>JAAUXT010079699.1_pt1 | contig 12930 bp, 16 predicted proteins | sample 7278171 | NCBI WGS metagenome assembly JAAUXT01 (sample SAMN14350112, study PRJNA611818) | marine sediment metagenome | isolation source: surface marine sediment (1.8m) | place: French Polynesia: Moorea | collected 2018-08
AGAACACTTTCAAACTCGCGTTCACAGATTTAGCCTTTTGATGCCTATAGGTGATTCTCACCACCATACATTATACATAATGTATGCTTCAACGTTCAAATCACCTAAAAACAGCAATCACCCACAAAATAACATCTTTCGTTCTTCTTCGTGTCAGGGAGAACAATTCTCTTTGTGGTACGGCTGAGTCCCTGAGCGTTTCGTACAGGTCTTCCAGTGCACGACTCTGATCCACGGCGAGCCGCTCACCAAGGGATACGACAGCCACACGTCTCCCGACAAGAAGGAGCTGATCGTCTTCAACGCGCACCACATTCTGCCCAGTTACATCGTTCACTATGAGCAAACTGACCTGGAATTTACCTACATGGAAAAGGCGAGTGAGAAACCTGACGCTGTCGCACGTGATGTTGAAATTCCAGTTTCGATATCAAATTTCCCGTTGCATCGGACTGTCTTGTGAGCTTCCGAAAATATTTCTTTTTGCAGAAAAAGACAGTTGTTATGAAACCGAAGAAGAACAAGGCGCAAATGACGTCTGCCTACCAAAAGGCCGTCAAAGCCAAGAAGACCAAGTACGACAAGTTCACGTCGTTCCAGCGACGTCAGCCTTTCAGTGAATGTGGACGGCGAAGCGACACGGCCGCTCATCGGACTCTTGCTTTTTGCAGGGTGTTCGCTGCGCAGGGGTTTCTCCTGCTCGGAAAATTATCCGATACACATGAAAGAATCACCGATCTCCTCGTCAGGCACTGTGGCTACGGAGCGTGTGAGTTCATTCGTCTCGAGCCACATTCTGGCGTTTTGGCCAATGCGTACTGAAGTGCGTCCCGTTGTCCCTGAACGAGGCCAGTCGCGCGCTGGTTGCTCCCTGCGCGGCATCAGCGCACGAGACTCCACCACGCGGCGCCAAACGCGTGACGCATCCGCTGTGAAAATACCACGTGTACAGCGTCTGTTTGTTGACTTGTGCGACGCATCATGCGACGCAGGCTTGATTGACATCAACTGAGTGGAACGCGCCTGTTGAGGGTTCCGAGGACCAGCAAAACAGACCCGCCTGCAGCGTCACATTTCTGTGCTCTTCTCACAGCCAAGTTGTCCCCGGGCGGACTGCTGAACCCGGTCGTCACCGTCGAGACGGCGCTCAAGTCTCCGGGCCACGCCAAGGTCCTCAACAACGCCAGGAAGAAAAACGTGCGTCAAACCAAGTCGAAGAGCACCGCCACACAGCGTTGCCTGTTCCAGATTCTTTCGACTGGAAACTCAACAATCTGAGAAACATGTTCTTAGTTTCATCTTTTTCGTCAGGTGCCCATCATTCGGGAAGATTACATTTACGACTGCATCCTGGAAAAGAAGCTTCTGGACCGGGATGCCTACTTGCTGGAATAAACGCTCAAGTACCCGGACCAGTTATCCTGTGACATCGCTGGCCAATGAGAGCTGCTCGTTTTCTGTAGAAATCTGGCTGCTGACTCGAGAGCAAAAATTGCACTGTGACAAGAGACCGTGGCTTGCTTTTCCTGCCACTGTTCTTTGTTGGATGTTGTGCGAGGCACCCAAGTGCCAAAATGTGCCTTCAAAATCTGAGCAGTCCTTCCAGTGGATCCAGGAGCAAGATCTCTGTCTGTTGCAATGTAGGATGGCAATTTCATACGCCTCCCCAGTTGGAGGTGACACCTCCCCCTTCGCCCCAATCCCGGATCCGCTGGAAAGAATGTGCACATGTATGTGACATGTATGTTTTTTGCACGTCCACGACATCAACTTTCGTGTGATGAGCTGCAGCTGCAGCTTTTCTTGTTTTCTGATAAATTCTCATTTATTGCGAGAGGAAACTTTGAAACAGCGTTCGTGTCCGATTTTTGCAGCTGTGTTTGCGTCACTGGCAACTTTTATCCTCACGTTGTGCGAGTTCACGCATTTCCAGCCATTCCCAAAAAAATGTGCCTCAACTCCAAGCGCTCCAACCGTCTCCGAACTGTCTGGACTGTCAACGAAGCTCAAATCGAAAAAAAAACTCCTCCGTGGAACGCACCAAAGTGATCAACGCACTGGAAGGCACGTCGATTCACCCAACACAAAAAGTCAACTCGAACACTGGGCGCGCGCACTCAGCTGAGGATCCTCTGCACCTGCTCGTACCCAGCCTTGATGAGGTACTGGAAGTTGGCTTTGTGCCGCAGGTCTCCCAGCTCGGCCGCCTCCAGCAGCTTCTCAGACGGCGGCAGAAATTCCCGCAGATCCATCCCTGAAAATGCAAAGAAGCCTTCGTTTTCTTTGCCATCTTGTCTGCTGGCCTTGACCAATGCTGACATATCGTTGGCCGACTAACCTACGAGCACGTCAGCAGCTGTGTAAATCAAAAGCCCCTACCCCACCACACAACAAATCAGTTGTCCTCCTGATGTTGGTCTGCAGTGGGTCACACAAGGACACTCACATTGAGAAGTTCAGGCCGTACACAAAGCGAGAGAAAACACGAGATTGTCAGCAGCACTTTTGTGGTTCTGGCCAACAGAGCTGAACTACTTCTACCTTCGGTGTAGGCGAGCTCCAGGGTCTTGAAGAAGACGGTGTCCTTGCAGCTCTCCATCGGGTCGTCGGTGCTGATGTCGCCCCAGCGGTCGCGCAGGATCGCCTTGCACCAGATGTGCAGCAGCAGCAGGTCGTAGTCAGAGTCCTTGTCCGTCTGCAGCCACACGGACAATGACTCAGTGGGAATGATTCACACTCGACGCGTCGCGCGTTGCGTCGGGCGTCATAAGTGCACAGTGCAATCGCGCACACGACGCACGACGCAACCAGTAAGTTGCCCAAATAGGTTTTAGAGCACAAGTCACAAAGAAAGAATGAGGCCTCGCAGTTGCACAAATTCGTCAAAATCAATGACCTTTTGACCCAGACTGTCATAGGTACCTTGTCGATGTACTGCAGAAGGTCAAGCGACTTTTTGAAGTCGTAGCAGTTGGCACTTCGGTTGTAGTCGCTCGTGTACAGCTGAAACGAGAACACCACCACCACTTGATCAAATTTTTACTGAAAGATCAAGAAGTCACTCCAGTGCAGGGAAGCCTTGAAGAGTGGGGTGGGGGTGACTTGAGAACAGCCAGTCACAAAAAGCAGACAGAGATGCACTGTGACTCGGCATACGAGCTCCTTCGACAGGGCGGTCGGTCCCTGATCGCGGCCTCACCTCGATGAGCTGCTGCGGCGTCAGCACCTTCATGTTGTCCGGACTCATTCCGAAGCCTCGCACCACGTCGTCGGGCAACGTTTCCTGGTGCAGAATCAGGTCCAACTCCTCGTTTATCGCTGTAACACAGACGTGGCATCAATGCAGAGGTGTGAGTCACGAGGCAAAACAAGGCCTGGACACGGGAGAATTACAGCTGAGCTGAGTCGGCTGCTCCTCGGAAATTAGGCTCTGTCGAAAACTTTTCGGGTTTATTCACCACCATTATTTCCTGCATTTGAGGTTTCACTGCGGTTTCGCCGAAGCTTCAACAGAAACTCACAACGCGCTGTTCGCCTCGTTCTCACCTGTCGTTCTGGAGTCCAAGTCCGTCGGAGGTTCCTCCGTTGCCAGCGCCGCTAGTTTACTCAGACTCAGCAGCGTCTACATGAACAAGAATACTTGTCAGTGTTGTCATCGAGGATGCCACGGGTGGTTGTGTGCAAGTCCATCATACAGCCTGTCCGGGTTCCCATCAAAAAAGTTCCTTGACGTACATTGTGAACCAAATGCTTCGTTTTCAACACCAAACGACAGTGGCCAAACTCACCACAGCAACGGCAGTGCACACTGTTGTGAGCCAGGTTTTCCTGTGTCATGACATATTTTCGATCAAGAAACGAAGCACAAGACTGGAAAAAGAACACCACTTCACCTTTTTCTTTCCGACGAACTCCGTCTCTTTCATCGCCAACTGACTCAGCGTTTCATGAGCCTACGACAAAGTACAAAAGAAAAGTGTCACAAAACATGCCCAATGCGCAAGTGTCATCAGTCACTCGCACTCAGGCAAACACGCGTGGTACAGCTGTAGAGTCAAAAGGCACTCGTGTGTGTGTGTGTGTGTGTGTGTGTGTGTGTGTGTTTGTATGTGTGTGTGTGTGTGTAACACCCCTCTGCCAGTGTGCGTGTGTGTGCGTGTGTGTATGCGAGCGTTCATGCTGGGCGCACCTTCCACATGCTGTTGGTGCCGATATCGTGCAGCCAGCTGAGGTACTCGTTTCCCTCGGCGTTGAGAAGCCGCCCGAGCTGCGGGTGCGCCGCCACGAGCGACGCCAGCAGCTTCCCGCGCCGCCCCGCCTCCATGTAGTACCGGAACACGAAGTCGTGGAAACCCTGCAGCGCCGAGCAGAGAACGTACAGGATCTGGCACATCACACCCACCTCCGACTGTAGCGCAGGCCAACCCCGCGAACCAGAGTGAATCAGCCGAGACCGGCGTCAAGATGCAAATCAAACAGCACTTTGAAAGGTTTCAGAAATTTTCGAGGCAGCGCAAGGGTAGGACCCAGTCAGAAATTCTGCTGGAAGGGGGACCAACACAGATTTTGGGTGGGGGCAATCCCACCCTCCTCCTGGACCAACCAAACTCCAGGAGATGGCCAGAATTCATCTACCAGGGGGAGGGGGGTCAATGCAACTTTTGGTGGGTGCTACCCCCTTCCCCCAGAATGGCAGGTCATCCCCCCACCTGATCATCATGCGTCCAGCAATTGCCACCAATGCAAACACAGGACGGGCCAGAGAAAACATGCTGGTTGGTAACTCACTCTGCTTTGGAATTGGTTCATGTATCTGTTGAGCCTCTCCTCGTTGTTGGTATCCTCGCACAGCTGCACCAACGTCCCGAAGTCGCAGTACTTCTCCGCCAGCGACGCCGCTCTCTCGTACTGCGTCATGGTCACTAACACAACAACAAACTTCAGTCAGTGCTGCGAAACCATGACATCTGTACAACCGTGACACAGTGAATCAAAGGTGCAAAGGCGCTCACTGAAGGGTTTGATGAGCGCCTCTCTGTCCGTCTCGTATCTGTGTCGCAGCTCCTGCAGCTTCGCCGAGTCGGGCGCGCTCTGGTTCACAGCCTCGATCTCAGTTTTGTATCCGTCCAGAACGAGGTCGGTGAGCTGGACGAGCTGCTGCAGCAGCGCCCCCTTCTGCTGCGCGTCGTGCGCCGCCGGAATCGCCGCCTCCACCGTCAGATGGTGCTGCCAAACACGAAGCGCGGGAGTTGTCAAGCTGGTGCAAGAACACGAGTCAGTATTGTGTCGCACGACATTGCTTCTGCGCAAACAGCAGTTTGGGGTGCCCACAACATGGTCACACATGCCAGAACATCTTGCACAGAATGTGCGTCGTCCTTCTCCTCAACCAGTGTTTTCCAGAATTTTGTACGGAGGGTAAGCATGACAAAACCAGTACAAGCTGTTGACTGACCTGTTGAAAGAGCTGCGTGCGCACGCCGCGCGGCCCGCTCGACGCGGTCCAGGGAACGGACTCTCGGGAGGGACGCGCGCACTCGTACAGACCGCTCTTGGACTGCCGGTACTGCCACGCGTCGTGCAGCATGCTCTGCAAACAGACCCACACACGATCAAGAGAACACAGACACACCAGGCGACCCATCTCACCTCAAGTTTTGAGCTTTTTCACAGTCTTACGCAATCACAATCGTAAGGACTATCTTCAGAAAGGAACACACGTCAACACGTCAGGTCATCATCTGAACACGCCCTCGCTGGCTGCTTGCCCTGTCTGTTGTTTGCGCACAGGTCACGTACACAAAAGATGGCGTTGACGGTGCTGACGGTGGAGACGACGTCTGCGGGAGACACGTCCGCCCCGAGCACCTCCGACTCGTGCAGCTGCAGCGCCTCGAGCACGTGGTCGATGCGCGACACGTGTCTGTAGAAAACGTCCTGTGGCGTGAGGCCAGAGGGCGGCACCGTCTCCCCGCGCTGCTCCAGCACGTGGCGCACCGCGCGGTCCACCACGCCGCGATGTCTGCAAGTAAACAACGCCGCACGCGTCCGGTTATGCAGGCCTGTCTCACACCAGATTTGTTGTCCGTAGCGTCTCTGCACAAGTTAACAGGTATTCAATATTGCCCTCGCAATGGGCCGAAGAATCTTGCAACGCTGAATCAGGGAAAAGTACTCTGACAAAACAAGTTGGAATTTCCAGGCACATTCGATCAAAGTTCGCGAGAAATAAGTGCGAGGTTGTGCGCGCACGCAGCCAACTCACTGGATGTGCAGAGTCCGGAGGGCCATGGCTGCTGAGATCTTCTCAGCGTGCTCACACAGAATCGTTCTCGTGCTGACGAGGCTGTCCTTTCGCTTGACAGCGGACAACTACAAAACAAGATGTTTCAGTCTTGTTTCGTGCCGCGGTGTCTTTGCTCCGAGAAAACACAACGGCTGAGAAACACTCATCCCTTAATTAAGAACGGAGAACGAAAAATTCATTCGTTGCGCTAACTGCAGGTACAATTGCCGTTTGCACCCCCGAGTCCGGTACTTGGCGTGCACTCACCCGCTCCCACAGGCCCGAGTCCTTGAGGAAGTTGATGAAGTACTCGTGAACCTTCAGCTTATCTTCCAACTGATGCAGCAGGATCAACGAGCTCGAACTTGAAGCTGCATCTGAGAACGTACAAGGTGACCTCTGAGGTTTTTGGCTCCAGGCAAGGAAAATACATGCGCACGAATATCAACCTTCCTTGATTCCACCCTTTGTCGAACCTTGTGGCCTTGTAAAATTTGCAACACCAAATCCCGCTGCTTGCTGCAGGTAGGAGGTCTGGCAACAGCGTGGACCACGAACCTTGCGGCACAGACTCGGCCCACCGGGGGTCCGACGCCGGGAAGTCGTCCACCATCTCCTGACTCAGCAGAATCACCCTCTTGTCCATGTCGCTCTGCGTGCCTCCCACCGGAAACAGTTCCCCGATCAACTTCCGGGATTGCTCCTGCATCGACCACAAGCGAAGCAATCAGCAGGCACGTGTTCCCACACGGGATCAAAACTAGGGGCGATAAAGCATTGTTCGCATTGCAGAATCGCACCATGCATACCATGTTTCCCTTGCAGAAGTAGATGAATGCTGCTTTGAGTCTGTGCGTGGGATCTTCGCTCGTGCTGATTTCTTCCACCTTGCTCATACTCATACCAAAAGCCGACTGCTGCACAAGAATGAATGTGAACGATCAAGAAGCGGCAGAACTCGGATCCAAGGTGCTGCGCACGTTTTGCTTGTTGAACACAACGCGTTGAAGCTGCAGCCACCAAGCTGCACCCGCCAATTTTAACATGGCCTGGAAAACATTCAATGACTCACCTCTTGGACGGTTTGGCTCATCATGGACTCCGACAGACTCGCCTCCGCTGCCGCCTCCGCCTTCGACTTGAGGCGCCTAAGGCACACAAAGCCGTGGTTGTTGGAGAAGAAGAGCGCCTCATTATCGCTCACCCCGGCGCCCAAGATTCGGTCCCCAGGGGCCTGGAACTCCACCCGGTCCACACCCTGGTCAGCGCTGCTCACTACAGAGACACAGTTCCACATCCCGCTTCAGTCGACGGCAGCGATCAACATCGCGACTTGAGCGAATCCGAGCGAAAGGTGAAAGGTCCGCACCTCCTCCGCCACGATTCCTGTGAGACGCACCTGAGAGGCACAGGACGCTTTTCTCGTCGTACATGTACACACTGGAGACGCTGGGGTTGGGCAGCATGACTCTGTGTCGCAGGACGAACTTTTCTTGTCCTTCCTGCGGAATAAATATTGGAGAAGCGACCTTTTTTTGTGCACTCATCGTCAGCGATCTGCCGGCAAACTTGCCATAAACCCCACCAAGACCAAAACCATCAAACTTCTGGTGTTGAGCAGTGCAATTTTTTCTCAAACCTTTCACCAACTAACGCGCATCACCAGAACTGCAATACACTTGAAACAACAGAACACTTGCCAACTTTGGCGAAAGTGGACGCTTGTGGTTTCTGTCAGTGAAAGGGAAACAAACACCCAAACGAAGACGCAACGGAACGCGCACAACAACCGGTCCTACCTTGGTGCGGACCACCGATCGAGGCTTCAGGCCCGCCCACTGACGAGAAGACAGATGTGTCATAATCCAAGTGTAACTCAGATTGGGCAACCAGTACGGGATGTGGGATACTCACCTCCAGCATCTCCGAGTGGCCGGAGACGTTGAAGGACAGGAAACTCTGGGGCGGGTCCGCTCCTTCTGTGTGCAGGATGCCTGCCGAAACGATATTACCAATTTGACTTGGAAGAACCGCATTTCGCTCACACCAAGTTGCTTGCCTGCTCAGACGCACTTGTTCCGAAAATTCAAGGAAGGATGTCTCCAGTGGATCCAGGGGGCATGCAGCCCAGCCTTCAACCCCCGAAACCGCACCAATGCAGGTGCAAATTTTCTTCTCCGATTTGTTGTTCCTTCCCAGATTGGGGTTCGGCTCCTCACAGGTTAAGTCAGCCCCTCCACCCCCACCCAGCCACCTGAATCCTGGATTCGCCAGTGGGGCTAAGTTTCACTTACCGAGAGAGTAGTGAATTCTGGGACCAGTCTCCTCGTTCACAGCAGCACCCAAGACAACGAGGCCATCCCTGAAACGTGGTCAAGGCCTCATTTAACTTTTGCAACATTTGCAAGTTCAATTAAAATATTTCCCCTGATCTTCAAATTCTGATGAGAACAGCGATGGACATGGACAGAGCAGCTCGTTGACTGACTGGTACTGCGCGACTCACCCTGTGTTGCACATGTCCACGAGCCACGTCTTCAGACCGGGCAGCTTCGCGAAGTCTTGGTTCTACAAAATCGCACAAGTCTGATACAAACGTGGCGTGAGGGCGGTTGTGATCTCAATCATTGGCCCAGTAAAAATACCTCAACCTTGAACTTCAAGACAGATCGTTCGGGTGGGACTCTTTTTCCTCAATTCTGACAACGAGTACATTCGAGAAACATTCAAAATGCTCCCCTCCAACCAGCTTTAAATATGACAACAAGGGCTTCGTGAAAGTCGGCGCGGCACAACACGTCACAATATCGAGTGTTGCCACCATGTCAAAGCGACCTGGGCGGTGATGTTCAGTAACTGACCATCACTCGACAATGATCAGCGAATGTTCTTACCCAGATAGAGTCGGCGACACATTCCTGCAGCATCCGGTCCACGTTGCACTGATACAACACCTGCCACAGAAATTTATTCCCAGAACACGTGAAAGAAACAAGAACCGGTTCGACAAACTTGTGAGAGTAGAATCGAAAATGATTGGAGTGCAATTGGACTCGACTGCACTCTCAGACCTTCTCATAGCTGCTGTAAATCGCCCATTTGCAGAGCTGGGTTCCAGACAAAACGTAGACGCTCTGACCGCCATCGGACAACACTTCCCCGAGCATCAGCCTCCTCAACGGCTGAAACCAAAACAGACCGCCTGATTTCTGAATCCTTTGTCATGAATTTCAACTTTCAGCCACTTTTCTCTGGGTGGCAGATGCTCACCAAACCGGCCCCTGGCGGAGCTCCGGCTCCGAAGAGAAACGACGACATGCGGCGTCCGATGCCGGCGTACACCGAACTCTGCTCCTTCAGCACTTTGCAGCTCACCTGGCCCTGCAGCGATAATCTGTGCGTTCAATCACCGCAAGAAATCTGATGTCCCATGAAGATGTATGTGACTTCGGATGCGACGGCAGAGAATTTGATTGAAGAATACGGTAACAGCGTCCGTCCACCGAACGTCTCGTTGCCATGACAACTCACCTGCGACGTCGGGGTGAGGAGCACCAGGCTGCTCGTCGTGGTGGCTACGACACACTGCCCAGCCTGCAAGGGAATTCGAATTCAGTGGAAGGCTCGAGGCAGCCAGCACGAAACATGCTGCAGTGTGTGAACACCTGTGATGAGTTTCAGTACCGGCAGCTGAATGAGTTGAGCACATTCTTCTCCCTTGAGGTCGACGATGCTCTCAGCGAAAGCGCCGGAGTGCGCGATGTTGATCCAGTACCTGTCGACGAAGCGAAATGAGCGCCATGCAACACAAATATCGAAAGCAAAACCCACAAGAATGAATATCAAACTCTATAGTCCAAGACCTGATTGCGACACGCACCTCACCACGCCCTCGGGTGTGACGGTCACGCAGGAGATCGGTGCGGAGGGGTTGTCGCCACTCGAAATAACAGCTATCAGGCTCGACGGGTGCTCACTGGGCGGCAAAGGCAATTCTCGACACAAATTGGCCTGAGAAGACAAACCAGTAAAAATCAGTGCTTGCTTTTCTTGTACGTGCACAAAGATTCCCAGCCACGGGAAATATCCGTTCCATGACACCCGTCAGAAACTTACCTTCCCAATGTGTGCGCCCTTGAACCTCCACAGAAACAACTTGGAGGAGAAGACGAGAGCAGCCCAGCCTGACGGCTCCACTCTCACATTCACTTCTGTTGTTCCTGCAAAGATCAGTGAACTTTGCACTCCACTCGCCAGCGGTACCGTTCAGTGGTCCAGAAAGTGTTTGGCCAGTCTGACAAAATTGTGGATCAGAGGAATATGCTGCAAGCATCTGCTTAATTTTCAGGTCTTGTGCCACTTACGGTCGGCACTGGTCAACGCTTCAGTAACTTGTACAGGCAGCGCCGTCCCGTACTCTTCCAAAACATGTCTGCTCGTCTGTTCCACAATCACTGACGTGTGAAGCAAACTCGTGTTCGCACTTTTTCTGAAAACAAGGGGAAAGGCGTGTTCACACAATTGCTGAACCGAAAATTCGGAACACAGTTGTGGGCAGAGAAAAGGAAACCATGACACAGGAATAAACAGGGACGGAAAATGTTCCGGGACTCCACAGGTTGATGCTTAAGCTGAATTCATATAGAGCTGCGGCAAACTCATTGCGTTCTGCGGCAAAATGTTGGGCGGCATCAAACTTTAACATGACGCCCAATGTGCCACAGGTAGCTTGCCGCAGATGATCGCTGTGACTCGATTCTTGATGCAAGAAATGTGCGGACACAGGAGTCAGTGATGCCGCAAAATGCAGGATGCATAACGCAGCTCTATGTGAAGTCACCTTTGGTGTCAATTCGTTTCAACACGGTTCATTTTCCCGTCACGGGTAAAGTCTGTCGCGCAGTGTTTCAACGAATTGATGTAGACTCTGTCCCACAGACCAGCGTCCAACATTCCTGGCGAACAGTGCAGCACTTGGTCAAATCTTCCACAGACTCGCGAAAATGCTCACTTCTCTGTGACATTCACACTGTTTCGCACGTTGCTGGAGCCAGTTTCTCAGAACAGCACCGGTTCCCTATTATCGCTCACAATGAACACATTTTTACCTGAAAACCGGAAAGTTGGATCGCTTCTCGGGTGTGAAAATCTGTCCCCGCTTACTTCCCGAATGCGGCTGTCCAAACGGGGAGTAAGATTTCGATGTATTTAACTTGGGAGTAAACATGTTTTCTGAAAATGTTTTTGTTTCTTCCCACCAAAATACTTGTAAACCACAACGCGCAAATTCACCGAGACGCGCATAGTCTGCTCAGACTTCAGTGTTGCCAGATCCGACGAGAACAAAGCACCCAAACGGCACCAAAAAGCGCCCAAAAAGAGCCCAATGTCAAAATTCAGGGAGCCCAAAAAAGAGCCCAACATAAAAATGTCAAACTAAGCATGAGTTTTCATGAAATGTGAAATATGTGGATACAGATCTCCAAAATTAATAACTAAGACCACTTTACTTTGATCTTTTTTGCTCACTTTCATTGCTTGGTCATTGCTGGCCCAGTCAAGAATAATATTACTTGTAGAGAGCCTGTTATATTTCAACTTGTTGTATAAAGAATTCAAAGTGAAAGGTGTTTGGTGAATTTGTCTGAATCTTTTCAACTGTCTACAAAGACACAGCAATATCAATATTAAATAGCAATGCTCCTGACATATATTACTCTTTCAGACATTTAGATTCAGATCATATCCTTTTCTTTGGAGATATTTTTGTGGATAGATACCACAATTAAGAACTATTTTACATAAGAAGCCACAATTTATCAGTCAGTTGGTTTCTTATCTAAATTTTCACCCAACATTGAAACTGCCAAAGAAAAATTTTGGATAAATCTAAAACATTTCAAATTTATTTTAAAAAAAAATCTAAAGAAATGCCAAATTTTTTTGGGGAAATCCTTGATTTTTCTTACTTTTCTTGATTTTTTAATGTTTTTCTAAATTTTTCTCAAAATGCCCAAAAAGAGCCCAATTGGTGGAAAGAGCAACTCCAGAAAAAAAAGAGCAACTGGCCGAAAAAAACCGCCCAATTTGCGGTTTCTCGCCCAATCTGGCAACCTTGTGCTCAGTCACAGCTGAGCCCCACAGCAGGATTCTACAAAATTTTCGTCCAACGTGAAAATGCAGAAATTTGGCGTTGTTGCTCTGCACAACCATCATCCACAAAAGAATCCGGCTCGGGGACGAACTTCAGTTGAAAAGCGACAAAGACAACAATTTTCAGCTCCACCCTCTTTTGGCTCTGAACATTACAACAGACAGTTTATTCAATCCGCATTCGCGTGTAACATGAGACGCAATACCGCCAACAGAAGGATGGCCTGCAATGCTGCAGTCCATGATTTGAATCCATTGGAGAGTTTTCGCAAATTGGAAACGTAGACGTGGGCGTGAACGTGGACATACTATCTCACCCTGTGGGACACCATACTCCTCAGATACTACAGTTAGTCTCTTATTTCAAAAAAGAATCTGCACTGATTGTAAATTTCAAAGGAAAATACCAAGATAAAATAACTGCAAACATATCTGGCAAAGAGAAAAATAGACATCTGCTGCTTTGGACTTCTTTCTTCTGTGGTGTAGTG
>JAAUXT010139300.1_pt1 | contig 12930 bp, 19 predicted proteins | sample 7278171 | NCBI WGS metagenome assembly JAAUXT01 (sample SAMN14350112, study PRJNA611818) | marine sediment metagenome | isolation source: surface marine sediment (1.8m) | place: French Polynesia: Moorea | collected 2018-08
AAAAAAATGATACCATATGCAACTTGTAGAGTACCCCTAAGGGTGTCTGCACCCACTGTGATTCCAGTCTGTGATCACTGGAACAGGAGTAAAACAGAGGTTTTGTCCGCCCAAGACAGACAGATGCGGATGCAGGGGCAAACCAATATCAGACCGCTACCACGGCTGATAAAAATAAAAGAGAGGTAGGGAGAGGAAAGAGAAAAGAGGGAGAGAGAAGAGAGAGAGAAGGGAGAGACAGAAGAGAGATAGAAGACAGAGAGAGAGAAGACAGAGAGAGGAGAGAGAGAATAGAGAAGACAGCAAAGAGAGAGAGAAGAGAGAGGAGAGACAGAGAAAAGAGAGAAGACAGTGGGGAGAGAGAGAGAGAGAGACAGACAGACAGACACAGACAGACAGACAGACACAGACAGACAGACAGACAGACAGACAGACAGACAGGGAAACAGTGGCAGGCAGAGAAGGGAGACGCAAGGACAGTTAGAAAGACAGAAACAAAATACATTGCACACCCAATTACCCAAATACACACGCACACGAACACAACACACACACACACACACACACACACACACACACACACACACACACACACGGAACTCACCCAGTAGTGACGCGAGGATGGGCCCGTCGCACGGATCCGCCACCAGAGCCTCCTTCTCGTAGTATTTGCTGCAACGAACCACGACGACACCGGTTCAGAATCAGAAGACAAAGGCATCGAAGAGACCCTCCCTGGAGATGCTGACAAGTGGGTTCGAATGACCGGCGGTTCTTTCGATGCGTGAACCAAAGAACCCACAACAGGGACAGGGGTATTTTGGCGACGTTTGGTTTGCACATGCATGGCCTGATTTTGATCCTTGCTTTTCAACGGGTGGCACTTGAGAATGCTACTTGCAGAAGGTGCGACCTGCGCTGAAAACGTTGAAGCCACATCGGGCTCGCAAATCGAACGCGGCCCAGGCACTACTGACCTGCTGTTGTTGACGAGGTGGTCGATGATCTTCGCGAGCTGCTTCTCGAACAGGGCCTGGCGGATCCAGAGGTAGCGCGCGTTCCCGCCCGCTGCCCCCTTCTTATTGGCTGACACGTTTTTGTTGTTGTCCAATGAGCGTCTGATGAACAACAAATCACTGTAGCGGCGGTAACCAAGACGACCAGCGTTGAGTAGTCGTTGCCAGGGAGGTGCAGTCGTGCAAAAATGAAAGGTGAAGAAGAAAACAAAAAGAACTGAGTGAAAATGTGACTCAAATGTTGGAACTGATTGTGATGATGGTGAAAATGATGGCGTGGTTCGGCGCAAGCAAGGTGGACCTGTCATGCTTTGAGAATTTGTATAAATTACTCAGGAGTTCAACGTGTGCCAAGGTAAACTGAGCGTCAAAACTGAAACGGTCGTTGAAGATTACTCTAAATTGTGCATGTCAAAATTTACAAACTCAAGTTTTGCATTCTGAACCGACTGACCAAGTGCAGGGGCAATGTTACCCGAGTTCATGCGTTGTGCTAAACCTGGACTCTATTGATGCAACAGCTATTGAAGCATCTATCTGACTCAGTCAAACTGGAATATTTTTCAGAAACACCCTGTGGGACCTGCTCATGCACCTCTTGTCCTGGTCCTGCGACCAGACAAAAGCATACCCCCCATCCCAGTTTCCCTGTCCTTCTGGATTGTACTGAGGGTCGGCGCGCGCACACACCCTCAGGACATGGCCACCACCCCACAAATCAGCCTGGTTGGGGTGGTTTTGCGTGGCCGTGTTTGTTGCACTTCGGTGAGGAGATGAAACACTCGCACATTGTCCGAGACGACCTGTGTCCAACCACACCCATTGGTCTGCACACGATGAAAATGTTTCAATTGGGAGGTTTAGCAATACAACTGACAAGCACAGACCGTGAATCAAACAACCTCACTCTTGCACGCAAAATCAATACTTTCATCAGTATTTGTGCCAAAAGCGAGGTGACAATTACAAAGAGGTTTTGACGTTGCAAATAAACGCCAACGTTCAGGTCAGTGTCGACGCTGCTTGACGCCCGACACCCCCCAACGTAACATTGCTGACACGACTCTGTCGTCGTCACCTTTCACGACTCGCTATTTAATCCCCTTTTCATCGCCTGTTGCGTTCAGTTTCAACTATGGTAATGGAACAGTGTTCGTTTTCAATGGCGCCTCACAACGACAGCAGATCAGGTTGATGCCTTTGAGGCAACCGCTTAGTTCTCGAACCTTTTGACAAGAAAATGTCAGATTCAGAAATAGATTCTGTACTTGAGACGAAAACAACAATTTTTGCTTGGTTTTGTCTTCTTTCTGTGTGGGTGATAAAATTCAAGGACTGAGTTTCTTGCTGAAGTTGACAACAAATGTGTGTGGGTGAAAAGGTAGAGTTTTGCTGCTGGCAAAGAAAACCTGAAACCCCGTCAAATTGCTGTTGTTTCACAAATCCCCCTGGACCCACGGTAGCACTGTCATGGCAGAAAACCCAAATTGTACATGACAACGGTCGGGGAAGGATGATTGGAACTTCGTCCTCAGTCTCGTCTGTTCAGAAAAGCCGGAATCCAAACTGACCAAAAGTAAGAAAAGGCACTTTCTACCGGGTCCCTTGGTGGAGAAACTGGTCACACACACAGTGCGATGACTGGGCAAGCAAACTGAATGGGTGCAAATTCATCCTCCACAGAGGCCTACATGCATCCATTGGAGAAAGAAATGCTGGACCTCGATTCACTGGACTTGAGTACCCTGGACTTGGATCCACTGGGTCTGAAACCACAGGACCTGGAACCACAGGACCTGGATTCCCAGGACTTGAATCAACTGTATATACCTGAATCTCCCTGATTTGGATTCACAGGTCCTGCTGGGCCTAGATCCCTGTACTTTGCATCCTTGTCTCCCCAATGCCTGATCCTGGATCCACTGTCCAAAGCATTGCACCCACTGGACCTGGACCCACTGGACCTGGACCCACTGGACCTGCACCCACTGGACCTGGACCCACTGGACCTGGACCCACTGGACCTGCACCCACTGGACCTGCACCCACTGGACCTGGACCCACTGGACCTGGACCCACTGGACCTGAATGTGCAGGACCCAGATTCACAGGCTGAGATTCTTTTGGACCTGAACCTCCTGAATCCCCTATTCCTAACCCACTGGGTCTGGACGCACTGGGTGTGAATCTCAGTGCCAGTGTTTCCCAAATCCCCGACCCTGAATCCACTGGACGTGGAACCCACGCACTCGTGTTTTTCCCATGCCCCACCCTGGATCCCTGTACCCACGATCTGCACTCACTTGTCGTTATTGTTCTCGATCTCGTTGATGATCTTGACGATCTGCGCGGCGGGCTCGAAGCTCTTGGAGACCTTGTGCAGCAGCGCCGTCGTCGTGCTGTTCTTGAAGAGTCCGAGCGAGCGCTTCTTGAGTCCGAACAGCAGACACGACTCGACAGCAGCTGTGAACGACAACACGGAGAAACGGGTATGAACAGGGTGTTGGTGGTGTATGGCAGGTGTCAGTGTCAATCTGAAACAGCCAGAGACAGCGGTGCGTGGAGTGCAAGTGAGAGAACGCGCGCGAGTGTGCATGTGTGTGTGTGTGTGTGTGTGTGTGTGTGTGTGTGTGTGTGTGTGTGCGTGCGTTCATGTTCTTGCTTCTGACATGTGGCTCGTCTGCGGATATAGAGGCATTGCTTGGTGCGTTTTGCCAAACGTGACGGAAATAGTGTGACCCACGGGTTGGAACGTTGAAGCCGCGGACACAAGCACAGGTCCACGAAATTTTCACTGAAAGGCTGCTCGTTGAACTGTCTCGATGTTGCCGTGCCGGAAATCCGTGGACAACCCCGAGGTTGGCTTGTGAGGCTGGGTGAAAACGACAAACATTCAGAACATCAAGTGTACGAGGCATGTTTTTTATCTTCCCGTTGTTTCGCCGTTTTCTCAGGAAAGAAGCCGAGTTTTTTCATGAAACTTTTTATGCCAACTAAGAACATGCCAATAGTGTGAACAGAAATGAAATCAACATGCCAACAAGGAACAGGCAAGCATAAAACAACTTTGAAAATTGACTGAACTGCCAAGATCAGCGAAATGCAAATAATTGAACTAAAACAGATGTTCCAAGTGGATGCCAATGGAGAATCAGTCCTCGTCGTCTTCCGAAACTTCCTCAACTTCAAAAACCTCAATGTCAACAGGGACATGGGCACCCTCGAAGTAAGATCCTCTGAGAGTCAGACATTTCTGCCAGCGAATGGTGAGGTCCGAAATGGCTTGGAAGAACACTTGTTTGGGCATTTGTCTGAGAATTTCCAGAGTCTTGCGCTGCAGATCCTCAACTGTTTTGAACACCTTGCCTCTGAGTGGTTCCTTGAGCTTCGGAAAAAGGGCAAAGTCACACGGTGCGAGGTCTGGTGAGTTTGGTGGATGGGCAAAGGTTCTGATCTGCCAGGCTTCCAGTTTGGCCATGGTTGGTTGAGCAGTGTGTGGACTGGCGTTGTCCATTTGCAGGATAAAATTGTGCTTGTGTCCGTCTGGTGAGGCAGCCTAGAGGTTGGGTCTCTTCTTTCTGATCACTTCCTTCATCTTGCAGAGGGTCTTGATGAACCTTTCTGATGTGACAGTGCCACCCTTCTCAAGGAACTCAGCCAAGATGACCCCTTGCTCATCAAAAAAAAAGGGTGAGCATGGTCTTCTTGGCATTGTTCAGGCACCACAGATGTTGAGGGCGGGGCACTCCTGGCTGCAACCACACTGAAGATTGCCTTTTGGTTTCCTGCTCGAAGGTTGACATCCAAGACTCATCACAAGTCACAATGGTGCTGAGGAATGTGTCTGGTTGTGCTCTCCAACATCTCAGATTTTCATCACAAAATTGAGCATGCACTTCCTTCTGTGTCTCACTCAAGAAGGTCGGCACAAGACGCGCAATGCGCTTCTGGACATTCAGATCTTTCCAGAGGATGTTGAAGGTCACTGTCTCACTGAGATTGGTTTCTGAAGCCAGCTCTCTGATGCTCCTCCTCTGATTGCTCTGCAACAATGTCCTCACTGACTCAATGTTGTTATGGGTCTGCTGGCTGCGTGGTCTCCCACTGCGGGGTCTGTCTGTTGTGCTTGTCTGCATGTCCCCTTCCTTGAAGCACTTGTGCCAGAATCGGATCTGTGTCTCTGACATTGTTCTTGGACCAAACACTGCCCTCAAAGATTGCAGGCACTCGCATGGCTTCTTTCCAGAATGCACCAGGAACTTTAGAGCCACCCTCTGCTCTGATTTGCACTGTTTGTCAGTCATGTCAGTGGCTTGAAATGGCTGGAGACACACCCAAAAAGTGACCAAAAACAAAGCAAAACACATCTCGAACACAATTGAAACAGCCGCGCTGTCGCCATGTCACCTCAAGTGACCTACATTCAACCCCAATTTACTCGGGATCCAATTCAGATTGTGCTCATTTCATTCGCTGCACATGAGGAGAAGATGATTAGCTTCATTTGTGCCAAGTGGCAAAGAAATCCACGGAAATTTACGCCCGAGATCGGCGAAACAACGGGAAGATAAAAAACATGCCTCGTATTTGGACGGCAGATTTGACTCTGACGAAAACATCAAGTGCTCTTTGCCGCTTATCATCGGCCACTGCAATGCATTCTGCGTCAATTGGGGAAACACCGGACCCGGGGACTCTGGGGGCCGGGAGCTGCGCTCGGCGGGACCTGACTTCCTCTCACTCCGGCCCGCGGAATTAGATTTGTCTGGCACGCGACCTACGATTGAATCTACGGGGAACGGGGCCGAGGTGGATCCATCAGAGTCAATCTGATCCTGGGGTGCATGACCTTTCTCTGATCTGCAGAGGAAGATCCAGGGAGTCTGATCCAAGGCAGCCTTTTCAACGGAGTCTTATGCAGGGACCCAGAACCACGCGTGGCTGATTCAGGGTGAACTCTCTTCAGAGCAATGTCCAGTTGAGCCAGAACCCTCTCCGCTGTTTCACGAGAGACGGCTGGCTCCCCTCCCCCCAATGAAAGCCCGTCCCAATGGAGCCTGCCTCCGTCAGAAAATGTGCTCAGTGCAACTGTCCCGGCGGGCCCAGGGCAGCAGTCGATTTATTGCGCTTGTCTAGACGCCCAATGATTGTTTAGAGCCGCTGTGTTTCGTGCGGCTGTAATTTCACTCAGTCCAATCGCCGATTGCCGCGTCAACACTTTTCCCATTGGGCCATTTTTGCTGTGGGGCAGTCGGCGCCTGAGACATGTTCACGTCAACTTCTTGACGTCTTGAATTGACGTTCACGTCAACTTGTCTGAAACTGACGTCAACGTGGCCCGTGGTGTGGCTGTTGGACGAATCAATGTGCTGTTTGTTGGAGTAGCGTCGCATTCACGCACGTGGCCACGTCCTGCTTGAAAGAACCGGGCAACAACGAGGTTCACACGTGTTCATGGCCAAAAGGAACAATGACTGTTACGTATGTGGAAAAGGCCAAGTGAAACCTGAGGCTGAAATGGGACCGTGGACTCTTGAATGACTTTTTCATGGTGCATTTTGAATGACTTTTTCATGGTGCATTTTGTGGCCTGGCACACAGGGTAGACAAGCTCGACAAAGACGCATCGTCACACCTGACGTGAATGTGTCACTTGGCGCCAGTACGATCATGATGTCGTGAAATTTGACCAGCCCACCCAATGATGCTGCGCTCGCACAAGTGCACAGCGACGCACCCAGGGCGCAACGCATGACTCCAGACCGCCGGGTCCCATATCATCATTTCATTGCGTTCGTTATCCAGGGCAGCTGGACTTACGCAGTCAGCAAACAAAGTGAGAATGAGCAACAAGACACGACGTGCCGTCAACACACCGTGCGACACAATCAAGCATCTGTCACGATGGGCTCTCTGGCGGTGCCAATGGTTCCCGGTCCCAAGCCTCCCGACGCCCCCCCCCCCCGCGAAAAAAATCTGTTCTCCCCCAAGTGTTGTGCCACAGGTCCAACTCTGTGCGCCTTTCACTTGAAAAACTTGCACCTCGCTTTTTGAGCCTCCGAGGGCCGGAATCTGGTCGAGACTGAGTTGGTCTCCCCAACCATCTTGGAACCACTGCAGGGGCCCACCACCGCCAAAAAAGCCGTCAGTTTCATTGGTGTTCTGGACCCATGATTCGATTATGTCTCTGATAGTTCTGTCATTGAGTGCACGGTACGGGTCGCGCCGGGTCCAATTATGGATTGTCGCAGTGTGTACCGACGTAGATCCATTTACACACACGTCCGCCAGTACGAGGGGTGTTCAAGGAGTTTCTTTCTCTTCCATGTGTCGACTTTGCACAAAGTATGTTAATGACGAAAATGTCGTATGTTAGGGACTGAACAGTGTGCTTTTCAGGAATGATGTTTTACAGTGAAGATGTCTGGTTTCTTTTGAGTAAACTCGAGTTGCGCCAGATATACGCAGTGACCCTGCACGGAGTCAATGGGCATCTGTGTAGCACGAGCGATTTTGTGCTCACTTCCAACTCAGTCTTTGAACAGTGCGTGCTGTTGGGAGCCCGTTGTGCTGTCGCGTGTGTGACTGTCATCAGTGACTGTGACTTTTGTGGTGTGTGCTCTGCATTGTGCCTTGACTCTAATTGTTTGCTGGAACCATGTTCAAGAGTGGGAGGCAGAAGAAAACTGACCAATGCATCATCATCAAGTATCTGAATGCGCAGAATGTGATGCCCATGAGAATCTGGCGTGACCTCTGTCGAGTCCATGGACCCCTGACATTGAGCCAAACTGCTGTAAGGAATTGGTGCAGAAGATTCACAGTGGATCCAAATGCCAGCTGCCTGGACCAGCCACGTTCAGGAGGACCAAGATTCGCCCACAAGCAGACCAACATTGAGCGCATCTGCAGACTGGTTGGGGTCAACAACAGACGCAGCATCCATGAGTTGGCAGCTGCTGTGAAGGTCAGTACAGGCACCGCACATAAGATACTTCATGAAGACCTCAAGATGAAGAAGCTCTCAGCTCGCTTTGTACCCAAGATCCTCAGTGATGCCCAAAAACAATGTTGAGTCCAGGTCTGCACAGACAACCTCTGCTGGCTGGAAACAGAGCCTTATCTCCTCCGTTGCATTGTCACTGGTGACGAAAGTTGGTGCTACATCTATGATCCCATGACCAAACAACAGGGTGAGGCATGGTGCTCAGTTGATGATCCACAGCGACAGAAGGCGCTGAGGTCCAGGTCATTGAAGAAGGTGATGTTAGTCGCCTTTTTTGATGACACGTCTTGCGTGCACTTCGAATTTGTCCAAAGAACTGTGAACAGGTACCTGTACACAAGAATCCTTGGTCATCTGTGCGAGAAAATCTGACAGAAGAGACCTGGACTCTGGGCTCCATCTCAAGGCCGGGTTCACGGTGTTGTCTTACACCATGACAATGCACCGGTGCACAACACCCTCCACACTCGTACCAACCTCAAGGAGACCAACATCACTCTCCTCCAGCAGCCGCCCTATTCCCCCGACATTACGCCTGCCTGCCTTGCGCGGTCGTCGTTTCCGGGATCTCCAGCACCTCAAGGACTCAGTGTCTGATGTCATCAACAACATCCCCGCATCTGAGTTCTGTGCTGCTCTTCAAGATCTGCCAAGGAGATGGCGCACAGTGGTAGATTTGGGCGGAGAATACTTCGAGGGATGTTGTCATCTCCGTGCTGACAACCCCCCCCCCCATGGTGAATCCATGAACTCCTGCACTCACTCCAAAGAACTATTCCTGTCCCCAGACTTCGACTGTGTCTTTGTTGGAACTAACAAGTTCAGTCTCATGGACTTTCTCACTTGCCATTGAGTGCGACATCTGTTTGTTTGTCGATGGCTGCTAGTTGTGCTTATGGTTCAAAGTTTGCCTTCTGTTGCAACAAAACATCGCATTCCACTCAAGAACTCCCGTTGGGTTCGTGTGTTGCTTGTCCGCAAAAAAATTAAAGTTCTTTGTTTGTGTTGAGGAAAAATTTTGAAAAAATAAAAAACATGTTCTTCGTGCAACCAAGAGTCTGAATTTTGTGACACCGGAAATTTGAAGTCAGTCAAAACTTGCGCAAAGTCGTCACATGGAAGAGAAAGAAACTCCTTGAACACCCCTCGTATGATCCACCACAGACAGCGAAACCGCAGGGAAAGTTAGACGCCTGATGTCAATAGAGTGAGAGGGTCGGTGTCGCAGTGACGGTCTGTCAGATGGGATTGTGAGGGGGCACGGGGGAGAGGCAGAGAGAGAGAGAGAGAGAGAGAGAGAGAGAGAGAGAGAGAGAGAGAGAGACAGACAGACAGACAGACAGACAGACAGACACACATGAGAAGGGGACAGAGAGAGAGAGAGCATGAACAAGAGCAAGAGCTAGAGAGAGAGCTTTGTGTGTGTGTGTGTGTGTGTGTGTGTGTGTGTGTGTGTGTGTGTGTGTCTGTGTGTCTGTGTGTGTCTGTGTCTGTGTGTGTATGTGTGATAGACTGAGAGAGGCACATGCACGAGACAGCAATGTGAAGTTGTTATTTTGACCATAGTGTCACAGGCAGTGCGTGTGAGTGTGTTATTTGTGCGTGTGCGTGCCACATGGGGTGGTGTGCGGGTGCGTGTGGGCCGCCACCGGCAATTGTCTGCTAGGCTCTGTGGGAAACGAAGGTGTGTACCCGTCTCCTGTGTGTGTGTGTGTGTGTGTGTGTGCGAGAGAGAGAGAGAGAGAGAGAGAGAGAGAGAGAGAAAGCGATGCGCGCGACAGTGCGTGTGTGTGTGTGCGCGTGTGTGTTCCTGTGTGCAAGTGACTCTGTTCGTGTGACTGTGTCCCACGCGTACGAATTCTCTCTGACCCTGAACGTCAACCTTCTGCACAAAACACCCCATCTCGTACACGCTGCGCGCACTCCGCCATAAATGTTTCACGCAGTCAATTTTCCTGGGATGATTTATTAAATAACTCGCGAATAACTCGAGGTGGAAGCTGCACCCGCGCCGTCCTGAGCTGGCCCAGGCGAACTAGTGACTGTCCACGATGCGACAATTCAATGATTCTACTCGGCAGTTTTCTTCATCCTCTTCTATCACATTGAAGCATTGGTGTCTGAGGCTGCAGCTGCAGGCAATGCATCACTGTGCACCAAGGCGATGCAGGACGACAAAGGATGAGATTTGCGTCTCCTTCTTGAGTGTGTCGCGACGGACGGAGTTGCGGTCGGAATCCACACAATCCGTACTGGACTCATTGTACTGCATCACGGACAGAGAAACACGTCAAGCGTTTTCAGCACTGAACCAGTGTGTGTGTGTATGTACGTGTGTGTGTACGTGTGTGTGTACGTGTGTGCAGGGGTCAAACTGTCTGCAGCAGGATGCCCAATCCACCTGGCTATTCTCATTCAACACGAAGAGGATCCACATTTTATGCCTTGATTCTTGCGCCAGACCTGGAAAATGCCACATCCACCTGTGACTTTGCCAGACACCTCGGTTCCGGGACCTAAGGGAAGGCTGGGTCTTTATTCTGGTCGCAGAAGGTCTGGCTCAGGACCTGCTTTGGGACCAATTCTGGATTCCTTGATCTTGGATCTACAAGGAGTGCTGATCCTGCATTGGATTGGATGCAATCATGAGTACAACTGCCGACTTGTTTTGGGTCAGCTGGATAGCAGAATTCAGTTCCTCTGAAAGCCCTGAACACATAACAGTTCAATCCTTGGGGGCCTGGTCTGGTATCACCTTGAAACTCTGATTCCGAAGCTGCTGACCATGGATACCCTGATCATCGGTCCGCCCTTCCGTTTCTTCTTCCGTCAAGACGTCCACCTGGCCCACACTTATGAGCTGTTGGTCTGAATCCACTGGATGTCCCAACTGTCCCCAACCCCCTGAATGCTTGATCCATTTTAAGGCTTCTTTGCTGTCACAAACTGTCCCTACATTCACTGAAGGTCTCACCTGTCTGTCCCAACCCCTGGGATCCCAGATCTGCTGGAGGCCCCACCTGTCCCCCACTGTTATCAGCTCCTGATCCACTCAGAATCACCCGTCTCCTGGGCTCCCACTGCTACACAGAATTGCTTTCAGCAAAACCATCAGCAACACACCGCAGAACTCCACTCTAGCGCGGCCGGTCTATTCCTGATAGAACAATTCTCAAGGGCTTTCTCTGCAGCAGTGCACCATGTTTGAGTGATTGAGACTCGCTTTCCTGACCTGGCTGGACCACACATCATTTCCCCTTGTTCCAAGTTCGCAATGGATAGTTCTACGCACATCATGAACACCGCACCCTATCAGAAACGAAAAACGATCGTGCAAGGCAACCCCACGGCGCCTGGAGGCTGCGCCTGAACCCAACCCTCAGCCCCGACACGCACACACACACACACACACACACACACAACACACAACCCCTGATTTTTCGGCTGAGATGTACGTCCACGAGTGCAGCGTAAACTCAATGTAGGTATAGATGCGGTCTATGGGTGTGGTCAGTACTAATTGATGGCATTGTATCTGTCTTGACGTCACATTCGAGGAAATGTATTGAGTTCAGTGGTTATTTCCGTGAAAATAGACCTTGCATGTGTACCTCTGGACAATAATGGGTTGGGCCATCTTTTGTCCTGTTCCGGCAGAACATCACAAACGAGCGTTCGAGGAAACGCTTGGAGCAGTTCAAGGCTGCCCATTGTGCTTGTGTTTGTGGCTCTGGATAATGACAGGCTGGGTCATCCCTGACCACCCTCTTCTACACGCGGCTGATTCCGACAATTCAAGCTCCTGCGTGCACCTGCTCTTCCCGGCAACACGGACATTGGAAGACGTTCTGAACAGTCGTGGTGGTGCGGAAATGGACAAGTCATGCCTCGGACTTGGGGACGCCTTGGATCCACCGGGGAACAAAGTATCTTGAGTCACCCACCAGTGGCTCCAGGGTCCAATGGGACTCGGATCCTTTCATTTCATTAGAATTTGCTTCCCAAGCTTTGCCCATGCCATCCTACCACTCGTTTGTCGGTGACCTCAATCCTGGAACCGTCCCCAGGCAACAAGCTTCCACGTGTGAATGGCACTGAAAAAGGCTGCATCACATGAGGAGTCACGCGACCTGTACGCATTGATACGGGCCACACAGCTGCTGCGGACTGTGAACAGGCTCAACCTCATCAGAGTACAAAAACAGAAGCAGTTCGCACAAAGTCATGCTGACTCAGCAAGCTGGTGAAACAACAGCTGTTTCTGTCACGCAATTACCGGTATAAAGCGTCAGCACAACCAGAGCAGTGAATGTTTCGAGTGGTGGAAATCAACGTGAAAGTGTTCTGGGGAGTTCATTGTGGCCACAATGGACGTGGCAAAGACCTGTACTCGTACACACGCATCGCATGTCCTCAACTGATGTCGTACCCTTGCTCCCGATGTGGAAATCCCGTGCGAATCCAGGATGTGGTGTCGCCTGTTCGATAACCTGCTCTGGCGGAACCTGGTGTCCAGGGTCTCTCTGCCCTCTGCCCAGGAAAATTCCACTCCACAACGTCAGCACCAGAGGCGCCTCCTTTCAGGTTTTCGCGTGCCAAATACTTCAAGTTGGATTTGGGGTCCTCGGAAGGGTCATTCCAGTCAAGACTCTCCCTGTCTCTCTTTCCCCAATGCTGAACCTGAATCTGTGGCTCAGGGGTTGACGCGCCTGGCTCCACGTGCGCTCCAGCAGATGCATGCAAATTATCTGAATGATGCGAATGCAGAACCTATTGTCACCTGACTATAAACAAGAATGCTACGCATAAAAAGCGTGTGGTCACACAAACGTTCGTTGTTCATAAATGGTCAGTGACCATCACTGATCATATAAAAAAAAAAATTTCGAAAGTGGGTCTTAGGGGGGG
>JAAUXT010043885.1_pt1:0-5000 | contig 12929 bp, 13 predicted proteins | sample 7278171 | NCBI WGS metagenome assembly JAAUXT01 (sample SAMN14350112, study PRJNA611818) | marine sediment metagenome | isolation source: surface marine sediment (1.8m) | place: French Polynesia: Moorea | collected 2018-08
CAAGTACTGACCTGCTTGTGTGTTGAGCCCCACCCCAGTACTGACCTGCCTGTGTGTTGAGCCCCACCCCAGTACTGACCTGCCTGTGTGTTGAGCATGCCCCAGAGGCTGCGCGGCAGGTAGAAGCAGACGGCCTGCACGCAGAGGAAGAAGCCGACCCACTGGTAGTAGCCGATGTTCTCGCGGTCCTCGTGCTCCTTCGGGATGCGCTCGTCGTACGGCAAGTAGTACGTGTTTTGAACCTGCGTGACAAGGGATATTCTCACGTGCGAGTCCAAATCCAACGGGGATTCCGTTGCAAGAGACAGCAAAATATCAACTGAAACCAGGGTGGACCAGGATCTTGGCAAAAGGTCGACTTGGCTCGCGAGTCCTTGTACTTCAAAAAGTTTAATTTGACAGAAAGGTGCCACGGTGCTTCTCAGGGAGGGAAAATATCCCAGAAAGTCAAGAGCCAGGACCGTGCCTCCTTGGACTCGGGCCTGGAACCTGGAGTCTCGTCTCACCCAGCACAGCGCGTTGGTGAACTTCTTGTGGCTGTCCTCGAAGTGGGCGGGGCACCAGCACTCGATCGGCTCCCCGTAGTACTGCTTCGACGTCACGATGGCGGCGAAGACGATCAGCAGCAGAACCGTGTGTCTGTGTCAAGTCAACAATGTGCACAGTCCCAAGCTTTTTATTCTCAAATCACAGGATTTTCCTCACTACCCTGTCCTTTTGCACCAGATCGTGATATCCTCTCATCCTGCCCCAAAACCTTGTATTGTGTAATGCCCCATCATGTCCTTCCCTGCTTTCCTGTCTCATTGCACCCTGTCCTGTCGTGCACCAACCTCTTCCCTGCCTTGCCTCACCACCCGTCCTCTACCCACCCACCCCTGCCCTGCCCGGCCCTGCCCGGCCCTGCCCGGCCCTGCCCGGCCCTGCCCGGCCCTGCCCTGCCCTGCCCTGCCGCTCTCACTGACCGGCTGCTGAGTCGGTCGATGGCGCTGTCTGCTCCGCCGATGCGCGCGTCCGTGTCCTGTCCGACGACGCTCCAGAGACGCTCCATGGCTCAAGGGCACTTCCGCTCCCAAACTTCCGGCCACCAACTTCCTGTCACCAGCACTCGATGTCCTCAAGTGTTCTTCGCGCAGAATCGCACGACTTACACTTACACCAGTCAAAGTTAGTCACTAACTTCCTCATTTCTGAGTCAGCCAAACTTTTGCCGACACAACTCAGTAAGGCATGCACGTTCACTCCCCCAGCACACAGCCTGAGATCATTTTCCAAAAGGCATCTTGATCGAGCCAGCGAACAAAGCAACTCGTTCGCACAAACTTTGTCGCAACAAGTCCGGTCGTCTCGTGTTCCGATCCTTTGTGCGACGCAGCGCAGCTCGAATCAAATATATTGGATAATGAGACTCAAACACACTACGAGCAAATTGGAACTGCACACTGACCCGAAAATATTCGCACGCTTCAATTGGCTGTGTTCTGGTAGATCCTGGGATCTGGGGTCTGAACCCTCTGAGTCCCAAAACAACAATTCACCCCTAAATTTCGGATGGCAGAAACAAATGTTTTCCGTTTTGAATGTTGGTTTGCTCAAGATTGGAGTTTTCCCCCCCCCCCTCCAGGTTTGGACCCCTGTCTTCCATTCAGGATCCGCTGGGGCTGTGTTGTTGAGAACGCATCAAAACTGCCAAACAGATTTGTGAGTCCGCGATGGGCTACACACACAGTCCGGATGGACATTTCACGACGTCAAGGACAGTTCAACCGTTTTGCATATTTGCTGTCGAAAATTTCGATCGCGATGCCGTCAGCAGATACAAAGACGAAACCAAAGGGGTTTTGAGCAAGTTTCGTTCAGGGCCGGGATCTGACTGAATCTTGATTGTCCACAGTGAGACGGACATGCACAAACGGTCCTCTTTGTGTGGAGGCAGATGAAACAGAGGTGAATGAGATTGTTTTCGATTCTGATACGAAAAAATAGAAGCAACTGAAACTTTTGCTTCTCAGACTGGTCGCGATTGACTTTTGGAAGAGCAACTGCGATGAAACAAGTGCGGCGTCTCATGTGACTCCCCAACGAGTTTGATGAATGAAATCACCTTTTGCACGTGCAACTGACTCGCATCCAATTTGGTCAGATTCTGTTTGAGCAACGGTATGTCATTGGTGTGACGGAATGATGTCAACATTGTCACAAAACAGTCAAAATGACCACAGAACCATTTCACAAATTGAGAACTTGGCCTGGAGAAAGACTTGCCTGTTACGGAGGTCTGTTGTCATGGGGTTGTTTCTAAGTTTGAGTCAAACTTCTGAAATTTGAATTGTCTTGGGATTGAAAGCTCAGGGAAGAAAAAACATAGTTTTACAAGATCCAACGCTGGAGTTGTGCTGATCGTGTTGTCCACCCAACAGGCTGAATTGAATTTTTGCGCCAAAGGATATAGTGATGAAAACATGAAATGTGCGAATGGTGAGGATCAACCTAAGAGGAGAATTTTGCTCGCCCCTTTTTACACACGCACCGGCGCGCCCAAACACCTTGCCTGCACCAAACTCCAAATCGACTAACACAAGGAGTAAAATGTTTCTTTTCCTTTTCGCTTGGATTCAAGAAGAGAAGGGTGTTGATCGAAATGTGCAGAATTTGGTTGGGACAGGCGAATTCCAAAAAATAAAAGCTGAACAAAACCCACACGAATTGGTCATTACTTCTTTTTTATTCTCGTAGACATTTAAAAATGAAAACTCGGTGTTTTGCCTTTTCTTTGAAAAAAGCAGCACAGATGAAAGCTTCTATAAAATTCATCGCTGTTCAACTTTTAGCACAGGCAGGTTCAAAGACTTCACCCCCAACCCAGACCCTAAGTATTTTGCTCTGTCTCCCTTTTTGCGCGCAGTCAGGCGCAAAAACCGCGTCCTCCCCCATCTCAATATTTTTTGGTGGGGAGCCGAGGCCCCCTGACCAAATCCGGAATAAAGACTGCAGGGACAAACAAGTCAACGGGCGCTGCGTCGTTGTACTTGACACGGAGCAGTGCCCATTGTCTTGTTTCTGTGCCTCCTTGTGAAGGGGAAGGAGAGGCTTGGCAGGGGAAATCCAGGGGGTCGAACGCTCGCCCCTGACGCTCCAAAACAACAATTTACCCCTCCCCTCCAAATTGTGCGCCACAGATGCAAATTTCTTTTCTTCTCCCATGTCATTTCGAAGTCACGCAATGGGGACAAAGCTTCGTGCCCTCAACTTTGCAGTTTGTACAATATTTACACGCGTGTATCTACCTGGAGCAGAGTACATAAGACTGCACAAAAGGATGGTCCGCACCAAGGTATCTGTGAACATAGCAACGGGACCTGATTGGTCACCATGGCAACCCACGTCTTCAGCTTCCGATTGGGTTTGCACTGCAACCAGGAGATGGTCCCAAGAACATGCATGCAATGTGAACCATTCATGCAAATGTAGAGTTGGGGTCTGAGGACTCAGCCCTGCTCGAACTTGTCTTGGACCCTCTTCCTGCGATGCATCCCTGGACAAGTCAATAGGAGCAGCGTCGAAGGCGACGACACAACGCTCATTGACGTCTGCAGGGGCAAGAACTGACTGGACGTGCGCCAAGGTGGGTAGAACCGACAGATTCTTTCAGAAACATGTGCGTGGGCAAAGCCTACAACAACGACCAGATTTTGATAAAAAGCAAGTTTTCTTCGAAGTCAGTTTTTGACGGACACTTTGCTGAAACACCAACATTCGAAAATGAAGAAAACACAGAAAATCGCAGTTTTAGAAATTTGTGCACAACACAACAAAAAACAGGATTCAACGTTTAGCATAGCAGAATGAAACACAGTGGAAGACAGGTTTGTTTTTCTACGTGCAGCCTCTCAAGCGACCCCCGGATCCAGGCTGTCCAGTCTCCGCTGGAATGTCTGTTTGGCCCTTTGTGACCATTGCTCTGGACGTGTCAAACGCAGTGACCTGATCCAACACTAAACAACGTGAACGTCACAACGATATCAGGTCACTTCCGGGTCGGATTCGCAGCGCATGTGTCACGCGCTGAGACGCTCTGATCGCAACAGACGGACGACGTCGTACGTTGGACGCCAACGAAGAAAGTAGCTTCTGGAAGGCGTGCTGCTTTGAGGAGTGGCCGGTTGATGAGGTGTCCGTTGGACGCGTGGACGCAGTACCTCTCGATCCACCCGGAGGAATCCCAGAGCTGCGCACGCGCACTGATACTGGGTCCTCTGAGCCGCAGTGTCACCTGGTGGGTGCGTCTAGTCTTTAAATTGCAACACTGCTCACTCCTACAGTGGTCAGCAGTCCATTCGTTGCCATAGGAACCTTGAGTTTTTCCGAGCTACTCAGTGGAAAAGTGTGTACTCGGTGAGGTGGTGGGAAGATCACAGCTTCAGTTTCTACATCCTGAATTCTGGATGGATGCACGTAAAGTGAGTCTCCATGGACATGTCAGTGTCGCGCTACGAATGGTTTTGTTAGTACTCCTGATGTACTTGGAAACATACTTCCTACGCACCGCTAGGTGGCGACTGGAGTTTGGAGCGTTACGTCGTATTCACAGAGAGCGCTGTCTACAGAAGCGAGGGTTCCTGCACGCCTTACAACTCGCAGTCTGAGTTCTCTAAGTACTGAAGGAAGTACTCGCTAGTGCTGAGTTGAGTACTCGCTAGACGACGCTGGTTGCTGTTTTGCTCGTCCTCTGGTTCCCCTGCTTTTCTTGTGTTGTGACCGTGGTTACCCCTTGAAACCAGTGTTTTGCGGACGGGTCCTGTGTCGCCCTGACAACCAGTTTTCCGTGCTTTGGCATTGAGTTGTAATTGCATAGGTTTTGCCACGCTGTGCAGGGGCGGGTCAAGGGGGGACCAGACCCCGTGACGCAGAAGAATGTTGTCCTCGAAGTGCATGAATCGGTCCCCTGTGATGTTGGCGTACAGGTGGCAGATGCTCTGCGACAGCGTTCACATTTCACG
>JAAUXT010043885.1_pt1:7500-12929 | contig 12929 bp, 13 predicted proteins | sample 7278171 | NCBI WGS metagenome assembly JAAUXT01 (sample SAMN14350112, study PRJNA611818) | marine sediment metagenome | isolation source: surface marine sediment (1.8m) | place: French Polynesia: Moorea | collected 2018-08
CCGACGGAGCGGTACGGTGGGTCGGGTGGGTGCTGTTGCACGTTGTTCATTTTCACTCTCAAAGTGTCAGGCGTTATGTCGTCAGACTCATTGAGCCAATTGTGAACGACAAAGACAGATCTATTGGGAAGGAAAACACTTGCAGAAGAAAAGATACGAGAGGAAGAGAGGCAGAGAGGGAGAGAGAATGGGACAGAGAATACAGAGAGACAGAAGAGTATCAGAGAGATAAAAGACCTGAAGAGAGAGAGAGAGAGAGAGAGAGAGAGACCTGGGGGAGAGACAGAGGGCATGAACAGACAGTGGTCCGGCTCCCTGGATCAGCAGCAGGAGAGGAGCAGTGCAGCAGATGCGTCGCTGTTTCCTGCAGCTCCCGCTCTGTTGTTGAGAGACGCGCCGGGCCGCGTGATGCGCGTTGTCAACGCCCATTGAGCGTTTTGTTTCCGCGCGCTTTTCCGCGCAGATTGCTGCCACGTGTTGCGCCTGCGCGCTCATGCGCACTCACGAATCGTGCACTTTTTCAGTGCTGCGGGCTTCACGACAGTGATGCAGGGGCGGGCCCAGCCTCAAGGACAGGGGGCGCCGCTTTTGATGTTTTGGAGGGTCCACTGCAAATCAAAATCGGAAGAAAAAGTTTTCAATAGGGCCAGGAGGCAGACCTCTAGGTCCCCCTCTTGGATCCACATCGGTAACAAAGGGTGTTGCACCAAGAGAGCTGCAAGCTGTTGTTTCTTTGCACAATTGCGCTCTTCGGCTTTATGCACATCTGCCAATCACCTCCAGCATTTCCAACATCGAAAAGGAGCAAGTGCCGACCACCTGTGTTCAGCCACAAGCAGTGAAGGGCTCGGAGATGGCCCAAACGACCATGTTCCTCATGACCAAGCCACCAAGTGGAATCTATGCCCCCTCTCAAGACAGGTCTCTCAGCTCCTACCTGGATCCCAGGTCCATGATCTGATCCAGGAGCTGGGTCCTGACATCGGGCAAACGCTTCAACGCACGCGCAAAATTGTAATGCCCAAATTCTTTGAAGTCGGGCCTCCTGACCCGATTCTGGATCTCCTGAAGGTCCCAGCCATTCGGATCAGCACAATCAATTATGGGAGCAGCGAAGAAGCCGCATCGCGTGTCGAGAAGCACCTGCAGGTCTCAGCACTCGGTCGCGATGCAGGACCCTCCGGGGAATCCAGGGTCGGGGGCTCTGCTCCTGGGAAGGGAACGGCATGACATTGCGTCCACGGCAGAACACAAACAGGGTGAGGGGTGAGGTCGTTTTATTCCAAGACTTGGGGCTCGCCACACTTGCAAGGGGCCAACAGGCTGCTCAGTGCTGCAAGCGCGGTGCTGTGGTCCCAGCCACACGCTGCAAGGATGGAGCTGTAGCCTCAGTACGCAAGAAAAATACGGCTTCAGAATTGAAGCAGCAGATCTATCTGCAGAACGCGCCTCGGGCAAAGCACTTCAACTCCATGTCATACACCTGGTTCACACGAGAGAGATCAGAAACCGCATCATGCTGCAGGGTCTATCTGCACTGAAGCCGTCGTGCACGTGTCGCAGCTGCACTGGATGTGTTTTGCGTTGCATCTCGGCCCAAGTCAAAAGGACAATGCATCACCTCTTCACTTCAAAAGCAGACACAATGCCTCAAACCTGCTTCCTGTGCACATTGGATGCGTATTGCGTTCCTGTACCCGTCAGTGGTCACTTTTAGCCGAGGTGTGACCTCCTGCACACACACATACACACACACACTCACACATGATGTGGCCCGTTCAAGGACGTGCTTCGGCTCGAAGCCCTAATTGTTGGCGGGAACTTTGATCTGGATGTGGGCAGGAGGCGGTGGCCCCGACGAACCTCGCGTGCCGTCACATGTGTGAGTGTTTCTCCGGAGCAGAGGTGGATCCACCGAGAGGGTGTGAGAGATGGGGAAGGCGAGGCTGGAAGGAGAGACGGAGTGAGGGAGAAGAAGACAGAGAGGGAAAGAGAATGGGAGCCGTGAAGCAATGGACAAGGGGTGAGGAGAGGAAGGTGGGGAGAGGGACGGCGAGGAGAAGGAGCCACAGGAAGGGCAAATCCGGTACGAGAACAACGTTCACAACAGAAACTGCACCATGCGCCTTCCTCATCCTTCTCATTTCACCCAAAACACCTCAGATCGCATGCGCGACGTGTCTTTTGCACCTATCGTGTTGCAGGAAAGGTTAATGATCCACGTGACCCGACCCAGGCTGATCCGCGCCAAATATCAACAAACTCATCAACTCGCAAGGCGCGGGAAAAAGACGCGCGTCTTTTGTGCGCGAACTAATTGGCACGTCTGCGGAACTCGAGCCGCCTCTTTCAAGTGACAGTTGACAAAACCTTTTGTCACCGCAGCAGAAAAGAGATGCATCAGTCAGGGGCGGGTCCACATTTGTCATGGAGGCAACCTCATCTTTGAGAAATTCAACACTTGCACCAGTACCAATTCAAGGTTTCAAGGGTCGGGTGGTGGGCACATCTCGCACTGGATGCCGCAGGGCTTTGCACACTGAACAAGTTTTCCATCATAAGATTCCCTGTGCTGAGGGTGTGTGCACGGATGTACACTCTTCCTTCCCACGTCGCTTCGTGGATCTTCACTGAATTCACCATGTCGTCCAGCGGACACACCACAGCACCTCCAACCCGTGACCAAACCGTAAATCCGCTCTCTGCAGCAGCTTGCTCTTTCCGTGACTTCACACGCGTCTGCTTGGGAAGATCCACCCAAGAAGGTCCTCTGTAGGAGATCCTCAGCATCAGCATCAAAAGGACGTTTTATTTCCCTGTGGAAACGCGCAAATGAGCGGAAAGAGGATCTGATGAGGGGTTCCGTTTCCGACTCCAGCAAGCGCAAAACGTGCATGTGGTCTGCAGAACCAGGTTGTCTGTTGACATTCCTTTTCACGGGACTGTAAAACACCTTTCTTCCGAAGGTTTCCAATTCGCGAACAGGTCAGGGTCAAAGGCTCTGCGCCAAAGCCTGGATCGAACCAGCCCTGTTGATGTGCAGTCCCCTCCCTATCACCCTTCGGATCGGCGCTGCCGTCTGGGACACTCCTGACCGTGCTCCTGGGGTCGGCCCCCTTCCTGACCGTGCCCCCTCTCCACCGGACCCTGGATCCGCTGCCCCGGGTGTGACATATGGTCTTGTCGCTGCCGCGCGCACCCGACAGGCGCAACCTGTGACGGACTGAGTCACCCTCCCCCGGGGACCTCATCATCAGCTGCTGCCGGCAGCGACGAGAGCAACAGGTCCGAACAGCACGCGGTGGATCCAGAGGTTCCTGTGCAAAGAATTGTTGAAAGATCCTCCCACAGTTAGTTCGGAGGCCGGCCTCCCCAGTCAGCAAGAAAAACTTGCATCGACACACGATGAGAGATGCAATGGTCTTAGTGGGGGAATGTGGGGCTCCAGGCCCCAGGGTCACCTGAATAGATCTGCCCCTGGAGCCAGTCGGGTGGAGTACGGAGTGACGAAAAACTCCAGCGATCCAGAATTGGGGATGAGAGCCTGAACCTGGTCCAAACAGGGGTCGAAATCTTATGGGAGAGGGAAGGTAAATCAAACGTTCAAAAACGGAATACGCATGTCTGCAAAACGCAAAATGGATAGTTTGGATATTCCCCTGTACCCAACTCCTTGAGGGACCTGGATCCATCCCTTTCCCAGTTTCCCTGCACACCACTCTGGTTTGAAACCAAAGAACCTCACTTTTTACACACAAAAAGGCTTGAGCGCTGCATGCAGCGTGGAGTAAGGATCCTCTTTCCTGCAGCTTTGTGGCGCATTGTGGAATGTCGCGCTGAAGCGTGCGACACAAAGGGGGGTCTATATTTATAGACGGAATCAAAAGAATAAGAATATAAAGAGAATAACAAGATTAATATATCACTGTGCTTTAATTGTAGTGAAAGGAACAAGATTTATATCTGAAACAAAATTATTGCAAGAATTAGGATGGAATAATTTCATAGATAGGACAAACTATCTTTCTATTACAATGTTTGCAAAAATTAAATTAACACAAACTCCAAAAATAATTTATAATACTTTTTTTGTGGATCAACCCACAAATATAGGTAGAAATGTTGGAAAGTTAAAAATTATTTTTTCAAAAAAGAATAAATTCTATAATTCATATTATTTGAAAATGATTAGATTATGGAATACATTACAAAAAGAAATAAGAATAATAGAAAACTATTCAGATTTTTTGGATTGCATGCATAAAAAATATATGATTCATCAATATAAAAAAATTAATTTATTTAAATATGATACTGAGATTGACTCCATATTCATGAAACTAAGATTTCATTGTAGTAAATTGAATGCAGATCAGTTTAAATTTAATTTTATAGCAAATTCAAAATGTATGCAATGTAATAAAAATAAACAAGAAACAATACATCACTATTTTATGGACTGTATAAAATATGAAAATCAAAGAAAAATATTAAAATATAACATATCCAGGCTACATCAAAAATTTGAGAAGTTGAATAATAAACAAATAATTGAATTGATACAAAGGTATAAAATTCAAGGAATTGATGATTATGTTTATAAAAATGTATACCAATATATTAAGTTATTCATAGTAACAACAGGTAGATTTATAAATTGAACTAAATGACTACAAAATTACCTTTGCATCAATCAGCCATTGGCTTCAAGGTTCCCATTTTCTTTTTATTTTGCTTATTTATTTGTTTAGTATGCGTGTGAGAATCGTGTATAGGAGATTATCAATAAATCGATTAAAAGCAAAGCAAGAAAAGGGGGGTTTCCTCGCTCCCAAATGCGTTACGAGAGGCACTCTCCACTTTTGAAAGAACACAGGCGGATCCCAGGGTGGATGTAGAAGTGGTTCCAGGAGCGCGCGCCATGATCAGGATCCGGCCACGCTCACTCTGAATCGATTCGCCTTGTCATTTGTTCAGTTATAGCAGCGCCCGAACACTTTTAGGTTTTTCCAATACACGAAGCAGCCTGTCCCTGGGGTGTCTCCCTGGATCCGTCCCTGCCCACCTCTCTCGGGGCTCACCTCCTGGGACCCGCCGGTGCTGCCCCGCTCCCTGCCCCCAAAATTTTCGAGACCCGTCGCTGTTGTCCTTTTCTACCCTTCTCGCCCCGCCCTGCCGCCCCTCCCAACCCCGCCCTGCCACCCCTCCCGAACCCGCCCTGCCGCCCCTCCCAAACCCCGCCCTGCCGCCCCTCCCAACCCCACCCTTGCCACCCCTCCCAACCCCACCCTTGCCGCCCCTCCCATCCTCACCCTTGCCGCCCCTCCCGAATCCCGCCCTTGCCGCCCCTCCCAAACCCCACCCTTGCCGCCCCTCCCGAATCCCACCCCTGCCGCCCCTCCCAAACCCCGCCCTGCCGCCCCTCCCAA
>JAAUXT010077535.1_pt1 | contig 12929 bp, 10 predicted proteins | sample 7278171 | NCBI WGS metagenome assembly JAAUXT01 (sample SAMN14350112, study PRJNA611818) | marine sediment metagenome | isolation source: surface marine sediment (1.8m) | place: French Polynesia: Moorea | collected 2018-08
CACGACCAGTAGGTGAGTAGAATGCATGTCACTCCACAACGTTCAACCAACTGGTGTGGAGGCTGGCGCACGACCAGTAGGTGAGTAGAATGCATGTCACTCCACATGTATCAAATTAAACTAGAATGTTACACATGAAACGTGCGGCACGCAGTAATTTTCCAAACAGAAACTTCTGATTTCCATGAGTGGAGTGTCCAACCTTTGTTTGAAGTGCTCAAAAAAGTCAGAAGACCTAGATCTACACCACACAGAAAACGGAAAAGCAAACTTTCTGCAGCGCAGCCAATCCAAGATGGCTGCCACTGGTCGGCAAAGCGCGTATCAAAACCAACAGGTGTCCTAGTTTCTGATTTTCTCCACCCGTTAGAATTGCACTGGTGGGAGAGGTTGGTCAGAAGATGCCCTGCCATACCAGCCCGCTCTGAGATGGGGTGGGGGTTTCAGCAGACGAAACTAGGGTGTGGCGATTATGTCAAAGTCTGCACGTCGCACGTGCGAAAGAGCAACTTTCTTTTCGTTTTCCTGCTGTATTTCAGAAAACTCGCAAAAATGGCATCCCCTCCTGACCAGCAAACGTGTATATGATTTTCCAGAATTTTGAGGAACCCCGAAAATAAAACACGGAAACAAATAACAGAACAGAAAAGACCAGAACCGAAAAGTAGCCGGGCGATAATTTGGGATTATACTTTCTCGACACATTTTGTTCAGAATTTTAGTATTTTGCACGCCGCGAGAAAGCGTCAATCTCAAATAGACATTGCTATTGGAATCTTGCACTGGACAAAACTCACATGTTGGTGGATTTGACGAGGCTCAGACGAAATTTGAGAAAATTGGCCAAAATTCCACCTCCGGGGTTCACTCGCGGGACTCGGGTAACCACTCAGTTTTACGGATTTATCAATTTCCGGACAAAATTCACCCCTGGATAAAACTACAATTTTGTCAACTTTTTGTCCAAACAAAGACAAGAAAAGGTAAATTTGGTGAGTTAAATTCCTGAAAACGTGCATCTGAATTTTTGAAGTTCCCCAAACTTCTTGGAAAGAGAGACCAGTGTCTTTAGTTTTTCAAGGCTCAAGACACCGCTCCCTCAAGGTTTCCTAGATCTCCCGTGTGTGCAGCTACCGTGGCACACACACTCTCAAACACACACGCGCACATACACACACGCAGTCACACCCACGCACGAACACACGCACACGCAAGTATGAACACACACATGCACGCACACACATACATACACACACACACGCAGTCACACCCACGCAGTCACACACGCACACGTAAGCATGAACACACACACATGCACGCCCGCACACACACACACACACACACACACAATAAACACACGACAAAAAGATCATGTATTTTACCAAAGAACTTCTTGAATTCTTCACGAATACAACACACATTTCGTGCTCTGTGGTTCAACCCACAGAAAAAGAACGAACGAGCTTTGGTTTTCACAATTGCTTGTCGAACAGAACAAGAACGCTTGACAGTGTTGACAGGCGCCGAGACGGCAACAGAGCCCTGCCGCTCACAGGTTTAGTTTTGAGATAAACGCGCACAAATTTTAAACTTCTTGACAGACGAACTTCTTCTTCATTTCTTCTCAAAAATCCATTTGCACATTTTTCAAACACACACACACACACACACACACACACACACAGACAGACAGACACACACACACACAATTTTTTTCGGCTTGAGAAAGCTCCCTGAACATAGAGTCCCTTCTCCTACTTTCGCTTTCAGATCAACGTACAGAAAAATACTAAGTTATTCTGCAAATGACCTTTCTGCACTTCTTCCCCGGGATACAAGATCATTTTTCGCAACACAAATCATTCAAATATTTGGCTTTCGTAGCGTTTGAAAGCACTTCAACGGGAAGCACCTTCTCCCATTTTTGAAGGGGAGAGGGACGCGCAAAAAAATTACAAAATGCTTGGAAAATGAAGACTCTTCTCAAGTTCTTCCCTTGAATGCAAGTTTTCGCAGCACAGAAAGCGAGGGTGTCAGAATAGTGTCAGAAAGCTGCTTCAACCGGAAGAGCCCTCTCCCGCTCCCCCTGGTGGCCGTCTCACACACTTCAGCACGTGCTGCTTCAGTCGCGCCCTCTGTGTGTATCCTCTACCGCACCCGTCACACCGGAACGGTTTCTCGTCCATGTGCGTCAAGCGGTGACGCAGCAGGTTCGGTTTGCACCTGAATCCTCGTCCACACCCGTCACACCGGAACGGTTTCTCCCCAGTGTGCTGCCTGTAGTGAACCTTCAGGATGTATCTGGTCTGGAATACCTTGCCACACTGGTCACACGAGTGAAGCTTTCCTTCAGACAGCGCCTCAGTACCGGAGGCCTCCGCCAGGTGGATCTGCTTGTGGCCCCACAAGGCCGCTTTGTGTCCGAAGGCCTTGCCACACGTTTCACACTGGAACGGTTTTTCTCCAGTGTGGGTTCGCTGGTGGGTGATGAGGTAATCGCTCTTGGTGAAGGATCTGTCGCACTTGTCGCAGTGATGAGGTCTGTCACCACTGTGCATCCTCTGATGCTTCCGTAGCGTGTCTCTGTAGGCGAACATTTTCTCACACACATCACACTGGAAACGTTTTTCACTCGTGTGCGTCTGTTGGTGTCTCTGGAGGTCAGATTGGTTCGTGAATCCCTTTCCGCACTCTTCACACCCAAAAGGTTTCATCCCTGTGTGAATCTTCATGTGTCTGGTGAGTCTGGAGTTCGTAGGGAAGCCTCGACCACAGTCGTCACAGTGGAAAACTCTCTCGGGAGTCTTGGCGTCCATCTTCACGTCACTCCGGCACACGCGACGATGCTTGGAGAGCGCGCTCGAACGTGAAAACATTTTACCACACGCGTCGCACTGAGTCCGTTTGTTTTTCGGATCATCCGCATTTGAATCCGTAGTTTGGGCGTCCAATTCGCGTACAAATCCCTGTTCACGCTCAACACGTCGCAGTTGCGTGGCTTGGTGCGTCTGGCGATGCAGCGTCGAGTCAGACTGGCGGGTAAACACCTCTCCACACAAGTCACACCCGAAACCTTCAGTATGCTCGTCCGCATGTTTCCCACAGTGATTCACGACATTGCGTTCTGAGCTGACTTGTCTGTCACACGTTCCACAGTGTTTCATCACTTCCGGTTTGGAGCTGAATTCTCTGCCGCACATCTCGCAGCAGAACAGCGTTTCCGGTTTGACGACGCGAGAATCGGCGGGTTTGGCTGTCGCGTCACGTCGCCCGTCCGGGTCCCGAGTACGCATGTGCGCTGTGTCCATGTTTGCTGCGCTTCAGTTCACGTCCTTAATTATCGCTCACGGCCACGTGTTCAACACTGATGAACGTGTGTCAGGATGCTCGGCGACACGACGTGTCACACCATCCCAACGTGCACACGCACACACACACACACACGAAATCATGGCACGTCACCATGACATTAAAATGACTTTACAGCGTCTGTGAGCCGAAGGCCACACCGCGTGCGCCAGCGCACACGCACGCCAAGGTCACAGCGCACCAAAATGGGTCTCACCAATGTCCATGGTTGTGTTCACACTGAAGTGCATGTGCGCCACCATGATCGCGGATGGGTTCCAACCCCAAAGGTGCGCTGGTGCATGGTGCGGAATGTCGTAAAAGCTGTGCATGATGCGCTGGCGCATGCTGTGTGAATTGGGGGTCACGTCACAGCGTCTGCGATGACGTTGCTGTCCTTCGGATGCAGCAGCACAGGCGTCTCACGTGACGTTGTCTCTTGCACCCACATCCTCTCCGCCCACCAATCTCCCACACCCACGCCCACCCACCTCCGCTCACACCCCACCGACTTCTTCTGGCAGCTGTGTCTTCTGTGTGTCGCTCTCGGCGTCTGAAAACAGACAAGGTCAGTGTGACACCTGCAACACCCGGAAGGGGGGGGGGCAAGGATTCCCACATTTCGGGGGGGGGGGGCGTGATTTGGAGGGGGCAAGGAAAACTGGCCTGCTGTAGCAAACTTGTTTCGTTCTTTGGCAGCAGGACGATGTCGGCGAAAAAAATCTGTTTGAACTGACATCAGTCGAACAAGACGTAGAATTGTTTTTTCATTGTCGAGGGTGAAGGTGGCCAGACCAGACCAGCGAAAAGTTTTTTTTGCCTCCAAACGTCCTGCTTGTATGTCAGTGAGTTGCCACCCAAGCTCATCCCAAGGCCGATAATTTTGCAACACAAAGAATATCTGGAGAGTTTTTCCCCCTTGCCACCGCACTAACTGATGGGGCCAGCGAACTGTGAATTTTTGGATTTATGCAAAAGTGGGAAAGAGATGAAGCTCGTGGCCACCCCACGCGACAAAACGTTTCAATTTTCTCTTGAACTTTCGGTCCAAAACCCGGTGTGGCCAGGCCCAGAGCCGAGAAGGAAATGCAGTCAGGTCATACTCCAGAAAACAAATACGAACGTCACGTGATTCACCGGAAACACGTGACTCACCCGGAAACAGCCAGCTCCACAGGTAGTTCCAGACGACGCTGAAGAGAAAGACGCCGACGAGCATCGTCGCCGCCTGACATACGTCGACGAAGGCTCGCGGGACTTGGAGCGTGCCGATGTCGACACGTCGACACGCGACGACCAACCCGACCAGGGCCAGGAACAACATGAACAGCTCGAACTGGACGTAGTCGATGCCGAACAACATCGTCGCTGTTTGTCTTCTGGGGTTTTGAGGTTTTTCTTTTTCAAGGTGAAGCACGAACTTTTCTGTTCACCTGCAAAGATTGAGGAAGTTCCAGGTTCCACAGAAATGCAGTTTGTTATCAGAAGGACGTGTCCAAATTGAGATTTCTCGATGAAGTTCCGCTGTGGAGGTTCGTTCTTCGCGTCCCAGCGCAACAGACACCAGCAAAACTCCGTTGTCACTTCGTAACAAAAGTTCAACTGTTTCTCACATAAGTTCCGAGCGCACAGTGTTTCAGAGGAGCAGGTAGAATCTACATCGGGTTCAGCTCCTCCCAACGCTCCCAGGTTGTGAGTTGATCAACGCTCGTCCTCAACTGAGAACCAAAAAGAAAACTGCAAACACAATTCCCTTCTTACCCAGTTGACTGGGGTTTCGTTGCCCACCCTGTAGACCAGGCCGAGATGAGCAAAGCTGTGCACACTGTACGAGGAATCTAGATCTGGATCTAGTTCTGCCACAAGATCAGGAGGATGTTTTCCACCCTCACAGCCGAGATCAGTGACACAGACCGAATCCTGGGGAACATCTGATGCAGACGCAGAGCTTGCGCTAAGGACACGTCGCTCTCCAAACACCGTTCTCCAAATCTCGCAATTCTTACACGCGTACTCAATTTCTTTCACTGAACTTCGTGCACTTATCTCACCTGACAAAAATCCCTTGCCTTTCAAGATGCTATGGGCCGTAAGAAGGTCAATATCACCAAAATACTATAAAAAAATTTCACCGCCAAAATGCGCAACTACCGGATTCAGCGTCTCCGTCATTTTCCGCGGTTTGTTTTAGCGCAGAGAAAATTTCACGGATTTACGGCTTTGAATCAAACTGCTGGAAGCCATCATCAAAATCTTCAGCAATGAACACGTCTTCCAGAAACGTCAGTGTATTTTTACTTCCTGCACCAAACTGAGGGACAGGCACAACTTTTCCAAGCACTGACATATTTGCAGAGTGAAACCTCCCTCCTTCCCTCCCCCCTCTCTGAGTCCGTCTTCTCGAAGCCTGGACCCGCTCCTGGCAGAGTGCCAGTCTTCTGCACGAAGAAGAGATACACTTTGGCAGAGAAAATGATTTTTATTGAAACACACACCCCTCGTACGCACACACACGCACACTTGTAGCGTGGTCAGTTGGACGCACATGAGTTGGACGCACCTCATGAGCACAAGTTGCATCTCAAACAAATTCTGGCGGACCCAGGGGTGGACCCCCCCCCTCCAGACAAACTGCAAAACAACCCCCTCCCTACCCCCACGAAATTTTCGCAACAAGACACACCTGTTACAAGTTGGCCGCGACATTCCACCCCAACCTTGACTGTTTCCCTGGAATCACCAGAACGCAGACCCGCACACGAATTCCTATTTTCTCCTCTGACCACAGTTTTCCACCCCGACCCGCAACCATTGAGAAACAAAACACCCATTCATTGCCTCTGCAAAGGGGAAGTGTGTGAATCCTGTGTTTTTACCACTGCCCACCTTCCGCCAAACCATTCACAAAAGTTCACTGCACAAAATAACCCACAAAATTAAAATTCACCAAATCATGCACAGAACCCCACAAACGTACTGTTGTTTCTGTGTGTGTGTGTGTGTGTGTGTGTGTTTCTGTGTGTGTGTGTGTGTGTGTGTGCGTGTGTGTGCGTGTGCGTGCACCACGCTTCTCACGCTACAGATTTGCGCACACGTTTCACACTTTTCACCCTTTCACAGGCTTCACACATCCACCATCACACCTTTCACACTGATACAACTGCACAATTTTAGAAAACGCAAAGCTGAAGCGTAACTCGAGAGGTGGTCAAGTTGCGCTCTCAGCGTTTCCGCTGACGTCACTGCAGTTGAGATGACACAGGTTGCAGGTTGCAGACCACGTGACTTTGTCGCCATGCTGGGAGAGCGACCTTGACGTCTCGAACCTCCACCAATCACAACCAACCACGACCCTGCACAGGCAGTGAGCTCGATTCAATAAAAGCTCAAAGAACTTCACTCGTTCGCTGGCGTCACAAAATAAAACGTGAACAGTGTTTTCAACAAAGCGTTCTTATTTTCCTTGCCCGTCAAGGAATTCGCAAAAGCTGTCCCCAAAACAGAAACAGAGGTAGAATGCAGTCAGTACTGTGAGTGAGGTGTCCAAATCTCTTGACATCACTTGAGCCCGATACTGACAGCAGTGTTGCGAGAACGCCCTCACACGTGTAGCCACACCCTCCCAACTTGGGGGGGGGGGGTGGGGGGGTGAAACAGGCACACCCATGGATCACACTTCCCCTGAAAAGATGCCGTGACCCCCCCCTCCTCACACAGACACTATCCTGGTGTTTGTTGTGCAACTGTGAACAGCATGACTCATCAAAACTAACACAACCAACATTGGCACTTTTTTCAACGTCAATTTGTGCACGTGCGTCGCGCGACCGTAGTCATGGTGACTGAATCTGATACAACCAGCGTTGGCACGTTTGGCACGTCAAAGGGCTGTTGCACATTTCTCACACAGTTTGTCACTATAGCAACATGACTGTAAACGTGCCTGAACAGACTGAACTGACACAGCCGGCATTGGCACATTGTGCATGTAAAAGAGAGAGAGAAAAACCCTTTTCCACAGTTCATCCCAAGTTTAGTGTAACATTGGACGTTTCCATGGCAACATCTGCGTCCTCACGGGCGGGATTGTCATGGCGTCCGTTAGTAGTTGCAGTTTTTGGCTCTTGAGTTTCTTTGGTCTGAAGGTCAAGTTCGGTTCGCGCGTCGTTCAGAAAATTCCCGTCCTCGTGTCGAGTGCGTCCGTCTGTGTAGAAACATCTGGTATCTCCTCCGGAATCCTCTGCCGCAGACGTCACAGTAAAACTCGCGTTCTCCCGCGTGCACCACCAGGTGGCGGGTCAGGAAGGAACGGACGCTGAATCCACGTCCGCACACGTCGCACTTGTACAGCTTCTTCCCAGTGTGAAGACGCGTGTGCGTGGTGCACTCGAACTTGGTGGTGAACGCCTTGCCACAGAAAGCGCAGTGGAAGCGTTTGTCCCTGGTGTGGGTCGCAAGGTGTCGCTGGAGATGGTGGGAAGCGCTGAATACTCTGCAGCACACGTCACACTGGTGTCGCTGGAGCAGCGTCGGAGGGTCCGGGTGCCCGTTTGAGAGGGAACCCTTCTCCATTTCGTCCATCGCTTCTTCTTTGATCACGCCAGCGGGCAATGTTGTGGCCACGTCATCTTCATTATCGCCCATTTCCACGTGACCAATAACATCCCCTTGGATGCTGTACGAACACGACCTCACGTTCTTCACGCTGTCCCAATTATCGCTCACGTCACCACGTGCACAGCCTCCCTCCCGCTCGTGGTTGGTTAGCTGATAGCGTCGTTGGAATTCTCTCCCACAGATGGCGCAGGGGTGCGGGCCCACGTTGTGAGACATCCGGTGGCGCTGCAGCTGAGACTCGATGAAGAATCCCTTTCCACACACGTCACACGTGCGTCTGTGCACCACCTGCTCCAGCTTCCGGATGAACCTCTTCTCGCACGCGTCACACCGGACGGTTTTCTCTCCTGAGGGGTGGTGGCCGTGGTGTTGCATGATGGGATGTCGGGTGAAGTTCTGTCCACACTCGTCACACTGAATTGTCTCCCACTTCCGTTTCTCATCGTCGACGTCATCAGCTTCATTCATGACGTCATCATCACCACTCAATCTCTGTTTCTTCGCTCCTGACTCCCCTGAATCATCGTCGACACTCGTCACAGTCTCCACTGTGTGCGACTTGCGATGCAAAGCGAGAACATCCTTCCTGGAGAACGCCAGTCCGCACAGGTCACACTGAAACGGCTTCTCCCCGGTGTGGGTCAGGGCGTGTCTCTGTAGCTCGTACGTTCTGCTGAATACTTTACCACACACGTCACACGTCGTGTTCTGCGGTTCAGGCTCCTTGGTTTCCTTGGCTTCTTCCTGCGCATGCGCCTTTTTGTGCGTCGTCAGCGTTTCCTTTCGAGTGAATCCTTTATCACAGACGTCACAGTGAAACGGTTTTTCCCCGGTGTGGGTCAATAGATGTCGCTGTAGATCGTAGGGTCGGTTCAACACTTTGCCACACACGCCGCATGTGGTGTCCTTGGACGACAACAACAACGCTCCGTTTTCTCTGGCGTAAAATTTCTCCAGCGTCTCTGTTTCCGTCGCTTCCGTTACGCTGGAGCGTTTCCTGTTTCCTCTACCGATCCCGTCACAGACGGAAGCGTTCGTGATGGAATCGACACCGTCGTGTCCCCTTCGGTGGGTGATGAGCGTGTGTTTACGCGTGAATCCCTTCCCACACACGTCGCAGTGGAACGGCTTCTCCTTGGTGTGAACCACCCAGTGTCGCTTGAGATCGTGGAAGCGACCGAACACCTTCCCGCACACGTTACACGGGTGCCCGTCCGACTGGTGCCCGTCAGTGACTCCCCCTGGTGGGGGTGGTGTGCGCAAGCTGCTGCTGCTGCCCCCGAGGGACGCGTCCATTTCTTCCGCCTCCGGTAGACTATTGACTTCCGGTTTCTCAACTTCCGGTCCATCCACCTCCGGTGACGATTCTACTTCCGGTGACGATTCTACTTCCGGTGACGATTCTACTTCCAGCGGTTCCTCCTTGATCAGCAGGTCCTCGCAGTCGAATCTCCAATCCTCCGTTTTCACAACGCCAGGCTCCGACGCGACATCGTTCTCCGTCGTCACTTCCGCTCCTCGCTTCCGGTTCCTGTCCGGGGTCACGAAGGAAATAGTCCCGACCGAGATCCCTCCGCTGGAGGTCAACACGGGCGTCGCTACGCCGGGAAGTAGTCCCGCCGCGGAGGAATGTAGTCCCTTCATCCGGCGCTTCTCCTTGCGGCGCAGATGCACGTGATACGTATCCCTCCGCGCGAACGACTCCCCACAGAGGGCGCAGTGATACGGCCTCTCTCCCGTGTGGATCAACATGTGTCGCTTCAGCACACGCTTCTCGCGGAACACTCTCCTGCAGATTTTGCACAGGTACCCGGAGCGGGACTGGCTCCCGGATTTGCCCTGCACCCGCTCAGCACCACTTTTCTTCCTTTTCCTGTGTGGCTCTTTGCCCTTTTTCGCTCGCTTCAGCTTTATCCTGAGAACACCCTGCACTCCACGTTTCTTTCGTCTCACAGTTTCCGGTTCTGTGTTATCGCCCTCAAAACTCCACTCCTCCACCACACCCGGTTCAGTGGACACGCAGTTGTCTTTACTTCGCGCCTCAGTCTCGGAGTTCTCTGATTCGCTGGATTTTCCCGCTATTTCCGCCACTTCCGGTTCGCTCACTTCCGGTTCGCTGTCAGCGCGCTCTGGTGGCAGGATGAGCGCGGCGCGGCGTCGCGCGCGCACCCGCCCCGAGTGGTAGCGCTTCCGGTGTACGATGAACGTGTCTCTGCGCGCGAACGACTCACCGCAGTCGTCGCAGCGGTACGGCCTCTCTCCCGTGTGGGTCAGGAGGTGGCGCTTCAGGACGCCCCTCGTGCTGAAGCTCTTACTGCACAGGCCGCACCAGAATCCGTCCACCAGGTGGGGCTGGGGACGCTCGGGAGATTGCGCAGCGGTGACGTGATTCACGTCAGACACGTCGTGCGTCACGTCGTGGGTCACGTCGCCATACACGTCCAGCAGCACCGCGTCGCTCCGTCCGGCTTCGCTCGTCTCCTCCATCACATCACTTCCGTTTCCGTCGTCTTCACACTGATCCACGTGCGCAGCCTCCTCATTATCGCCCGGCTCCACGTGGCTCTCTTCCTCCTCCTCCACGTGAGTCTGCACGTGACTCTGTAGTTCCTCGATCAGCGCGAAGGTGGCGCCGCACAGCGTGCAGCCGAACGGATTCACGGATTTACGGATATTCTGTTTGGACACGAAGCCACTCTTCACTGCTCCGCTGACGAACGAGTTCTCCTCTCCCGGTTCATTCTTGGAAGCTTGAGCGTCTCTTGGCGTCGCGTGCCACTTCAGCCTGTGTTTGTTGAGAGCTGGGGAGCTGCTGAATCCTCGTTCACACGCGTCGCACCAGAAAAACACGTCCACGTCACTGACTGCGTTGTGCGCTGGTTTCAAGAAGTCACCCCCGCCAAGTGACGTCAGCTCCGTCTGTTGCGCAATGACTGCGTTTTTTGTGTTGACGTCATCAGCCACGTGGCTGCGCACGCGTCTCTTCTTCCGTGGCGTAGCTTTCTTCCTACGGACGTCATTTTTGGTTCGTGATGCTTCTGCAGCGTGCTTGCGTTGCGCAACTCCTCCCTTCATCTTGCTGACGTCATCATTTTTGTGACGCGACGCTCCGGTGACGTGCGTGCGCATGTGCGTCTTGAGCGTCTCCATGCGCGGGAAGGACTCACCGCACGAGCCGCAGTCGAACAGGTTCCCGAGGCGATGCACCTCCCTCTGGTGGCGCTTCTGAGTCGAGATGGTCGTGAAGCTTTTACCGCACATGTCACACGGGTGTGACGCCCTGGCGCCATCTCGCGAGTCCTCCGACACTCCCCCTGGTGGTGGTGGTTTCACCGATGCTGCAGCAGCGCCATCTACAGGGTGTTTCTTCTTGATGTGAGCCTTGAGGACGTCTTTGCGACAGAACCCCGAGTTGCACAAGTCGCACCAAAACGACTTTTTTTTCTCGTGGGTCAATTTGTGTCGCAGTAGATCGTGGCTCCGCGTGAATCCTTTCCCACAGATGTCGCAGTTGAACTGTTTCTGCGGCGACTCGTGCGACACCTGGTGTCGCTCCAGGTCCGAGGCGCGCGGGAACGTCTCGAGACACGTGACGCACTGGTGAGGCTCTTCTGCTACATCCTCCACATCCTCCTGATCATCACCGACGAAAACGCCGTACACGAACTCAGCGTCGTCCGTCGGTTCTGTTTTCACGACAATCGGTTCGGTTTTTACGACAATCGGTGAATCGGATGTGTCGTCGCTGTTTTCGCTGTGAGTTCTGGTCGCCATTTCTGCTGAGATTCAGGATCAGGTCAGGACGGGTGAAACTCGTTCGCTGCTGTAGTCGCACACTCTTCACACTGCAAAAGAGACGAAATAACTTGAGACAAAACGCAGGGAGCGCGCGTGCGACTTGTGGGTAGGTTTGCGTGTGTGTGTGTGTGTGTGTGTGTGTGTGTGTGTGTGTGTGTGTGTGTGTGTGTTTGTGTCCGTGTGTTGTGTGTGCGTGTATGCATGCTCTGTGCGTTGTGTGCGTGTGTGTGTGTGCGTTGTGTGTTCTTGCGCTGAATGCACAGATTGACTGCAAAAGACGCACCAAGAGGACAGACTCTTGGCTCATTTTTATCTCACAACCCAAACGTTGACACAACGTGCAAAACTAGAACACCTGTCGGTGCCAATTTGCGTCTCCAGCGGCTGTTTGGAATTTGGCACTTCACATTTTGACCTTCCGATGGATCGTGGGTGGGGCGATTCGTGTGTGTGTGTGTGTGTATGTGTGTGTGTGTGTGTGTGTGTGTGTGTGCGTGTGTGTGTGTGTCGGGGCTGGTGAACTTCAGCTGTCAAGGCTTTTGTTGTCCCAGGCTCTGGCTTCTTTCAAACACTCTCTAAGTGCTATGAACTCTGAGGGGAAACCCTCAAGATTTCCTTTTTTGCATGAACATTTTTCAAAGTAGAAGTGAACGTCCTCAAGAACATTATGCAACTCGAGCAGGTCATGGGTTCCGCCGCTGACACGTCGAGCTGCCCGAAACATCGACACGCCGCCCCCCCCCCCACCGCACGGACAGAGGAAACATTCCAGGATTCGCTCAGCCAGCTCCAAGAGATTCAGAAAACACCCAACTACCCACCTCCCCCCAACCAATTTCACACACCTGTTCCTGAACGTAGAGTCTAGTTTGGTCGAAACATTCTGTTCCGCAAAGAATATGGAGTGTGTGTGACAGGGAGAGTAGGGGGGGGGGGTCATTGATGGTCACGTAGCCGGCCATCTAGGTACCGCTGACGGCTTAAAAACCCTTAGCATTCATGTGTGCATCTGTCCACACTTTGGAATGTAACCACCCCTCTCCAGACCCCCCTCCCCTCTGCCAGAACCCCCTCCCCCTCTGCCAGAACCCCCTCCCCCTCTGCCAGACCCCCCTCCCCCTCTGCCAGACCCCCCTCCCCTCTGCCAGACCCCCCTCCCCCTCTGC
>JAAUXT010033094.1_pt1 | contig 12926 bp, 5 predicted proteins | sample 7278171 | NCBI WGS metagenome assembly JAAUXT01 (sample SAMN14350112, study PRJNA611818) | marine sediment metagenome | isolation source: surface marine sediment (1.8m) | place: French Polynesia: Moorea | collected 2018-08
CACCACATTATCCGGGCAATACGGTCGGATTTTTCGCCATCTTGGCCTGCTGCTGATGTTTATTCTTATTCTGGCGACCGCAATTGTGCTCTATTTTGACAAAAAACAGGTTGAAAATCTTTCGCGTAAACTGATCAGCAGCACGGCCGAGACCATTGCCGAAAAAATCCTGTCATTTTTTGAAATAGCCGACAGCAACCTGCGAATCGCCATTGAACAGCTGCAATTGACCCCGCAACAAGACGACGAACTATTCAAAAGGCTTTTCTTTCGATTGTCACCTTTTCTTAATCAGCACCAAAACGCCAGCGGGATTATCGTTGCTGAAGTAGGTGCTGAAAACAAATACATGGGCATTTTAAAACCCAAACCGACAGAACCTGAATTCTTGTGCCGCATTCATTTTCCCCAAGAATGGGGTGTCGGCAAGGCGCGCCTTGAGCGTTGGAAAAACGGTGAAATGCTGGAGAGCTGGATCAGAAAAGACGATTTTGATCCCAGAACGCGTCCGTGGTACAAAGAAACATTGGCGGCCAAAGAAAATGAGATCATCACCACCAAGCCCTACCTATTTTATACCGTCAATAAACCCGGAATAACGATATCAACCCGCTGGAGCAAACGCGACACAGGCCGCCAATACATTACCGCCATCGACATGATGCTTTCAAATATATCGCAGTTTACCCAGACGATGCGACCGACGCCCAATGGTATGGTGTTTGTCTTTACCCAAGACCTTCGTTTTGTGGGCCTTCCAGCTGATGAGCGTTTTTCGGGTGAAAACACCGTAAACGCCGCGCTGCTCAAGACGATCGATGATGTGAATATCCCTGGACTGCAAGCAGCTGTGGCCGAATGGAAACAGAGAGGGTCTACCAACCTTTCCTTTCCTTTTAAGGTTGGCGAACAAAATTGGTGGGCCGGCTTTGAGTGGAATGAAGACCACCCTGAGCATATGCGCTTTTGGACCGGTATTTTGGTACCGGAATCCGATTTTCTCGGAGAATTAGCATCCCAGCGAAACTTGGCGCTGGCAGTTATTGTCGGTATTGGCCTTCTTCTGGCCTTGATTTTGACGATAGATGCCGTGCGCAGGATCCGCCACGATCTCAATCAAGCCGTTTCATTCATCGGGCGTAAAATGGGTCCGTTCGAACTGCTTTATAAAATTGGCGATGGCGGCAACGGGACCGTCTATCGTGCCAAGCACGCGCTCCTCAAGCGTCCCATTGCCATAAAGGTGCTGCTGCCCCAGTTTGCCAGCAGTGAATCCGCCAAACAGCGCTTTAAAAATGAAGTTCAAATTACCAGCAGCCTATCACACCCGAACACGGTTGCTGTCTTCGATTTTGGGCAAACCGCCGAGGGCTCCCTCTATTACGCCATGGAGCACCTCAGTGGTGTCACCTTGGAGGATCTTATCCACGTTGCCGGTCCGCAACCTGCGCCGCGCGTATTGAGCATTCTCAATCAAGTTTGCGGCTCTCTAACCGAAGCCCATCATCAGGGACTGATCCATCGTGATATCAAACCAACCAATATCATGTTATGCGAGCATGGCGGCTTGTATGATGTTGTCAAAGTACTTGATTTTGGCCTGGTCAAAGACATTTATCAGGGCGCACCGGATATTACCTTGGAAAATACATTGGTGGGAACGCCCTTTTATATGGCACCCGAACTCATTGCTGATGGATCCGCTTTTAGCCCATCCAGTGACCTCTATGCATTAGGCGGCGTCGGTTACTATCTTCTATCGGGACACCACGTTTTCGAAGGATCCAGTGCCGTTGAAATCTGCGCTATGCATTTGCATGATACACCGGTGCCACCATCCCAGCGGTCGAATCAAGAAATCCCCCCGGATCTCGAGGCCATCATCTTGGCTTGCCTGGCCAAAAAGCCCGCAGACCGACCGCATAGCGCCGAGGAGATGTCGGCGCTGCTGGTAAAATGTGCTGATTTCGGGGTCTGGACCAGGGAAACGTCCCAAGACTGGTGGTCAGAAAATCGGAGTATTTTACCCATGGAAACACATGAAAGATCGCACTCGCCCTTATCAGACACCCATCTACTGGTGGATATAAATGGACGAACATCTTAACTAGGTGCAGAACCTTTACAATCGATTCGTCATCATGCTCGCATAAAAACCTCAGGGCACGCTTATGGTCCCAATGCCCATGGTTCCGCTTCACAAACTTTACTGCTGAACTTTAATTACCACCATCGTAATATCATCTTCCAGTCGTTCGCTGCCACGAAATTGATTCAAGGACGTGTTAATAGCTGCGATCATCTCCTTGGCCGTGGCTGAAGCATTCTTCCGGATAATTTCTTTGAGTCGATCCTTGCCGAATATTTCCCCCGCTTCATCATGCATTTCCCAGATACCATCTGTGCCGATCACTACAATTTGACCGGGTGCAAGTATTCGACTGAACTCTTCGTATTTAAACGTGTAATCCACGCCGAGGGCCAGTCCGTGGCCTTTGAGTTCATCAAATTCACCGCTGTCCGTATCATAAAGCAACGCCGGGTCGTGGCCTGCCCGCACCCAACAAACCTTTCGTTGTGACCGTATTAATTCGCAATAAAAAAAGGTCATAAAATTACCGGTTTGATGTAAATCCAGGCTCAATTGCTTATTGACATCATTCATAATTTCTGCGGCCTGTCCTCGCATAGACACGCGCTGCATGAAAAAAGCTCTGGCCGTTTCCATAAGCAGGGCCGATGGTAACCCGTGACCCGACACATCCCCAACGACCAACGCGAGCCTATCCGGGTCGATATTGATGAAGTCGTAATAATCGCCGCCGGTTTCGTAGCAGTAAACACTGGCGCCGGATATGTCGAAGCCTTGCAGGGTGGGATCATGTGTGGGCAACAGACTTTGCTGTACCTCCTGGGCCACCCCCAGAGCAGTTCGCATGCTAAGATGTTCCCTTAACTTGGGTACAATTTCATTAAAAGTCGTTATCAGTAAATTCCGTTCATCGTTTATGCGAAAGTTCAATCTTACCGAAAAGTCACCTTTCGCCAAGCGCCTGAACGCATCTACGACCTTCACCACACGTTTGGTGCTGGTTCTGGAGGTAAAAAAAGCAATGCCGGTTACGAAAACAAGCGCTAAAATAACCGCGGTTGCCGAGATGGCCGCCTGCCCATCGGTGTAGCTGGAAAACATATCCGCGATATTTTCAGGCAGGTCCATCACCTCCGATTTGGGCACCACGATCACGAAATAAAGATCTGGAAAAATGCCGGCGAAAGCCCAAAAAGAATCAACGCCCCGATACGGCATATCCATATATCCGGACTTTCTATTCTCAGCATAACGAATCAAGTCGTTAAATTCACTATTTGCTTGCGGAAAGACCCGTCCTGTATTTAGATCCTTATCGATGGCGTCCTCTTGTTTTTGGGTTAATACCCAAAGTCTTTTTTCTCCACTTCCGAGATGGTCCTCCGAGCCGACCAGAAAGGAACGCATATTTTTAGACCACTGAGCAGAGATCTCGCTTTCCAAAAGCACTTGTTGAATCAAGACATCGATGGCCGCTACCCCTGCCAGGGAACCGTCGGGCCTATAGAAAGGTGCTGAAACGGTAAAAGTCAATTGTTTGGTAGTGGCATCCACGATGGGAGGACCCCATAAAATAGAACCCTTTTTTTTGGCCCGGATGTACCATGGTCGTTCCCGGGGATCGTAACCCGCAGGGTATCCGCCGTGGCCGGGATAGGAAATGTGCACACCGCTTTCCAAACTGGCGTATATCCAGAAAAGCTCTCGACCAAATTCATGCACAATGCTTTTCAGCGCCGGAATCAGACGTGTTAATCTCGCAATATCCGTGTTGACATCCTCAAGCGCTACCCCCGGTGCAACCAGAAAGTTGGGGTTTTGGTAACTAACCAATTTGGGGGAAAGCTGACCGTCTTTCGACATTTTCATATGATTCATGGATGGTGCCAAATCTTGCGGTGCCGCCTGGGAGTCGTCGAAATCATCAGCGAAATAAATTTTAGGTGGTATTACGGAGGGTTGGACAAGGGCACTTTCGGCTTCCTGCACCAATACATGGAGGCCGAGTTCCAATGAGGATTTTGCACGACGTGTAATCATGGCGTAATTCTCGGTGGCAAAGACCATCTCACGGCTCACTGTTTCCGTCAGAGTTTGGCGGGCCTTGGCTGAAATGGACGCCCCCAGTTTTTCGGAAGCTTTTTGGCTGATCCAGGTAACTATCGTCAGTGGGACCAGACTGACCATGAGAAGAACGATAAAATACTTCCATCGTAATTTCATAAGGTTCTCCCGTATCTTTTTAGGATGGTGAGGACTTTGGGTTGCCTTGATTCGCTGGTCTAAAAAATTGATAATGATTAGCCCGGACAATGCTTGAAAAGAGCCGCTTAAAATTACAGGCTTCAAATTGATATCGCAAGGGTTTTATATAATGCGATCGCGGCCTAGCGCCATTCCGTTTCACCCTGATGATGAAATTTGAATAGATCGAAAAATGGATTGTTGCACTTGAGAAATGATGCTTCTGTTGCCAGACAAAATGAGGGTTACCGTTTAAGGTTTTGATGTTATCGCTTGGCGTCATCATCAAAACCGGCAACCCTCATATTTTCGCGGATGGTGTTAGATTTAATTGGTACAGTTCTGACTTCGTATCGGGGACGGACGCAGTTCAGTCATCGAATATTGCTGTTATCCTTCCGCCTTCTTCTCAAGCTCATCCAGTTTGTCGGGATCTGAAACCGCAATGTCCACAAGGGCCTTGGGAATGGAGCTCTGCTCGCACATAACCCTGATTTCCTTTTCCACTTCACTGAATTCCATGATTTCGCGAATGGACTCGATATAATCGAGCATCTCATCGGCCGGAATATCATCCAGGGAAGGCCCTTCAGCTTCAGCCTTTTTGCGTGCAGCTTCCTCCTCGGCCAGGCGTTGTTTTTCCTTAAGCTCCTCTTCCATGGCTTTTTTGACACCATCGATGGTGGCCTGGTCCACTTGGGCCATTTCCACAATTAATTCTTCGGTGACATCGTTTTCAAAAAGGTGCTTCACCTTTTCTTCGGTGGACTTGCCCTCTACCTTCTCAAGCAGCGAAGCCACTCTGGCGCGCTCGGCACGTTCCGCTTCAATTTGAGCATTCACCTCTTTCAACTTCTCATCGGTAATTGCCAGGCCGCTGGTGATCACGTCGGAGGCCACATTTTCCTCGATAAGCATTCGGATGCCTTCATCGCCATCCATGCTTTTGGCCTTGGCGATGAGCAAATCAAGTCTGGCCTTTTCAACGATCTCAATCACATCCGGTCGACGGTCGGCTTTTTTGAGCTTGGGCCAGGTGGTTCCAAGATCGTTGATGATCTTATCTGTTGCCGCATAGGCATCAGCCGCAGTTTCCAGGGTAAGGGCTTCGATGGCAGCGTTAAAATCCTTCATAAAGGGCCGGCCCACATCACGCATATCATTGATGGCCCATCGTAATTGAAGCAAATTGCCACCATGACGTGACACATTGTATCCCGTATTATCAAGTTCACCCGCAATCTGTTGAATCGCGGTCTCTAGATTTTGACCTGAGAGGTCCTGTGATTCGAGCTCAAGGAAATTCTCTTCGATTGATAACCATAAAGGTTTTTTTTCAACGTCTTCGCTTTCTGTCTTTTCCACGACTTCGCCTTCTGTCATTTTCCAATCTCCTTTTATTGTTTTTTTTCGATCATAAATTTGTCAATCAAATCCTTATTACAAAGCGTTTTGGTTTTTTAGGAAAAATTAAATTGATAAGGACAAGCCTGTCAAAGCATGGAATATAGAAAAGCACCCCATCTGAGTCAAGGAAAAAGAAACCGCCAATAGTGGGAAACGGCCGACCCGAAATCCTCTAATCCGTTATACGTGCGTGACTTAATCACCATACGTCTAATCTATCGATTACAAAAAATTCTGTTTCAGATGATTTGGTCACAGGCGTGCGCAGGTTAGATGCCCTAAATGTGAGACGCTATATGCATCCATCCAATATGCCCGTCTGGTCGGATTAAAACGGCAAAGGAAGCGGGTAAAAAAGCGGGGCTTGGGTGATGAAATGTAAACTGGGTTTCTCCCTGGAAATCGGAATCCAGTTTAGTGATTGTATACTTTGTTCGTGGTATAAGCGTCTCAATGGTGTCTTTACATTTTTTGATGTCTTTCTTTTCCAAGCCGATCACCAGTAAAACATGCAAGGGCATGCCGGCATCAGCTGACATTAATGATGGTAAATCCAGAACGGACATTCGATTCCCATTTTTATCCACGATCCAAAAATGGGGCAATCGCCCCCCAACTCTAAGTTCTGGTTGAAACGCGAACGGGTCAAACTGATCCATGTTCGACGTTTTCGCACCGATGAGAAAACCTTTCGTATAGATAAATCCGAGATCCTGACCGGGAAATAGTAGCTGAAGGGTTTGTTTGCGGGCATTTTTAAAAATGTGACTGATGGCCTTGCGTCTGCGCCGGGCAATGACGTGATGTGATTTTAACCATTTCACCTGCTGTAGTCCAAGGCGTATGGCTGTTTGAAAAAGACGACTTTTTACACTTTGCGGACCAGGAATTCGATCGAGCATGCGGCTCAGCCAATTGGCGGTGGTTAAATCAAGACCGATGGCATTTGATACTTCCAACGTTTTGTAAAAATTTTGAACGCTGATTTTGGCATTTAGCCTTGCAATTGGTTGACGTTCCACTTCATAGGATGCCAACAGATTTTTATCAGAGTCAGACAGGCTAGTATTGTTATGCTCTAAGGCTGTTACGATTTTCCAGATCAAATTGTGGGCATCCTGTATGCCGGTGTTCATTCCGAAGCCACCGGCGGGGGTAAACTGATGGGCGGCGTCGCCAATTAAAAAGCATCGGCCATTTTTAGATTGAAAACGCGAAGCAACGCCTACCCCCATGCGCCAAGGCCGAATACTGTTAATTCGTATGTCAATCGATGCGCCGGTCCATTTTTGAAGCAGCGTGCGACATCGGTTTGCATCAAAATCGGTGGATGGCTGATGTGGCGGAAAAAACGGTATTTGGGCCACAAATTCATCCTGATTGAATGCATGCGCCACCAAAACACCGACACCGGCGCTGGAATATAGAAAATACAGCATGGCCGGCAGATTTGCCTTGAGCTGCTTGGACAGATGTGCACTGAAAAAGTGAACATTGATCAGATGTTGTAGGGTACCGGTTGCACTATCCAGATCAATATTTAGCTGTTTCCGTGTAGAGCTGTGAGCGCCGTCAGCTCCCACAACAAATTGTGTTTGAATTTCGTGGCGCTGACCTGTTTGGCAGTTGGTTAAAATAATGGTGGCACCATAGGGGTAATCTCGAACATTAGCCTGGTGGCCAACCACAAAATGGCAATAAGTTTTTTCCACAGCTTTTCTGTACAGCAGATGCATGAAATTATGCTGAGGAAAATGCGTGACCTGAACCGGGCTATGGCCATCATTCTTGGGGATATCAGCAAAATGATCCACTGCGCCCAGCAACGAGCCAGTCGTCTTTTCACTTTTATGCACCGTCGCTGGTAAGCCTGTAAGGCACGTGCAATAAACAAAACGGCGCCACTCCTCCATCGGAGCACTGCGTTTCTGAACGGTTTGATCCAAGCCACCCAGCTCCCGCAGAATTTCCATGCTGCGCCGATTGATGAAATGCGCCTGCGGATGATTTTCGGGCTCAGTTAACTGCTCCACTACCAAATGCGGCACACGATATTTGCTCAGTAAAAGGGAGGCGGTCAAACCCACCGGACCGGCACCGACGATAACAACCTTGACCGCTTCCGGAATGCCGCGGTGTGCGCAAATTGAAGTTTCAACTCTCATTGGATATTAATTTGACATTGATATGGATGTTGGATTTGAGTTGCGTGCAGCTTTAATTTGTTAAAATAAGCGTTATTTTACCAATTGCACCCATATTGGATTCTTTTGGCTATCCTTCCAAATTTTATAGCGGTTTAAGATGACCACCACTGCCGAACAAGAACTTGAAGTTAATGATCTTCCGAAACATCTGTCTGAACGGGTGCGGGCTATTCGGAATTTGCCTATCAAAACCGATGGCGACTTTGTGCTCTATTGGATGCATCATGCGGTTCGTAGCCACGAAAATCCTGCCTTGGACATTGCCCTGTGGGCGGCCGACCGAATAAACAAGCCGGTACTGGTGTATCAGGGTTTGGGTGGTCAACACGCGTATAATTCGGATCGTCACCATACATTTATCATGCAAGGTGCGCGGGAGGTTCAAGAGCAGCTGCAGGATCGCTGCATCGCCTATGTATTTTATCTTGGTCGCAAGCCAAGCCAACCCACACCACTAAAGACACTGGCGCGGCGGGCCGCTCTGGTTATAACCGAAGATTTTCCGGCACCGCCATTTCCGCAATGGACCAGGCATTTGACAGCGCAGGTTAATACAGCCCTATGGGCGGTGGACTGTGCCTGCATCATACCCATGCGTTTGATCCACAAAGCCTTTACCCGTGCTTTTGCTTTTCGCAAGCACACCCTTAAAGAGTATGAGTGGCGTTTAGAACAACCGTGGCCAGAAATCAAATCAACTGGGCCGTTTTTTGCGGGCGATTGTGGTTTTGATTCGATTGATTTTAGCACCGCAGATATCAGCGAGTTATGCGCCCGGTGTCTTATTGATCACACTATTTCTCCTGTAGCACATACGCCCGGCGGATCCACCGCCGGATATAACCGCTGGGAACAATTCAAACGTCATGGCCTGAAAAGCTATGCACGGCTGCGCAATGACGCCGCCATTATTTTCCCGCGAGGTGTCAGTCGCATTTCTGCCTATCTGCACCATGGTCATGTGTCACCGTTTCGTATTGCCCGTGAAACCGCGCAAGTCGGATCAGACGGTGCAGACAAATTTTTAGATGAATTGCTTGTCTGGCGCGAATTGGCCCACAATTTTTGTTTTCATCATCAAGATTTGGAAACACTGGACGCCCTGCCCTCATGGGCCCGTCAGACGGTTTTGGATCATATCAATGATCCCCGCGAAGCCGTCTATTCCTGGGAAAGGTTGTATCGTGGCCACACCGGAGATGAACTATGGGATGCTGCCCAACAATCCTTGCTTATACACGGTGAATTGCACAATAACGTGCGTATGACCTGGGGCAAAGCCATTTTGAATTGGGCGGCACAGCCGCAGTATGCCCTTGATTTGATGATCGATTTGAATCATCGCTGGGCGCTGGATGGTAATGATCCCAATTCTTACGGCGGTTTGCTATGGTGCCTGGGTTTGTTTGATCGACCCTTCAAACCTGAGCGGCCAATTATCGGTACCCTTCGTCCGCGGCGCACCAAAGACCATGCCAAACGCTTGGATATGGTTGCCTATAGGGCCAAGGTAAAAGGCCCGGCAAATGGAGAGCCGTTAATGGTCGCTGTTATTGGTGCCGGCCTATCCGGGCTATTTGCTGCCCGAACCTTGGTCGATCATGGTCACCAGGTTACGGTCTTTGAAGAGGAGAACCAGCCCGGTGGCCGCACAGCTTCCCAACACTTCGATGCCTATGCCTTTGATACCGGTGCCCAATATTTCACGGTGCGTGACGAAAGGCTGCGGCGCTATGTTCACTCCTGGTATATGGAAGGTATCGCTCAGCCCTGGAAAGGAAAACTAGCTGTTATCAAAGGCGGTCAAATATTGGATGAGAACCGGCCCACAGAACGCTGGGTAGGGGTTCCAAGTATGGACGCCATTGCAGCGCATCTCTCATCCAACCTTGACATCAAATATAATACAAAAATTATTTCAGTTGCTAAAGAGCCAAAAGGCTGGAATCTACGGAGCCAACGAAAAGAGTATGGATCCTATGATGTTGTTATTGTAGCTGCCCCGCCGCCCCAAATAACCGACTATGTGAAAACGAGTCCCAAACTGTACCATCGTATTGCTAAAATTGATATGCAACCATGTCTGGCTCTCATGGCTGCATTTGAACAGCCGCTGGAAGTGTCCTTTGATGCAGCCTTTGTTCACAATGCCGCGGTTAGGTGGGTGGCACGCAATAACAGTAAACCGCAGCGCCCCGAAGTGGAATGCTGGGTATTGCATGCAACTTCAGATTGGTCCCATGACCATTCCGATAAACCCCTCGAAACAATATCCCCATTGCTCATCAATTCATTTTTTCAAAGTATCGGCCACAAGCCGATTGAGCCGATTTATCAAACCATGCGCTACTGGCCATCGGCAGCAGCGGCCAATCCGCTCGGCAACGGATGTCTCTGGGATGCAGCCATACAATTAGGCGTCTGTGGTGATTGGTGCCAGATGTCGCGGGCGGAAGGTGCGTGCTTAAGTGGCATGGCCGTGGCAGGAAGGGTTTTGGGACAGCATGCGAAAAATGAGCATAGACTGATGGTTTCAAAGCAATGAACAAACCTCGCAAAATTTGCATTGTCTGCGGACGTGACATCCACTGGCGTAAAAAATGGCAAAACAACTGGCATCAGGTAAAATATTGCTCAAACGCCTGTCGCAAATCCGGCATTACAGACAGTGATGTAAAGCTTGAAGAAATAATTATTAACCTGTTGGATTCACGTAAAACTGGTGCCACCATCTGCCCCAGCGAAGCCGCCCGAGCATTGGTAGGCAGTGATGACGAGCTTCAATGGCGGTTGATGATGGAACCCGCGCGCAGAGCTGCCCGCCGATTGGTTCATGAGGGGAAAATCGTCATCATGCAAAATGGTAAAATGGTTGATCCCTCCAAATTCAAAGGCCCCATTCGGCTAAAACTCAAGTCTTAACTAAACTGGCTAAAAGGAACTTTTGCAGATTATCTAAAAACCCCTGTATTTGATGATGCGTCAGAGGGTGTTTCCAGGCCTAATTGACCGATGCTTTCAATATCACAGGGATGCGCTTTATGCGCCCCCGTATCTGCAAATGGTGCCAATAAGCCTAAAGGACCGACTGCAAGCGCGCCAGCCGCTGCAGCGCCCTTTTTTAAAACGATAAGCTTGTCTGCTTTTACCTTGGGTTCCATGATGGTTCCATCGACCTTTAATTTTACGGGAAGCTGCAGAATGCCCGGTTTTTTGGGTTGCGGTACCAGCAAAAAATCCACTTGTTCGGTACCCAGATTGGTTTCGCCCTCACCAGTCAAGATGAGAATTTGGCTGTCAAACACAAAAGCCTCGCTGGTCGCAACCCCATCCTTAATATCGAATTGGACCACCGCACATTTGATTTGTTCGGCCTGCTCACGATTTTGCTCGCCCCAGAACGACATAACTTTTTCGGTGAGGTTCACCGAAAGCATATCAAGATATTTGGTCAGATAGCCTTCGCCCATTACAGCACCGATCGAGCCGTCCAGATGGGCCATCAGATTACGAATTGAATCACCCTCGCTGTTTAAGTGGGCGGCGATATCGATGTTGGCGCGGACCTGGTCGCTCACCCCGGTTTCTTTAAGAAGGCCGCCCAGGTCAAAGTCTTGAACCATAACGGTTGTCGAAATTATGGGCGGTGTGCCATTTATGATATGCAGATTTCCCGAAATTTTAGTTTCTTTATATTTTGCCTCGAATTTATCGATGTTAAAATCGTGGTCTTCGATTTTCACAGATAGGTGCCCAAAGTGAAAGCGTGCGTCTTTGGCATGAATATTTTCGGCGCTTAACACAATATCGGCGTTTACCTTCTGCAGATTATCGAAACGCAACGGGGTGTCGGGAAATAGGCGTCGCTTGCCCTCGTTAGCTGCGGTAGGTAATGGTTTTTTATCATTTTCCAGATACAGCATTAGGGGTGTGAAATCCACCACCGATGATTCCAACCGCATGGCAATCTTTGGTTTTTGATGAAACTCTACTTTGCCCTGGCCTTTGAAGTCACTTTTGTCAATGACGGCTGAGAAATTGCTGAACGCGAGAGCTCTGGCGGAGCCTGCAAGCTTGCCGCGCATATCAAAGGGCCCCAGGTCAGGCAGTTTGGTGCCAACCAGCGGTCCGATTTCTGCCAGTTCCTTACCGGAAGCTTTTACCTCGAAATTTATATCTTTTAGGGCCGGCAACGCCGCAAGCCCGCCGCTTAAGGACAAGTCCAAACTGTCCCGCTTGGCAGTGCCCTGCGCGCCTTGCACGGATAAAGTTTTCTTAGAGCCTATCAACCGAGCCTGAACCGTAAATTGATCGGTTCTCGGCAGCTTCTGATCGATGATTGTGCCAATCTCCGCCAGATCTTTGCCCGACCCCTTTACCTTCAGATCCACACCGCTGAAGGCCAGCAAATTCTTGATCTGACCATTCACAGTCAGGTTCAAACTGTTCCGGTTGGCGCTGCCATGGGCTTCCTTTAGCGATAAGGCTTTGGCAGAGCCCGTCAGTTGCCCCTGAACCGCATAGTTATCTGTTGCCGGCAGCTTTTCTCCGATGATCGAACCAATTTTTGACAGGTCCTGGCCGGAAACATTTAATTTGAGATCGACACCCTTAAAACTTAGTACATCGTCAATAGCCCCATCGATGGTAATGTTAGCGTTGGCGACCTTACCCGATAGTGCCATTGGAAAACTCCGGTGTGCCAATAAAAGATCGATCAGACCGGTTGTTCCGGTAATCACAATGGGCTGGTCATTGTAGTCCGTTTGCAGATCAATCGTCTGCAAATCGCCCGCGTGTTGCTTGGCCAAATTGAGCCGCGCCAGGCTGAACTGTTTGGCAGAGCCCGTCTGGCCGTTGCGAAAGGTAAACTGCAACTTCTCAATCCTAATATTATCGATGTCTAGTTTTATGGGATCAGCGGGTTCCTCTCTTTTTACCGACTGATCGCTACTGGCAAAATTCCAATTGCCCTG
>JAAUXT010043898.1_pt1 | contig 12924 bp, 13 predicted proteins | sample 7278171 | NCBI WGS metagenome assembly JAAUXT01 (sample SAMN14350112, study PRJNA611818) | marine sediment metagenome | isolation source: surface marine sediment (1.8m) | place: French Polynesia: Moorea | collected 2018-08
AGGAGGGTCAGGGCGGTGCAGGGTGGGTGGGGTGGGGGTGGGCGGGGCAGGGTGGGGTAGGGTGGGGCTGGGTTGGGTGGGGTGGGGCGGGGTGGGGCGGGGTAGGGCAGGGTGGGGTCGGGCAGGTGGGGTGGGGCAGGGTGGGGCAGGGCAGGGCAGGGAGGGCAGGGTGGGGAAGGGTAGGGCAGAGCGGGGAAGGGCAGGGTGGGGCAGGGTGGGGAAGGGAAGGGCAGAGCGGGACAAGGCAGGGAAGGGCAGGGTGGGGTAGGGTGGGGCAGGGCGGGACAGGGCAGGGAAGGGCTGGGAAGGGCGGGGCAGGACAGGGTTGGAGCAGGACGGCATGGGGTGGAGAATGGCAAGATGATCCAGGGCGGGTAGTAAATGCAGGCAGGGACAGGACGGGGTGTGCTGGGTCAGGGTTGAAGTTGTTCAGCTGGGGCAGTAGATGGTGGGGCAAGTTGAAGGGCGAAATGGGGCCGGAGAGGGGGGCGCACAAGAACAGAGCAGAGTTGAACAGGGAAGGGTGGGCCAGGAAGGAACAGAAAGGGACAGATTCAGGTTCGTTGGGGCAGGACAGGGTGGGACTCGGGCAGTATATATACGAGGCAGGGCAGACAGAAGAATCATAGTGGGATGGGGAGGGACGTCACTGACCAGGACAGGACAGAACGGGTCAGGCGCCGGCTGCATATTGAGGCTGGCCAGAACAAGGCTTGACGATACATATCTTTCAAAACGCACACAGCCCATTCACACAAGCCCCCTTCCCCCGGCATTCAAACGTACACATTCAGACAGTGGTAAATCCTGCATACGAGTCTACACAAACAAACACTTGATGACATAAACCTTTCTTTGAAACAAAAGCTATCTCCATTCCCTCTCCTACTGTCTTCCACAGACTGCTACAACAACCCTGAGCACTCGGACGGAAACAACGATTGGGTCTGCAACCAGTCCAAGTACGTCAACACCGCCAACTGCGAGAACCGCCACTATGCCCTCAACATTGGCACCGGGTACAGGCCTGTCTGCATCCACTGCCCCAAGCACTGCGCATGTCTGGGCACGTACGATGCTGCAACCTGCGCCGAATGGGACGCGACGAAGTAGGGCTGACCACGTGGTCCTGACCCGACCCCCACTTCCGGTCCAAACCGGAAGTTCCCTGATTTCAGCACACGCCTTGATTGTTTCAGTATTTCTTTTCCCTAGATGTAGGTAAAGTAGAACTGCAGTTCGTCTATCTCTCAATAAAATGCTTCGCTTCAGCAAACCAACTCATGTCGTTCGTCCTGGCTTGGTGTGGGCGGGAGGGGAAAATACAGGTTTCGTCACAACTCGAGTCATGAATCGATGGGTGCGGCAGCATTTTTGCTTGGGTTTTCTGTAGTGGAGTGAAGATTTTCAGATGATGGAGTTTGGAAATGTGCAGGATTGTTACACTGGTCATCGTGCGACGCAGAGAGGGGTGTCCTGCAAGCAATGATGTTGTGTGTGTGTGTGTGTGTGTGTGTGCGTGCGTGTGTGGGTGCGTGTGGGTGTGTGTGTGGGCGTGTGTGGGTGTGTGTGGGTCTGCGTGTGTGTGGGTGATCCAACAGAACCAACAAGACCAATGGGTCATTAACAAGGCGCATTTCAACATGTGTGAAACTCTTCTTCTTCCTCGTTCTCTCTTTCTTCAATGCAAAGAATTCTGGTCCCATTGAAGAGAGCTTGGAGCCGGTCTTGAATGGAGTCCGATCGCAAGGTGGGGGAATGTGATTTCAACATCTTTTTCGAATTTTCACACAGGCAGGGCTGCATCAGACTTTTTGACGCTGGCGTCAAAAATTTGACGCGCGGGCATCAAATTTGAAATAACGCCCAATGGAGGGCATCACAAAAACCGTCCAATCCATTCTTGGCCTCGCGTCAAAATTTTGACTCCACGTCATCTGTGTGAAAACCCTATTGGGGTCCTAGATGATTCCCATTCCATGACCAGAGACGCCCACATATCATGGCAAAGGAGGATACAGGGTAAAGTTTGGTGGACGCCAGTCCGCCCAGGGCAACATCAGGCCTCATTCACACAGACTTCGCCTAACCCAATGCAAGACGCAGTCTGTGTGAAAAACGCCTTAACTTGTGTTGCAAAACAAGCCGTTTGCCACTGCACATTTGAAGGAACTGTGGACAAAGTCTGGGGTTTGTGCCCCTTTGGTTTCCGGCTGCATCCATGGTACACACGTCCCAAATATCACTGGGCCTGTTCCATTTACGCGTGCTGCTGGCCACCGGCGCAGTGGCGCCACTTCGCCCATGGGTAAAGTCAGCCATTTTGGCTCACTGGGCGAGCCGCGTGTAAATTTTTATCCGTATAATGGACTGTGAGACCTCACTTCGTGCTCACCGGCAAACCGTCGAATGAGACTCACAGAGCCTTGCAGGTTCACAGGCTTCTCGTAGCCCATTGACCTTCACGTATCCAAAGCGCCGGCATTCAATAGCGAGTTTAAACACGACGTTTGAAATTGAAAACGTCAACGTCAACATCAATTTTTTTTCATACCTTGATTTTTCCCTATTTTGGGAGTGATTCTACATTCTCAAAAATATTGTTGAACAAAATTGACCAAAAACCAAGGTTTAATGTTTTGAATTTTTCTTTGTAAAGGGTTCCAAAGTTGAAGCGGCATTTGAAGTTTTGGCTCCAAACGTCGCTGTTTGACCTCACTGATGTCCTTGTCCTCCACCCACCTCTGAAAACGGCCCATGCGATGGCCTTGCCATTGTGCGCAAAGATGTTGAAGAACAAAGGCGGGTGCACACGCAGGCTCCTCATGATGCACATTCACCTTGGAATCACAGTCAATCCGATCTCAAACCTGTTTTTAACAAAAAGCCTCTCTCCTGTGGCCACTTACTCTACAATTCTGAGTCATTGGTCCAGTGAACTTGGTCCATTTTGCACCAATTGGCCTCTCCCACGGGCAATCAGCTCCACGTAATCTCTTTAATGAGGGAGCCATAATGGGGGTCTAAGAATAGAGGCTTCACTTTTGAGGTGTATCTGGGACTGGGACTCAGAACTCCAGGTCATGGTTCAATCCATGTAATTGACCCCCAGTAGGTGCGATTCCGACTTTAATGATGTGATTACACCTCCAGTGTCTTTGCCATCCGGCTTTGTGAATGTGTGGAGCCAAAAATTGTGTGTTTCCTGGACCCACCCCTGGACCTGCCCAGGGACCCAGTGAGTTATTTAATTGACCCCAATGGGTGTGCCACTCACTCTCATGGGTTTCAAAGTGGCCTTGTTTCTTTTCTGTTTTGCAAAAGGTGGAGACCTTGAACTGTCAGTGGTTCACTGACCCAACAAATCTCCTGCAAAATTGACCCCAAAGGGTGTCATTCTGATTCTAATGAGGCGATTACACCTGCGATACGATGTCTTTGTTCCGTGGTCTTAAGGTGGAGAGACCTTGACGTTTCCTGGGCCTCACGTTATGTTCAATGTGGGCCTTGTACAAATGAGCTTTTCCTTTCTTTGCTGTGACGTCAAGTGACGTCAAGTGATCATTTTCGTTGACTCACGTTGTTTCCAACGTGAAATTGCTTTGGTTTTTTCTGACGTAAAAATGTGTGGAGTCCCTGACCCAGGGATTCACGCAATTTTCAACGTGAGCCAAGTACAAAAGAGCTTTTGTCTTTCTTTTGTTTCCTGTGACCTTCAGTCACAAGGACCCTCTCACCTCTGGCCCACGCTCTCACTGTTCGCCGCAGGTTGAGCTACCTGTTCCTTTGTGTTGGGCGATAATGAGTGAACACGGATAACGGGATTCATAAATCTCTGCTCTCGCCCCAAGATCCCGGTTCATATTTTTACCTGTACGTGAGGTCTTCATGTGGCTGCGTGTGTCAGAGTTCTCGAGCGCAATTCGCAAAGCAAATCATCTTCCAACTTCAGACAACGACTCGCCCTTTGTGACAAAGATTGTGCGCGGTAGTGCCTGCTGTTTGCTGGAGTCCTGGCAACTGCATCTGTGAGACTGGACCTGAACAAATTAGCCATTCACGTAGTCATCGTCAAGATGCGCTGCAGAGGTCCCACCACCACCGCGGAAAACAACGAACCGGAAGCGACGACCACGTGAACCGGAAACGAACGCACGAGAAATGACGCATGAATCCGAAGTGACGATCAAACCCGAAACGACGACCAAAAGCAGAAGTAATGACCAAACCGGAAACGGACGAATCAGAAGGAACACGCGAACCCGAAGTGACGATCAATGCAGACACGATGACCAAACCGGAAGCGTTGACCAAACCGGAAGTGACCCGAAAAACCGGAAGCGGAAACTGTACTCACGTGTTGGAGCTGAGCGTCCGCGGCTCGCAGCATCGCAGCCCCGTCGCGCCACCGGAAGTGGGACCCGGCGCGTCGGCGTCGTCGTCGTTTCCTTCCGGCGGCGCATGCGCCTTGCAGCAGGCGGAGTGAGAACGAGGCTCCCAGGGCAGCGGGCAGAAGATGCCGCCTCCGGACAGGAGAGTTCCGTTTTCCCGGGGGTCTGGACACGGCGTGCCTGGGACGGGGAACAAAGGAAATGCTTTTTAGTGATTTGCGCCGCTACCAGTCAAGCGCGAAGCACTATAGGCAGCCTCTTCCAAAAGTCTGTATACAATAGTTTCTCAATGAAAAATAGTACTCAATTATATTCATATTTGGTTTGTAAATTTGTTCTTGGTCAAGGATAAGGTGCCAGGAAGGAAATTAATCAAAATGGCTACTTTGTAATTTGGCTGTGTTTCAAAAATGCTCTTTCCTTGGACTTTTGACCCTTAAGTACAATGGGGTCATGTGTGAGGTGCAAATCACGCGAGTTCCGTGGAACTATTTTTTGTATTTTCGAGCAAAATGCTGGAAAATCAAGAGTTTTAAGAAACAATGGCAGAGCCACACAATCAAAATCCTTGTCAATGTCAGGAGTTCTTGACAACGAAGGACACTGGGATAATGGCTCTGTGAAGACTTCTTGTGTGTTTCTAGAAAATGAACTCATTGCGCAGCATGTACGAGTACAAGTGTGCGCCAGAGGCACTTTGAAGCAAATGTTTGTGAAAACAAAACTGACAGAACACCAAGTGTTGGGTGTGTCAAGAGCAGAGATGGACAGGAGTTTGTTTTTTTGACACCAGTCTGAATGACACTTGAGTTTGCGAAAATGTCACGTTGAACTCAGTCCAATCGCTCTGTTCATTGACTCATTTCAGTTGCGTTTTGACACAAATCATCAAACAGACTCTCCACGACTGAACCACACCAAGTCATCCAAAACAAGCAAAACACTTTCAGACACTTGCAAAACACTTTCATGATGTCAGTACATGCTTCCTCCATTGGGAACGCAAGAATTGTTCACAATCTGTCTGTCTGTCTGTCTGTCTGTCTGTCTGTCTGTCTGTCTGTCTGTCTGTCTGTCTGTCTGTCTGTCTGTCTGTCTGTCTGTCTGACACGCCTCTTCCTCACCTGTGAGCCAATCATGGAGCTGCTCGGAGGTGAGGTTGACGGGGTCAAGGCCGGCCAGCTCCAGCACACTGGGTTCACTTCCGGTTCCCGTGGGGAACATCCGGTCCGCGGGCTGTGAGGTGACGTTCTGCTCCTGGGTATCTGAAATGGGATGGGAAAGCGGCAATTCAAAGCCTTGCAGTCCAGACACCAGTTTCCCGAACATACATTGCAGTTAGCACTTCGCAATTCGATAGTTCTTATTTGCAGGTTGCCTGATGGTACTCCAGCCTTTGCAGGGAGTTTTGCTTGCAAATTGCACATTATGTGTTCAATTGCACATTTGCATCGCAAAATGTGCTGCTGGTCCGTAACCCCAGCCAATATTTGCAAATCGATGCCTTGAGAGTACCAGGGGGTGCACTGTCTGTTCCTCCCAGCCACACGACAAAAAATGCCAGTTTGCATGGCAGGCACACAGTTGCTTCCACGCTGGAGCTTTCCCTCTCCCTCGTTTGTTCGCCCTGCCCGAGAATGCACACATAACCACGGCCAATTCGCAGGCGTTTGTGCTCGGTGTGTGTGAAATTGTCCTTGGACTGGTTTCTTGAAATACATGTAAAGCGAAGTTGCGAATCGACCTCGTACACAGAGGAGTCGCCACACAAAAATGGGGGGTTTCACACAGATGACGCGGCGTCAAAATTTGGACGCGACGCCAGGAACGGACTGGACCATTTTTGTGCTCTCCATTGGGTGTCATGTTAAATTTGATGCCCGCCCATCAAAATTTTGATGCAACCTGCAGGTGTGAAAACCTTCATTGATGTCGCCATCGTAGAATCGGTGCAACCATTTCACCAATGCGAGACACGACACTTTGGTCGCATCACAGGTGACAAAAGCGACAAAAGTGAGGATTTTGCTCTCAGTACAACCTCAGTCTGAATGAGGCTGATACCAGCTTGCAGGGTCCGGGATATGGTGAAAGGTCAACACTTACCCGCTGTCGTGCCGTCCTGCTTTGGACAGTCAAACGGAAACCAAGTTCCCACTGCACCACACAAAAACATTTTCCTATGTGTTAAATCCTCTTTGGAAATTCCAGAATGGAAAAGGTTCCCCGCTACGTGAAGGAAAAACGAAAATGATACTCACACGAGATGACGAGAAGAGCGGAGAAGGCGAGTAGCATCTGTTGCAGCGCGAGCTCTATGTCCGCTCTCTCAGTGCACATGCTCCGACCAACTCTCAGCGCGTCACGTGGTCGCGTCCCGGGCTCCTATTTGTCCTCGCCTGCAAGATACTCAACCAAACAGGTTTTCTGTTTGTTGACCCTTGAGACTGAGGGATATTGAGGCCAGGATTCATGATCCAGATGAGCCGACCCCTGGGTCCTATGAGCCGAGGGGTACCAAGCCTCCTGTGATAAACTTTTATTGTGTTCACGTGATTGTGCGAATTCCCTTCAGGGCGAAGCACCATGTGGTAGTGCAGTACATGGCAAAGTGGCTGAAATGTCCCCTGCCCCCTCCCCCAACCCCCTCCTACCTCCCCAACCCCCCACCCCCAAACCCCAACCCCTGACCCCAGATCCCCCCCTGCACCTGGACCCCCCTCCTTGGAAGACAAGGAGGACAAGAAAGAATCGACGACATCACCGGCGGGCAAGGACTTCGCACTGCAGTTGCCTTGAGCACTGCTTCTTGTTGCTTTTTTGGTGCAACATATGGGCCAGAATGTATTTCTGTAGGGTCTTGGGGCCAGCGCTCTGGGTCCGCCTGGATGCGTTTGAAGATGGCATCGATTAGATTTGATTGATTTGAAAAAAAAATATTTATTGACCACAGATTCTTTCGTCCACCCGTAGATCTAACCGCGCACTTTTACCAAATTACAACAAGTTAATGTTTGTGATGGCAATCAAAAGAACATTGGGGGGAAGCAAGGTTCTTGTTGACACACCTGTGCTCGTAAATTTGCCACAGTGTCTCCAGCTCTTGCAGCGGAGTCTCGCAATGCGCTGTGTTGTTTCCTTCATACAATCGGATATTCAACTGTGTCAGACCTGGAAGCATTGTGTGCTGCGTAGCGTCACCAAGTGATAGCACATCGCAGGGACAGCTTGGCTGGAGCTTGGTATGATGATAAGGCAGTGAGGTATAGGAAGAAGGAGATGTGAATCTGCCTGGCCTGGCCATTGCTACACCTGTCGCAACTGGTGTGAACCCAGCCTTTCCCTTGGAACGCATGACACATCCAATGTACAACTGAATTTCCGTATTGAAAGCTCCACACACGATTGTAATTACCAGCAATGGAAGAAAATCAAACCGTGTGCTGCGTCCCTGGGAAAGCTTCACCTGCGCAGGTGAGACGGGTAAAAACAGTGGATGGGCGTTCCTGCATAGAGTCACACACGGCTTACTCGCATTCCTGCTTGATCGTACACGTGGTGTCACAAGCACGACGCAGTGGGTTGCACAGGCACAGAACGCATGCGCATCCAGAGCAGCGCAGCGCCCGTTGACCTGCGTCGAATGTGAACCAATCGCAGGCAAGGTCCGCTTCACATACGGAGTGCTGCTGGTGTCCATGCAGCGTCCCTTTGCTTGTCCAGGGTCGCGATGCTATTCACATCGGGGACATGGCTGTTGAGACACACCTCGTGTGAAGCCGGGTTCAGGCACACACAAGAAGCATCCGTGTTCAGGCCGCGCACACACATACACACACACATACAGACACACACACAAATACAGACAGACAGACAGACAGACAGACAGACAGATAGACACACACACACACACACACCCATGCACGCACTGATACACAGACAGATACAACGACAGACACACACACCCATACACGCACACACACCCGTACTCGCACAGACAGACAGACAGACAGGAGACAGACAGACACACACACACACACACAACGAAATACCTGACGCATCCAATGTGAATTCAGCCCCACCCACACAGACCATTTATCCTGAACCACGTGTACCCCACGCAACGCAAGACGCACCCTGTGTGAACCCAGCCTCAGGGTGGATCCATACACCGCCGTTCCCCTGGTGAAGCCTGGATCTGGTTTCCAACAGGTACAGAAACAACTCTGTTGAATAATACATCAGATCTACAGTGCCACAAAATAGATCCGGGAGGAGGATCCAGATTCAAACATTATTCACGCGGTCCACTTTCCGTGAACCTGCAAAAAAGTCAGGAAGCAAACAGAACAAAATGATGGCCCCAAACGCAGTGAAACTGGCAAAACTGGGCGAAGGCCAATATATTTGTGGGTGTCAGAGGGTGGGAGTGAGGGTAGGGGTTGACCCTTCTGGTTCACCACTGCAGGTGATTTTGACGAAAGAAATCTGTAACAGAGGGATAAAGTTCTGCAGTTCTCCCTGCCTCCGCTTTGCAGGAGGACACATGTTTGTCTTCGCCGATGTTCGAACAAGGCACTGGAATTTTCCGAAGCGCAGGTCTCAAGGTCTTCCGTTCTGCTTCAGTGTGGACTGCGGATAAGCAATCGAGGCAGTCGAGTCCAAACAAAGCAGACATAACTGTATATGAAGAGTTGTAAGTCACAAGTTTTGCCAGAGATCTCAAAGAGAATTGAAAAGGGAGAAAACGAATCTTTGATGCATCAAATGAGTGCAGAAAGGTCACAATGTGGGGAGCGAAGACTATCACTTATTCGTCATTGAACCACATGTACTTACACGCCAAGACAAGTACGCTGTGAGTACACCAGGAGTATGAAGAAAAGCGTTTTCCTTGGGATTTCTTAAACTGACGGAGACGTGTGTGGAGATCGATCTCGTTGCTATGGAGACACTGGAGGTGGAGTTGTGTGCGCAAACACACGTAGAAAAGATAGTTCAAGAATCGGTTTGAGCGGATCGTCGGTTCCAGTCAGCGTGCAATCCTTAGAGACTCATAATTAGGGTCTGGAAAGCAGACAAAGGGCAAGGGATCCCACCTTGAACTTTCAAAAGTTGACAGAAACACTCGTCCAGTAGGGCAAACATGGTGTGACGATGTTTGGTTCGGGCGAATCGCAGATTCCAACCAAAGTGCAAATCATTTGTTGATCAAAACGAGGGGAAAGAGGGGGGGGTGCTGAACACTGTTGTCAGGGGGCCCACCTTGAAATTCCAAAGTTGACAAACACACTCGTTCAGCAGGGCAAACAGGGGTGACAACTTTGTGGGCAAATCTAACTCCCTGTAGATCCGTAGGAGCTGGACACGGACGTTTCACGGCAAAAACCTTTTCGTGCTCACAGCACGAAGCAGATTCAGTTTCACAGTTACACTCAGCAGATTCATTCCCAGCACGGGTGCTGTGAGACAGTGCATGGGGGCCTGTTGTCACCTGTTGCACACAGGTATTTTGCTTGGATCCGTTGGCGCTCCCCACCTCCCTGCGAGAACCCCGTCGCAACCAACCCGCCTGAACCTTCAGAACACGGAAGGAGGGTGGATCTGTCCGGAGCCGCTGGATACCTGAGGGTCCTGCCTGTTTCCTGGTGGTACCCGCAGCTCTAGTGTCTCGCGAGTGCCTTTCCTGCCTGCGGGCCTACCCCGACCTCCATTCATGGACCAACCAGAGTGGCGTATCCTGAAGCCCCCGCATCTGCATATTCTGGAGGCTCTATCCCTCTGCCCAGGCCTCCACACCACCCGAAGTGCCCTTCACACAGGTTCCCTCTCTGACCACAAGAGGTCCTTCCCTACCCCTGGATGCTCTCGAGCTTGCTCTGTTCCCTGCCCCTTCCCTCTATCAAGGCCTCTACACCTCTCCGGCACCCGAAATTCCCTCTGCACAGGTTCCCTGTCACAACAGCTCCCTTCCTGCTCATGGATCCTCTGGAGCCCCCTCCCCATCCCTGGGACCCACTAAAGTTCCCTCCCTACCCATGGGGCAGCTGGCACTCCCTACCCCTGGATCCGTTGCAACCCTTCATACTGCTGCACAGGTTCGACACGAGTCCTCGGTGTCAGTCTCACGCCCCGGAGGAACCCGACCCTGGATCAAAGCCTCGAAGTGGCAGCGCCAATTAGAGATCAATCAGCGGTATTGATCAGTGTGACGCCTGATTGGGTCCCAGTCAACACCGAGGCCGTACACACTGTTGCGCTCAGGGGGGCAGATCCAGGCACCAACCATTTGTTTTCTCTGAGAAAAGAGCTATTTTGAAGGAGAATCCAGGTTGCAAAATGTCCTTGTCCTTTTTCGTGTGAGTCAAAGTTGAACTTCATGGGGGTTTTCACACTGGTGACCCGGCATGTTTTTTTTTGACGTCGACTGCAACTTTTTTAACATGGACCACAGTTTTCTTTTCACATTAATGTCACTGCATCAAAGTTGTAGTCCACATCTGCTGCAATGACTGCAACTTTGCAGTCAATGTCATCTGCACAATTACATTGCTACATAGTATTTCAATAGGTATTTTTCACTGCATTGCTTCACTGCATGACTCACAAAAAATGATCCAGACTAATTTTTGCTGACTTCAAAACTGCTGCCAAGGTGTGCACCGACTGCAAAAAGCTGAAGTCGGCGTAAAAAAGACGGCGTCACCTACGTAAAAACCTCAAATGCCCATTGCGCCTCAAGGTTACAAAGCAAAGTTTTTGGCCACGTGAATCCGAAGTGACCTCATTTCGCAACGCAGAACTGCATGTGGAATCACACGGAGTGTTTCTACTGCACGCATGCGTGCTGCAGGCGTTGCCTTTTGTTCACCTCAAGTTCATATCATGTCCCACCCGCTGTGGGGTACCTTGATCCCAACACCACCTTGCAATCCCTTGTGAGCCAGGTAGGTCGTTGTGACAAGGTCAGACACAGTTACGCTTTGCACGCGTTGACATCTGCTGTGAAGGATCCAGGGGTGGACAACTTTGGGTGTTGCGTCTCGATGTCGAGCAGGAGGGACACAACATATCCCGTGTTGACTTTCGCGTTGTTTTCCATGGAGAGACAAACGATACAACCGGCCTGCAGTGCGTGCGTTTGGTGAGCCAATTGAAGAGACACCTGTTACACAGACATGTATGTTTCTGTTTTCTTCCTGAGTTGCTACGATTCCTTTCTTTTCATCGTCCATTCCTTGTATGGCATGTCCGTCTCGAGTTACTTCCTGTCTCAGAGGGGGTTTCTCACAGGCAGGGCGGCGTCAGAAGTTTTGACGCTGGCGTCAACATTTTGATTGCCACGTCATCTGTGTGAAAACCCGAAGCCCTTGCGTTGTTCCCAGGGTTCAGCCCTGGGTACACTTCGACTTTCCAACGGGACAGAGTGACCCTCGATCCGCTGCAGCTGTCTGGCGCCTGTTGCGCCTGTTTTGTACTGGACACGTCCGATCAACACTGTCAAACTGCGAGGGCTTCTCATATTTACCAAAACCACAGTCACACCACTGAAGGCACACGCACCTGTGAAAGCCTCCCCATTAGAAATGCGTCACCAAAGAGCACCGCCTTTAATCTGAGTGTGTAGAACATGCAAAGACACACACACACACACAGAGGGAGTCTGGCTCCGAGGCTATAAATAGCGCGTGTGGAGACGCTCAGGCCTGGATCTCGCTGCACGCGTCATGCGTCATGCGGCGCGTCCCTGTCAAAGTCAATGCGTGCGCTGTCTCTGGTTGGGTGTACTGTGTTCAGCAGATACGTAATGCGTTGTGTCAAAAGGCAAGTGAGCCTGTTTGACACGGCAACATGTAATGGTAGAACATGTACACACACGCATACACACACACACGCATACACACACACGCATACACACACACACGCATACACACACACACGCATACACACACACACGCATACACACACACACGCATACACACACACACGCATACACACACACGCATACACACACACACACACACACACACACACACACACACACACACGCGCGCGCGCGCGCGCTGTGTCAGAAGCTGAATGTGATGTGTTCACTGGAGGAACCAAGCGTCACACCCAGGTGAAAGTTTAACCTGTTTCACCGCATCACATGCATCTCGTGTGATACAAGATGATTTCTTCTTGTCAACACACGATACATCCAGTGTGAACCCGCCTGACGCGCAATACCCATTGATTTGTGGTGTGACGCAGCGTGTGACACGCAGTCTGAACCCCACCGCAAGTACAGGACACAGTAAGTGCTTCACCCAGTGTGAACCCTTCCTGCCTGAACACAAGATGCAATGCATGACACACCCAGTGTGAACCTCCAAACTTCACAACTGGACGCAACACTGATGCACCAATGTGAACACTGTCCCGCGTTCAGTACCCAACCCATGCCGCCCCGTGTCTGAACATAACGTCTCATTGTGCGAAGTCCCTTTAGGGCGATGCACCATGTGGTAATGCAGTATATGGCAAGGTGGAT
>JAAUXT010058720.1_pt1 | contig 12924 bp, 10 predicted proteins | sample 7278171 | NCBI WGS metagenome assembly JAAUXT01 (sample SAMN14350112, study PRJNA611818) | marine sediment metagenome | isolation source: surface marine sediment (1.8m) | place: French Polynesia: Moorea | collected 2018-08
GGCCCTTTTTTCCGGGGTAAAATTAGTAGTAAAGGAGTATTTTTTTCCTTCATATAAAATACTACTCTTTTATGGTTTATGTTAAAAAGTGTTGAAATTTTTCGCGTTTTTGCCTTTTTTTGCACAAATTGGGTTTTTAAATATGATATAAAAAATTGCGTTTTTGTACCTATTTTAAAAGTATTTTTCAAGGGTTTATTAAATAATTTTAACAGATATTGCTATTTCTACTGTTCTTTGACAAATTTCATAAGTTTATAAAATTTGGGTCAGGTTAAAATTTTAGTTTTTAATAACGTAAAATACTGATTTACGGTTGATGTATTATTTTTAAATATTTATTTAATATTAATGGGTAAGTTATAATTTGGTTTGTCTTATGTTGCTTTATCTTTGTTATTAACATTTAAGGTAGAATTTTGTGAGGTGTTAAATTTTAATTAAAGCTTAAGGTCTTAAGGTAAATAGTAAGATTATTGATTTAATAAATGTAGTAATTAGGGATATATAGTATAGTTAATTAGTAATATTGTTTTATGGTTTTTAATTAGGTTTATTTGATTGTGAAAATTAGGAGACGGTTTGTTTAGTGAGTTTGTAGGTTTTATATACTAAGTCAGTGGTATTATTCTGTTTTATAAAATTGATTAATGTGATTTTATTTTAATAAGGTTTAAATGAATTTGAATTTTATTAGGTGAAATTAATAATTACTAATATTAAAGATGTTTTATTAGTTATGTATATTTCTTCTAATGTGTATGTTGTGTTCACTTTTGTTATAGCGTTACTTGCTATAGCTTTTTTTACGTTGTTAGAGCGTAAGGTATTAGGATATGCTCAATTACGTAAAGGGCCTAATAAGGTTGGGCTTATAGGCTTGCCCCAGCCTTTGGCGGATGCGTTAAAATTATTTACTAAGGAACTTACTTCTCCGTCGTTTTCCAATTTATTTCCGTTTTTTGTTGCTCCTATGTTAGGGTTGTTTTTGGCTTTGATGCTTTGAAGTTTGTATCCTCATACAAGGCCTTCTGTATTTATAATGTATAGGGTTTTAATATTTTTATGTGTTTCAAGGTTTAATGTTTACACTACTCTAATCGCTGGTTGGTCTTCTAACTCTAAATATTCACTATTAGGGGCTTTACGAAGGGCGGCTCAAACCATTTCATATGAAGTAAGTATAAGTCTTATTCTTTTATCTCCTTTGATGTTTAGTAAATCTTTGAGGTTGCTTAGAATTAGAAATTATCAGTATATTCCTGTTATAGTTATTTGTCCTATCTTTTTATTTTTATGGTTTATTACGACTTTGGCTGAGACTAATCGTACTCCTTTTGATTTTTCTGAAGGTGAGTCAGAATTGGTATCTGGTTTTAATACAGAGTATAGAGGGGGGTCTTTTGCTTTGGTTTTCATGGCTGAGTATATAAATATTATTTTTATAAGGTTAATTACTAGCGTTTTATTTTTTATAATAAGTTTGCCCTTAGTGTTAAAGGATGTGTGGTTATGCAGTTTTACTCTTTTATTTTCTTTTTTATTTTTATGAGTTCGGGGTACATTGCCTCGAATGCGGTATGATCGCTTAATAGGTTTAACTTGAAAGGTGTTTCTACCTTTGTCTTTATGTGGGATGGTTTTATCTATAGTTGTAAGAGCAATGTTATAATTATGATGTCACTATTTTATATTTTCAGTTTCATTTCTTTTCTTATTCCCATGGTATTAATAATCGTAATTAGTGTATTATCTTTCCGCAGGATAATAGATCGGGAAAAAAAATCAGCTTTTGAATGCGGATTTGACCCTAAAAACATGGCTCGAATGCCTTTTTCTTTACGATTTTTTTTACTGGCTGTTATTTTTTTAGTTTTTGATATTGAAATTGTGTTGTTAATACCTTTACCTGTAGTAATGGGGTTTTGTTTGTTTAAAGAGGCTTTTATTGGGGGTGTGCTTTTTTTGTTAATTTTAGTCTTGGGATTATTGCATGAATGGCGTGAAGGTTCTCTTGATTGGGGTAGTTAATAGTTATAGTTAGGAAAAGTGTGCACAAGATTAGACTTCTAATCTTTATCTTGAGAGGTTGAACTCCTTTCTTTTCTTTATGTATTCTTTATTACCATCTACTTGTTTATTTGTTATAACCTTAATTTCGGGTAGTGTTGTGGCCTTATCGTCTTCTCATTGAATTTTTCTGTGAGCGGGCCTTGAAATTAATTTATTATCTTTTATTCCATTAATAGTCCAATTTAACATAAATCAAGAAACAGAGAGGGCAGTTAAATATTTCGTTATTCAAGCGTTAGGTTCAGGAGTTTTATTGTTGAGTGGGTTAATAAGGTTGATGCAGGTAGAGGTGTTATTTGATAGTTCTTATATTACAATATTACTGTTTTGTAGGGTGATAATTAAAATAGGAGCAGCACCTTTTCATTTTTGATTTCCTCACGTTATAAGCTCATGTTCCTGATTAATTTGTGTTGTGTTGTCTACTTGGCAAAAAATTGCTCCTGTTGGAGTACTAATTTTGCTTTTAGGTTCATTAAAGGTTAATATTTTTTACATTATTAGTAGATTAAATGCTTTAATTGGAGGAATTGGTGGGATAAATCAGAGTCAAGTTCGAGCTTTAATGGCTTATTCTTCTATTGGTCATATAGGTTGGATTATTGGTGCATGTATAATCTCTCAAAGTCTTTCATTGATTTATTTAGTTTTATATATTGTTTTGACGTTAGGGGTAATAATTTCTTTTGGGAAAGTTAATTTAAGTTTGCGAAGAACTTCATTAATGGTGGGCTCTAGGTTATTGTTTCTATCTTGTAGGATAATTATATTGTTTTCTTTAGGAGGGCTGCCTCCTTTACTTGGGTTTTTGCCTAAATGGATAGTAATAGAGCAGTTGGTTATAGTATCACCTTTTTGGGTTTTGTTTGTTCTTATTGTTGGATCCTTAATTAATTTGTTTTATTATCTTACAATTTCAATAAATTTCTTTTTAAATAAATTTACTAGGGGGTTAAGAATTATGGTTAATAAAGCATCTTGGTCTGTTAGTTTAGCTAGGTTAAGCTTATTTGTTGGACCTTCTGTTTTATTGATAACTTAGACTGTGTGCGTTGGCTTTGTTCTACAAATCATAAGGATATTGGAACTTTATATTTTATTTTTGGTGCTTGGTCTGGTTTATTAGGTACGTCTATAAGGTTATTAATTCGTGCTGAGTTAGGTCAGCCTGGGGCTTTGTTAGGTAGAGATCAATTATATAATACAATTGTAACTGCTCATGCTTTTTTAATAATTTTTTTCCTGGTAATACCTGTTATGATTGGTGGGTTTGGTAATTGATTAGTTCCTTTAATATTAGGTCTTCCTGATATAGCCTTTCCTCGACTTAATAATATAAGGTTTTGGTTATTACCTCCTTCTTTAACTCTATTAATTGCTTCAGCTAGGACTGAAAAAGGGGTGGGTACAGGGTGAACTGTATATCCTCCTTTAGCAGGGAATATTGCTCATGCAGGTCCATCAGTGGATTTGGCTATTTTTAGTTTACATTTAGCTGGTGCTTCTTCTATTCTGGGGGCTGCTAATTTTATTTCAACAATTATAAATATACGTAGAGCAGGATATCGATTAGAGCGTATTCCTTTATTTGTTTGAGCTGTAAAGATTACTGCTGTTCTCTTATTGTTATCACTTCCTGTGTTGGCCGCGGCTATTACTATATTATTAACAGATCGTAATTTAAATACTACATTTTTCGATCCCTCTGGTGGCGGTGATCCTGTTCTTTTTCAACATCTTTTTTGGTTTTTTGGGCATCCTGAAGTTTATATTCTAATTTTGCCTGGGTTTGGTGTCATTTCTCATATTATTACTCATTACTCAGGAAAAAAAGAAGCTTTTGGTACTTTAGGTATAATTTATGCCATAATAGGAATTGGTGTACTAGGGTTTATTGTATGGGCCCATCACATGTTTACAGTTGGGATGGATGTTGACACTCGAGCTTATTTTACTTCTGCTACTATAATTATTGCTGTCCCCACTGGAATTAAGGTTTTTAGTTGGTTAGCTACTATACATGGGAGTCCTATAAAATATGAGACTCCTATGTTGTGGGCTTTGGGTTTTATTTTTCTTTTTACTGTAGGAGGTTTAACAGGAATTGTTTTGGCAAATTCTTCTATTGATATTATTATGCATGATACGTATTATGTTACTGCTCATTTTCACTATGTCTTATCTATGGGAGCTGTGTTTGCATTGTTTGCTGGGTTTAATCATTGATTTCCTTTAATAACAGGAGTTACTTTACATCAGCGTTGGTGTAAAGTTCATTTTTTCCTGATATTTGTAGGTGTTAATATAACTTTTTTCCCTCAACATTTTTTAGGGTTAGCAGGAATGCCTCGTCGATATTCTGACTATCCAGATGCCTTCACTAAATGAAATGTGGTTTCTTCTATTGGGTCTATAATTTCGTTTATTGCACTATTATTATTAATTTTTATCTTGTGAGAGGCTTTTGTTAGACAGCGTCCAGTGGTTGCTTCGTCTCATCAGTCTACTTCATTAGAGTGGCAGGAGTGTCTTCCTCCAGGTTTTCATAACATGCCTGAGCAACCTGCTTTAGTAGTTAAGTAATAAGTGGAAGCTAAGGTAGCGTCTAACTGTTAATTAGAAGAAAGTTATTCATATAACCCATTTAAATGTCATTGTGAGGACAATTAGGTTTTCAAGATTCTGCATCTCCTATTATAACTTTATTAATCAATTTTCATGATCATGCTATACTTGTATTAATTGTGGTTACTACATTTGTTGGTTATGCTTTAGGTTCATTGATAATAAATTCTTATTCTTGTCGTAATATTTTAGAAGCTCAACGAGTAGAGTCTATTTGAACTGTATTACCAGCTATTACTTTAATTTTTCTTGCTATTCCGTCTCTTCGATTATTATATTTAATAGATGAGGTCGCTTGTCCTCAAATTACTATAAAGGCTATTGGGCATCAATGATACTGAAGTTATGAGTTTTCTGATTTTGAGCAAATGGTTCAATTTGATTCTTATATAGTTCCTTCTGACGATTTAAGTTCTGGGCAATTTCGGTTGTTGGAGGTTGATAATCGGGCTGTATTACCAATTAATACAGAAGTTCGTGTTTTAACTACTGGTGCAGATGTAATTCACTCTTGAACAATTCCTAGTCTTGGGATAAAGGCAGATGCAATTCCAGGTCGTTTAAATCAGATGGGGGTTACAGTTGTTCGACCTGGGGTTTATTATGGTCAATGTTCAGAGATTTGTGGGGCTAACCATTCTTTTATACCTATTGTAGTAGAAGCTGTTCCTTATAATCATTTTTTGAGTTGGGTTAGATCTTTTTCTGATGAGGAATAGATTGTTTGAAAAACTAGTTAAAAAGATAATGTAGGGTTGTCAGTTCTAAGTTGCTTAAAGAAGCGTTTTTCTATGCCACATTTATCCCCAATGAGATGATTAATTGCGTTTTTAAGGTTTTATTTATTATTAGGTTTGTTTATGTCTACACTTTGGTGGCAGCAGTTACCTAAATTTCCTAATTTATCTTCTACTATATCTAAAAAAGGTTTTAAATGAAACTGATCTTAGCGAGGTGGCCGAGAGTAGGCAGAAGTTTGTAGCTCTTCCAACGGGAAATTACCCCCTTGTTACATGCCACGTCAACCTTTTCATTTAGTAGAATTTAGGCCATGACCTTTAACAGGGTCTCTTGGAGCTTTTGCTTTAACTGTAGGATTAACTGGGTGATTTCATGGATTAGGGATGAGTTGTGTATTTTTAGGGTTATTTATTATCGGATTAACAATAATTCAATGGTGGCGAGATGTAGTACGTGAGGGAACTTTTATAGGTTTTCATACAAGTTATGTTACATCTGGTCTTCGTTGAGGAATAATTTTATTTATTATTTCTGAGGTCATATTTTTTTTTGGGTTCTTTTGAGCATTTTTTCATAGAAGATTGGCTCCTACTCCTGAATTAGGGTGTTCTTGACCTCCTACTGCTATTAATGCTTTAAACCCTTTTTCAGTTCCTCTGCTTAATACTGCAGTATTATTAGCTTCTGGTGTAACAATTACTTGATCCCATCATAGTTTAATGGAAGGTGATCGAAAGAGTGGAATTCAAGCTTTAGTTTTAACAGTGGTTCTTGGTGCTTACTTTACTTATTTACAGGCTGGGGAATATTGAGAAGCTCCTTTCACTATTGCTGACAGAGTTTATGGGTCTGTGTTTTTTGTGGCAACTGGATTTCATGGTCTTCATGTAATTATTGGTTCTAGATTTTTAGCAGTCTGTTTATTTCGTATGATGATACATCATTTTTCACCTTCACGTCATTTTGGTTTTGAGGCAGCTGCCTGATATTGGCATTTTGTAGATGTAGTTTGAATCTTTCTTTATTTATGTATTTATTGGTGAGGTTCTTTGTAAAGTAGTATACGGAGTACACAAGTCTTTGAAACTTGAAGATAGAGGTTTAATTCCCTACTTTGCAAATGATAATTTGTTTTATAAGAATGATAATTATTTCTATTTCGTTGGCGTTGTTAAATTCTTATACTCCTTTGGCTTTAGGATTTTGGGTTATAATGTTGTCTTTAAGGATTTCTTTAGCCGTAGCAATAAATTTATTCTCTTGATTTGGTTTTATAGTATTTTTGATTTATGTAGGGGGTATGTTAGTCATATTTTCTTATTTTGTGGCTATTCAACCCAATCAACAATTCGAGATTAGTGTGAGTTTATTTTCTGTATTTTTAACTTTATTTATTTTGAGAGTAGTGGTTTTTCAAGGCCCTATTACACATTCTTGAATATCAGGGTTATACTGGTTAAGAGCAATGATTTCATTTACTAATTTATCAGTATTGGTTTTATTGGGGTTAGTTTTGTTCTTAGCCTTATTGGTGGTGGTAAAAGTTTCTTCTTTATATTTAGGCCCCCTTCGGCCTTTTTCTAATTAATTATATGTTCAGGCCTATTCGAAAAACTCATCCTGCTATTAAGGTTGTTAATGGCGGGCTTATTGATTTGCCTGCTCCAGGTAATTTGTCAATCTGATGAAATTTTGGTTCGATGTTGGGGTTATGTTTGGTTTTACAGATTTTGACAGGGCTATTTTTAGCTATACATTATACTCCTCATGTGGATATAGCTTTTAGGTCTGTTGCGCATATTGCTCGAGATGTAAATTATGGTTGGCTGCTTCGTAATTTACATGCTAATGGTGCTTCTTGATTTTTTATTTGCATATATTTGCATGTGGGTCGAGGTATTTATTATGGATCATATAAATATTTGGAGACTTGAAATTTAGGGGTGGTGATTATAATTCTTACTATGGCTAGGGCTTTTATAGGGTATGTTCTTCCTTGGGGTCAAATAAGGTTTTGAGGTGCTACTGTGATTACCAACCTTTTATCTGCAATTCCTTATGTAGGAAAAATAATTGTAGAATGGTTATGAGGAGGATTTGCTGTAGATAATGCTACTTTAAATCGGTTTTTTGCTTTACATTTTATTATACCAATTGTTATTGCTGCTGCTTCTGTGCTTCATCTTTTGTTTTTACATCAAACTGGCTCTAATAATCCTTTGGGTATTTCATCAAATTCTAATAAAGTTCCATTTCATGTTTATTATACAACTAAGGATTTAGTAGGGTTTGTGGCTATATTATCTAGTTTGTGTTTTATTGCTTTGTTTTATCCAAATGTTTTAGGGGATCCAGAAAATTTTTTACCTGCTAATCCTTTAGTGACTCCGGTCCATATTAAGCCAGAGTGGTATTTTTTATGGGCTTATGCTATTCTGCGTTCTATTCCTAATAAGTTAGGTGGGGTGGTTGCAATGTTTGCGGCTATTCTTATTTTATTTACTTTGCCTTTAATTAATACGCAGCCGCGACGGGGTAATGTTTACTATCCTTTAAATCAAATTCTTTTTTGAATTATGGTTTCAAATGCTGTTTTATTAACTTGAATTGGGGGTCGTCCAGTTGAAGCCCCATATGAAGGTTTAGGCCAAGTTTTTACGTTTTTATATTTTTTCTTAATTTTAATTAATCCTCCTGTCGCAAGGTTTAGGGAAAAAGTGTAAGGTAAGATTATAAGATTTTAAGTTAAGTAAACTATAAGCCTTCAAAGCTTGCAATGGATTATGTCCAAATCTTGATGATAGTGGATATTTTTTCTTCTTTTGATCCTTTTATTAATTCTGGGTATGAGAAATATTCCAGTTTGTTTTGATTTACTGCGGTTAGGGCATTGTTGCCTATTCAAGCTATATATTGGTTAAATCCTTCTAAATTTATATTGGTGGTGAGATTACCTCAAGATGTAATAAATTCTCAATCTGATCGTACTTTTGGGCAGCATTTGAAATCTTTTTCTTCTATTATTACTAGAGTGTTTATTATACTATTAGTTACTAATTTAATTGGGTTAATTCCGTATTCTTTTAGTATGTCTAGTCAATTAATCATGACATTGGTATTAGGATTACCTATTTGACTGTCTTTAATTTTATCAGGTTTTATATATTCTCCAGTTTCGGCAAGTGCTTCTTTATTGCCTGGTGGAGCTCCTGATTGGTTAAATCCGTTTTTAGTAATTGTTGAAACTTTGAGAATTATTGTTCGTCCTATTACTTTGTCTTTTCGATTAGCGGCTAATATAACTGCAGGACACATTATTTTAGGGTTAATTGGTATTTATACTAGGGCAGCAGTGTTTTCAAGTTCTACTGCCTTTTTATTTCTTTTATTTGTTCAAACTGGTTATGTATTGTTTGAAGTTGGTATCTGTTTAATTCAAGCTTATATTTTTTGTTTATTGGCTACTTTGTATGCTGATGAGCATCCTTCTTATTGATTAAGAACTTAATAGTATGTTGGTTTCGGCCCGACAATAGATAGGGCAACTATCCTTAATTTATTGCTCAAGTAGTTTAAAGTAAAATGTTGAATTGTGGTTTCAGTGATACAGGTCATTTGTTTTGAGCTATGATTATAAAAATTAATGTTTCAACTATTGCAAGAAAGTTTTTATGAATAATATGTTTTTTTATATTTATTCCTACTTTATGAGTGGTGTTTAAAATAAAGATTTATATTATTGAGTGGTCGGTATTGAGTCTTGATAGGCTTATGTTAAGATTTCCTGTAATTTTAGATCCGGTAGGAATGGTTTTTTCTACTGTGGTACTATTTATTTCAGCTAATGTTATGCAATTTGCGGTTACTTATATAACAGGAGAAGAACATTTGAAGCGTTTTGTATATTTAGTGTTGTTATTTGTTCTATCAATGAACTTACTGATTTTCATTCCTCATACAATTACATTATTACTAGGGTGGGATGGTTTAGGGTTGGTTTCATTCTTGTTAGTAATTTTTTATCAAAATCCAAAGTCGTTGGCAGCGGGGATAATTACAGCTTTAACTAATCGTATTGGTGATGTTATAATTTTATTATCTATTGCTTTAATGTTAAGGCAAGGGCATTGATTGATTTTGAATATATGGCAAGATGAGTATAGCAAATTAATTATTATTTTATTAATGTTAGCTGCTATGACAAAAAGTGCTCAGATTCCTTTTTCTAGGTGACTTCCAGCCGCCATGGCTGCTCCTACACCAGTTTCTGCTTTAGTACATTCTTCTACTCTTGTAACTGCTGGAGTATTTCTTCTTATTCGATTTTACCCATTTTTAAGGAGCTATGGTTTGTTTAACATTATCTTATTGTGCTCAGCTACTGTTACTATAATAATGGCTGGGTTTAATGCAATAGCTGAGTGTGATTTAAAAAAAATTATTGCTCTTTCTACATTAAGTCAGTTAGGGGTTATAATAAGGAGTACAGCTTTTGGCTTGCCAATGCTTACTTTTTTTCATTTAATTACACATGCTTTATTTAAAGCATTATTATTTTTATGTGCTGGGACTTTGATTCATTTGTTCCACCATTCTCAGGATTTGCGTACTGTTGGTAATTTATCTAATCAAATGCCTTTAACTGTTTCTACCTTATTAGCTGCTAATCTTGCATTATGTGGCTTTCCTTTTATAGCGGGGTTTTATTCTAAGGATTTAATTATTGAAATATCGTTGTTTAATAAAAGTAATGTTTTTATTATCATTATGTTTTTTATTGCTACCATATTAACAGCAGCTTATTCAATTCGTTTAACTATTACTGCCTTAAGTGGTTGTAGAATATCCCTTCCTATTCAATGTGTTAATGATGAAGACACTAATGTTACGTACCCTATATTATTCCTAGGTGTAGGGGCTATCTCTGGTGGGAGGGTGATAAATTGGATTTTATTAGCTCCTTTGGAGGAGCCTTTTTTGTTTTGAGGTATAAAATGGTCTCCTTTTCTTTTAACTGTGGGTGGTGGTTTATTTTCTTATACTGTAGTTATATCTTTATATTCGTTTGGGATAAAGATTCATAAAGCCTATTCTGCGAATGGTTATATATGGTTTTTAGCTCCTCTATCTACACAATTTATTCTTAAACCTTCTATATGAGTATCTCATACTTTGCTTAAATCAGGAGATCACGGGTGATTAGAGTTGTTAGGTCCTCAGGGGTTAAATAAGGTGGGGTCTAGGTTTTCTCTTAATTTACAGGGAGTGCAAAAGCTCTCTGTGTCATCTCATTTAACACTTATCTTACTTATAATTATGTTTTTCAATTCTTATTGAAATAGCTTAAATTAAAGCGTAACACTGAAGATGTTAATATGAACTAGGTTCTTTCAATAATTTGGGAGCTTGTATATTTAAGCGCTTGGCTTTTAACCATGAGAAGACGTTGGGTCTCAAATTGTATTTATAGTATAAGTATTACGCTAGCTTTTCACGCTAAAGATATAACATAGTTATTAAATATTCAGAAAATAGTTTAATTAAAATATCAACTTTGGGAGTTGATGATCAAAGTATATTTGTTTTCTGAGTTTTGCTCATGAAGCTGAAGAGCAGCAATGGTCTTGTAAACCAAAGGGTGAACTTTGTTCCTTGGGCTATGCGAGCAGTTATATCATTTTTTATTCCAATTAGAACTTTTAGAGCGTTTATTACTATAGTAATTCAACGGCAGCACTTATTAATAACATTGCTAGCATTGGAGGGGGTAATTTTGACCCTGTCTTTTATTGTGAGGTTATTTTATAGGGAGCTTTTCTTTATTTTAATTTTATTAACTTTTGGTGCGTGCGAAGCTAGTTTAGGGTTGGCATGCTTAGTATCAATAACTCGAAGGTATGGTAATGATTTATTTAACTCACTTATATCAGCTAAATGTTAAAAATTATTGTTGTTAGGTTTAGGCTTGTAGCTCTTTCTTATATAATTCAGGTTTGACATATTAGGTGCTTAGTGATAATGTTTATTTTTTGTGTTTCATTGGTTAATAATAATAATTTATTAGATATTCCCTTATTTTATAATTCTTATTTAATAAATGATATACTAAGAGCTCCTTTAGTAAGGTTAAGGATTTGAATTAGCGCATTAATAGTGTTAGCTAGACAAATGAATCTTATTATAAAGAATAGAGATCGGTTATTTCTCTTTATGGTTAGAGTTCTTATATTTATTTTGATTATCACATTTTCTATAAGAAATATAATTGGATTTTATATTATATTTGAGTCTTCTTTAATTCCTACTTTATTATTAGTGTTAGGATGAGGGTACCAGCCTGAGCGTCTTCAAGCTGGGATGTATCTAATACTATATACTATTTGTGCTTCACTTCCTTTATTATTAGGACTATTATGGGTTCAGAGGAAGAACCTTCATTTATCAATAAATATTAGTATATGAATTATTCCTGTGGTCGACAAAGGAGTAAGGTTATGGTGGTTTATTATAGTAATGGCTTTTATAGTTAAAATACCATTATTTATTACACATTTATGGCTTCCTAAGGCACATGTTGAAGCACCTGTAGCAGGGTCTATGGTTTTAGCTGCTATTTTATTGAAGTTGGGAAGTTATGGGTTGCTTCGAGCTTCTAGTGTATTTACTTGGGTTAATAATTCTCTTACCTGTTTTTTCTGTTCTATTGCATTGTGGGGTGCATGTGTTACTGGTGCAATTTGTACACGTCAAACTGATATTAAATCCTTAATTGCTTATTCATCTGTAGGGCATATAGGTTTATTAATCGCAGGCAGAATGTCTAACTCTATGTGGGGTTGAGCAGGAAGCTTGGTTTTAATAGTTGCACATGGGTTGTGTTCTTCTGCTATATTTGCTTTAGCTAATATGACTTATGAAGGCACACAGACTCGTAGGATATATATAACTAAAGGTTTAATAAATATTTTTCCTAGTATAACTTTATTATGGTTTATTATATCTGCTGCCAATATAGCTGCTCCTCCTTCTATTAATTTATTAGGAGAGGTTTTATTAATGACTAGAGGAGTTTATGTATCACTATATTATTTACTTCCTATTGGAATTACTGCTTTTTTAGGTGCAGCTTATTCATTAGTTTTATATACTTCTTCTCAACACGGGGGGGTACCGAGTTTTATTAAGCCTTTAAATTTATTGAATGTGCGTAATTATACAATCATCTTAGCTCATGGTGTTCCTATTATTTTATTAATTTTGTTTAGTGAGTCTATTTCTGTGTGAGTATGGCCTTGTAGTTGAAGTAACAACATTAAACTGCAATTTTAAAAGTGTAATATTTACCAAGGCTTATTGTTAGTTGTGGTTTATTTATAAATTTTCTTTGGGGTTAGAGATTTATTAGAGTTTTATCACGGTAAATTTACTTAGTGGCAAAGAGTAGATTTTAGCGCTCTTTTGTCGGGACCTCGATTTTCCCCAGAA
>JAAUXT010065932.1_pt1 | contig 12922 bp, 16 predicted proteins | sample 7278171 | NCBI WGS metagenome assembly JAAUXT01 (sample SAMN14350112, study PRJNA611818) | marine sediment metagenome | isolation source: surface marine sediment (1.8m) | place: French Polynesia: Moorea | collected 2018-08
CCCCCCCCCCCGCCCCCCGGCCGCCCGCGGCCCCCCCCCCGCCCCCCCCCCCCCCGCGCCCGCCGGCCCCCGCGCTTGAATCACTTCACAGTTGCAACTGCTGGCAATTAAGTGGAGTCTGGGCACGTCGGTGTTGTTCTTGACAGTGGGAACAACACGAGACAAACCTGGAATGTTTCTTTCTCGCAAATGGCAACATACTGCACATGGTACACTGGAGCGCACTGCATTTACATCAATATGTACAGCAACATCCAATACCGCACCCGGTGGAAGATTTGGCGAGCGAAGCGAGATCTGAACTGGGGAAGAATTTTTCACCAGCCAGAAAGATTCTGGAGATTTATATTCCACAAGTTTCGCTGTCCGCGAGGGTGGCGGTGGCAATGCCTTTTCTGCGTTCCCTCCCCCCCCCCCCCCGCACCCCCACCCTTTTGGTCCTGGCCAGGAAGACCATGCACCTTAATTGCGGAGATCGCGCGCTTTCTGATTGCCGATCTCTTATTGAAATTTTATCATTTCTGGGCTGGTGTTTTGCCGGACTCGCTCACATTCTGGTCACTGCCCATCCCCAGAAGGCCAGTGACCTCACAGTCTCAAACCAGGCTCTGCACACACGTCCACGCCATTAGATCTAGTTTCTGCACGAACTTCGACGCCGTGGGTTTGGTGGAACTGGGCCTGTCAGTAGCGGGTGTCCGGATAGTTTTTGCAGCGCGGGAGCAGGGTGACCCCGTGTCCCCGCTAAGAAACGGTTATCACCCAGGTCAGTACAACCGCGGCTACGGGTTCCGACGCGGCTGGGTGCCTCGCGGCGGCTACTATCATCGCGGGGGAGGAGGAGGGCGCGGTCCGTACTACCCGCAGCACAGCCGCGAGTACCGGAGCGAGTCGCGGAGTCGGAGCAGGAGCAGGAGCCGCAGCAGAAGCTACAGCAGGAGCCGCTCAAGGAGCAGGGTAAGTGCTGTTTGGGTGCGACAGGCAGCTCCGTCTGCCGGGGCAAGGCAAACCGGGTGAACAGGTCGCTTCCTTCCTGAGGCTCACCTGGTGCAGCGGGACAGCGAGATGTACGAGTACCAGCACATTGTGTGGACCCTTGCATGATCAAACCAGAAATGAGTTTTCGTTTTGTGTGTGTGAACAAGGATAAATACTTCGGCTTTTGCATTTCGTCTCCTCCAATCCAGTTTGCGCCAGGCACAAACACCTGGCGAGTTGAAAACGCGATTGCTTCATTTTGACGATAAGTGCAGAAACAACCGATGACAAATGCTGCGTGTGCTGGCGCTCAATCGACTGCAAATAAATTATTCATCGTATTTCGCGATGGAACACGCGCACACTGAACCATTGTTCCTGGAAAAGCTCGATCGATTTGACTCTGGTTGTGTGCAGGCGTGAAACTTTGCAGTGATGGCACGAGTTGTGTGTTTTGGGCGGGAGTTAGGAGCTTTCTGTGTGGGCGAAGAAGGCGTGTGATCTTGATCGGAGATATTGGGCTGGACACGGTGTAAAAAATTTTAACCGGAGGCAGGTATACGTACAGTCCGTGCTGGTGTGTCTGGGTTTGGGTCAGGCGACACATTTTTTGCCCCTCTTGCAGCAGAAAGCTCTTGGTGGGAGCTGCTGTTCCAAGCTTTCCTTGTGTCGCCACACACTTGAATCTTCAGTGTCGCGTGGAAGCCGAGCAAGTCAATTTCCAATTGTCAATGATGTCAGTGGTTTGGGCCACTTGTTGCAGGGTCGTGACCGCCGCAGTAGCTATCGGAGCCGCACGCGCAGTCGCACGCGCAGCCGCAGTCGCTCGCCCGAGTCACGTGCGTCGTCGCACAGCAGGCCGCGCAGCAAGACGCCCGAGAAGAAGAAGGTGAGGACTGCAGGGTCCTGAGGCCAGGGTGTGGAAACAAACACGTATCGCTTCTGAATTTCGTCAGATTGTTTTGTCAGCGTCGTGATTTTCCGTCCGATAACTTGTTGCCTTCCTTTCGCAATTGTCCTTTGTGGCTGACTCTCTCTGTCGTGCTTGTACGCCAACGAGACAGGCAAGGCGCTCTTGAAGGTCGGATTATGCAGTGGGGCCGTGTTATGTTTTAGGAACCAGAAACACCACCTCGCAGCAAAACCCCAGAGAAGAAAAAGGTATCTTTTGTCCCCCACGTGTTCATTGTCCTGCGTCTCACACTAGCAGGGGCAGGCAGGAGGACTGCAGTTGAATGCGGCTCACAAAAGCACCTAAATCCCTTGCTTCACTAACGTTCATTTGATTGGGAGCTGTTGGTTTCTCTTCGCACCGCTGTTAAACCTCGCGGAGACGGGATTGAATGATTCGTCTGTCTGTTGTAACGCGTGTCGCGCTCAACTGGAGATGCCTGAACGCCGGCCGCATGCTTGTTTCTTTCGGTGGTAGAGACGCGTTTTGGGACAGGTATTCAACACGAGATGGATGAACGCCGAGAATGTCGTTTTCGTGTTGATTGTCGAGATTTTCGTTCCCACTGTTGAACGATGCAAATGAAAACTGCTATCCACTCCTCAATATGCGTACAGTGGTCTCGTTTGAAGTTTTGCGAAGCAACTCGAAAATTGACGTTCGCAGCGTTCAGTCGTCGCAGTCTGCACGTGTATGGTCGAGGCTTCTCCAAAAAAAAAAGAAAAAACCCTCGTGTGCATGAACCTCACAGTTTCACTCAATTGTAGTCTTCCGGCCAAATCCCAGAAAGTCAGGTGCGAGTAGTGTCAGGCACACGTTCACAACACGTGTTTTTGCAAGCGCCAAACGCTGAACTCAAACGTGGACTCAGGTTTTGGCAAGGTTTTTTTCTGTTTCAGTACAAGCATGAAATGTGCAGCATTGTATTGGCAGGAAAGGCAAAGGATAGTTGCAAATTGGAAAAAGATGTGAACGCATAGGCGCGCCTTTCTTGAAACGTCTGCAATTCTTGTCTTTTGATACACATTTGAGCAGAGCAGAAAGGACCAAACCTTGGACATCCAGTTCAAACACACTTGGCACAAAAGCTGAGGCACCCTCCAGACAATTGCGAGTCGTGTCCCAGAAACAAAAAACTTTGGGGTTCTTTCTGAATAGCTTTGTTGATTATTTTCATTGTGTGGTCTTGGCCTGTGTGTTTCACCAACGAGTCACTCGTCTTTCCGTAGATCTTCATGGACATTGGATCTGCTGTGGAGATGTGTAGATAATGCACACACTGTATGTAAACCCTGGTGAAATTGAAATGTTCTGTGCAGTGACAATGTGACTCTTGTTTCGCCTGGATCCCAGACGGAACAGCGAATTCGCCCTGGAACCTCTGCGACTCAGCTGACGGGCAGGTCTGTTTGTGCTTTTGCTGTAGAAGAAGAAGTCGCGGAAGGTGAGCAAGGAGAAGAGGGAGGTAGAGGAGTTTGCGGACCGGACGCCGTCCCCGGCGCCCGCCCCCGCCGCGCCGGCGCCCGCCCAGCAGCGCCAGTCGACGAGCTTCGACGACGCAGACGTTCCCGACTCTGTGTGGGAGGAGGAGCACAACCGGTCCAAGTGAGTCCACAAGCGATGACGAGAACAGGCGGTCGATGCGACAGGTTGCTGTAAACACTCCAGACTGAGAACGCATGAAACTTGCACGTTCAAGCACCTTCCCGAAAGAAAGGTGGGGCGAAAAGTCGTGCCGGACCGTTTTTGCCTGCAGCAAGCACCTTTCGCACGTCGACCGTGATCACCTGCGGCCCGGTCCCTGCCGTGGTGCTCAGGGTCGAGCACGCTGGGGCAGTGGAGCGCTCCCTTGCAGACCGACGTGCTAAATCTGCGGAATGATAGGGAGACGGGCAAGAGACTGGACAAACTTTCTTGTTCAATCCTGCCTTTGCCTGTCGGTATGCAATGATATGACGTCAGGTTCCTTTCGAAGAAGTCGAGTGCAGTTTATGTGAAATGTGCGCAGGCAAGTTTTTGTCAGCATCGTATCTTCAAAATGTGACTTGCGACACAACAGCGCCACCGTCAGCGCTGCACAAGCCAACCTCGTTTTGCATTCACTGCATTCGTCGCCAAAATTTTTCGTCTGTCTTTCACGCCTCTTAGCCAAACTAAGGTGGTTGTGGTCTCTGTCGTTTCTGATGTGTAAATATCAAGTGATGCACTTTTCCTTCTGACGTCCACAAGTATCTTTCGTGCGGGTCTGACAACGTTGTGGTGTACGTTATCTTGTGGAGTCACTGACCAGTTCTCAACCCAGATTGGATTTCAATGCTCGGGGAACTTTTGAAGGCAGCACAAGCTTGGTCCAATGAAGCGTGCACCATTCAAAGCCAACTGCACTTCGAAAACCTAACGGCTGTGTGCCAGCAACGTTACTAGCAGAACCAGTCGGTCACTGACAATTCGTCTGGGCTCCGCTGTTCTTGTGCGTGTGTGTCTGCTATCGCAGCATCATTCAGGTGCGTGTTGTCCTGTTCTCGCGCTGCAGACCGACGGGCGCCTCCTCCCCCGGTGGCGCTGCCTTTGAGGGCTCTCCGCCACCGCAGCGCCCACCCAGTAAATCTAAACACATGCGCAGCGCCGTGAAAACGGTCGAGAGAGACGCGGGCGAAAGTGAGGACGAGGGATCCGCTAGTAACTATCATGAGAAAAGCGGCAGCCACAAGCGCAAAGCAAGGTATCTCGAATCTCTTTGTGCACAAAGGGGCAACTCTCTTGTGTGGCTCACTTCGATTTGAACGACGCAAAAACCAGAACTGTGGCACAAATGTGCAAGTTCTGATGATTCACAAAGGAGAGTTGCCCGTTCACGTGTTGTTCTGATTTTGTACATGTACTTTCTTCTGGTGTGGTAAGTCTCGGTGTCGGCTTCAAAAGGAATTTCTCATTTGGCTTTGTGCACGCAGCAGGGTCTTTTGCACCTGACTTGGACATTGTTATCACCCGCCACAGGATGAGTAAATCAGGCTCCGGCAAACGAAAGTGCATGGCCCTGGTTTCGAACAGGTTTGATAAATACCATGCACCGTATTTTGTTTTTGTGTTTTTGCAGATCTCCCACGCCAGTGTCGGATCATAACGCTGAGTACGGAGAGGATTATGACAGGTCAGTGTTTCGGTCACAGCTCCTTGCGCCACATTTCATTGTTCTGCGAGAGGCAAATTTACCGCCTTTTTCAGCATCGCAATGTTCGGCTGAATTTTGATCTCCGGACTAACGTTTCTACAGACATGTGGATCAGTTTCCACATGTCAGCTCCGCCCTTCCTCAAAGGGCTAATGGAGCCAAATTACAGGCCACAACCAACTGAATGATCAACGGCAGCAATTTTGTTTGTAACGTGCGTGCGAATTACTGGAGCAAAGTGCGAATTGCCATTATTCGGACACAGGCCCCACCAAAGCGTGATGCGAATGTCTTGTGTGCGGGTCTCTGTGGCGACGCCCGTGCTGTGCGCACAGCTGCACTGTGAAATACACACAAAGGGTTTGGGCGATATTTGGTGTTGGCCAAGGAAGTCACATCACGAGGTCTTTTTGGTGTACACGTGTAATTCTTCACTAACGCCCTCAAATGAGCTTCCGGACTCTCCATCCATGACTATTTTCACTCTTGTGTGTTGTCACAGTGTAAATTTGACGTCCTATCCTCCGTGTTATGTACTTTGGGAGCGGCGCTCTCGACCCCAACAATGAGTATTTCAACTGTTGTGTTGTCTGTTTTTGCCTACTCAGCAAAAAGAAAGGCGATAATGTGACGAGTTTCGCTCGGGACTGGTTAGTCAGTATGATCTCGTAAGTTCAGCGTCTTTTGTCCTTCTCTCGGTATTGTTCTCTGAATTGAAGTGAATTGTGCGGACAAGAAGAGTTGGAAGTTACCTTTGCATGACACCAAAATTTGCTCGCTGGACACACCAGCCACATCTGTATTCACTGCTTGACCACCAAGCTGATATTGATCACAAACCAGACTTGTCCCGTCACAGTCCCCCGCCAATCTTTGTTTGCATGATCAAAACAAACTCCTGCAGGGCACCCAGGTGATAAAATGGTCCGGTGCAATTCAAATGGCCGTTGTTGTTGCGCCCTCTTTACTCTTCTGACTCAAGTCCTTTGCTCTAAGATTGCATGTTTCTGATCCAAGCTTTTCCAGTTTGTTGTTGCTTGTGCAGAGTGTTGTTTGTAGCCGTAAGAATCTCTCCTTTTGCGCTCAGGGGAAACAGTTTGTGGGAACAGAGAAGATACTATGGACACGAAAGTTTGTCTTCTGAAATCAAGTCCTGGTTCGGTTCAGCGACATTGGATGAGCCTTGCAGAGAGCGGGAGCGGATGTGGAAAACTCCTCCTTGGGTTACTTTTCTTCGTGGGTCGAACATATCCGGGCACAGTGAAGCAGTCTTCAGCTTTCCAAAAACGAAATGCCTCTTGTCAATTCCGCCTTTCGAAACTGATTTTACGTGTGGGTCGGTGTGGCATGTTCGGGTACACAACTCCTGTTCTGGGAAAACGCACTTGAGGGTGTTCGATGATCACAATGCCAACAAACGCCAGACTAAAATCTGGATCTTGTTTTGTGGATGACTAAATCGTATATCGTGAGGCTGGACGTGTGAGAAACGGCAGTGGATCAATTTTTGGTCTCCGTATATTTTGATCTCACGTGGATATTGTAAGTACGGTGTGCTTGTGGTACGGAATCGAACACCCTCACTCACTCACCATTGTCGTTTCCTGATTGTTCTGCATGCGTAACGGAATCTTCTGACAAACACATTTGTCCCAAGTTTTTACTGCCTTTGGTTTTGCCAGCGATCGACTGTTTTCGTGAACTTTGCAGGAAAAAGGGCGCCAAAGAGTCAAAGCGCTCGCGCAGTGGCGAGGTTTTCGATGAAGACCAGACGGAAACTAAGTCGGAACGAAAACGACGCAAAAAAGCTGAAGACGATGCCTCGCCGAGCTGGTGTAAGTTGGATTTCAAAATTCGATCCCTTTTCTTGTCGTTCTCACAATTTAAATTGAACATTACTCGTTGCCACGCAAAGAATCGAAAGACGCCAGACGACGTGGTCTGAACGGGGTTCAAAGTGGCCACAGAACCCAGGAAGTTTCCTGGTCAAGATGTTGCAGTTGCAGAATGTGACTTCTGATGGCTTTTTGTACACGTTGTGTGGCAATCTCTTTTTGCAGCCAATGCCTTTCGTCTTTCAAACTTGGAAATTTTCGTGTCTGTTGTGAAAAGATGAAATTGATATTGAGATTCGAAACTTTTTTTGACGTTTGAAGAAACAAATAAGCAAAAGCAAGTGATACAAAATTGTAAGGGGAAACAGAACAGTGATACAAAGCAGTTTTCCCATAAAACGTGGACAGGCTTTATAAAGAATGTGTGAAAAAAACACAAACAGGTAGGTATGGAAAGTGGTGACAGCCTGAGGGCGCTGAAATAACTACCCGGTACTTGGATTTGGAATGAAAGAAGCAAAGGCAGTCAATGCACGAAAATGTGGAAACAATTGTGGGAAGATTTTGACAAGTATCAACCGGTCACGACTGTTAGCAAAACAGTTTCATGGCAACACATGCGGTGCAGCAGGAAACAAAGTGTGCAGCTGTTTGAGACACAAACGGAGGAATATTTGGCTCTGGCTGTAAGCGTGCAGCTGCAGCAGCAGCAGCTCAACAGGTAAAACGTGACACGTGTCGGGAAGAGAGCGAGAGCGCCCGTGTGGAGAAGCAAGGATTCACAGCGAGCACGCTGACGTTGGCTGGTGTGGCGCAGCTAATGTAACTTTGTGTAATTGTGTCTGTTCGATATCCATTTTGTGCCTTGCATTTGCCAAACAACGTCTGTTTGTTCTGTCCTCTGGCTTTCATTTTTATGCCGTTTGGTGTTGACACAATCTATGCGGTAACCATGGATTCTTTCACGCTTGGAAGATAGAAAATGACGAGAGGACATTGGACAATAAGTTTTGAAATGCAATTTCTTCTGCAGAAAGGAGACAAAACAAGCCAAAAAATTCTTCTTGACTGCTTATGCTTCAGGAATATGAAACGCAAAAGCTGTTGAAAGCAGTCTTCCCACAAATTTCGTTAGAGCTGTGTCGTCACCCACGAGTGTCAGCGTGTTACCTGTCAACGGGCCGTTGTTGCTGCAGTTTGCTGCTGCTCGCCGGTTTCCGGTCGTGGCCTGTTGTCTCTTGTCCGCAAGAGCGCAGGGCGAGCGCACTGAAAGACTGTTGAGACTTGGCAGCGTTGGAAGGAGGAAATATTGTGTTGTGGCGAAATTCAAACTGATGTCTACTGTGACTGTCTATATCTTCGTGCAAGTTTTGAGTGGGAATTCGCAATAATCGCTTGTATACCCTTTTTTCAGCATTTGCCCGTCATGATTATTGCCCAAGAGGCTGAGAAAGTATCAGTTATAGAGATAACTGGGCTGAAAATTATTTCGCCATGGCAACAAGAGGGTCCATAGCAACCATTTATGACAGGAATTGCATTGTATCGTCGCCACTACTTCTGCCTTCGACCACGATGATAGTTTTATTCGCTTGGCGTTGAAAAGTTACCGACAAGGTTTCGGACGATTCGGCGCCACTCAAGTCGGGCTGCTGTCCTGGCTTGAGAATTATTGTGACACCTTGTGTGTTGTCATCCCGTGCGACGAATGGAGAAATTTCTCGCAATTTCCAAACCGAGTTGGAGGAGGTAAAGAGGAGAGACCAGAGTATAAAATATTCCGAAGGCCAATGTTTATATCATGTCCTTGAAGGGTATGTAGCTTACATGGTAAACTGCATTTATTTCGAAGCTAATGCAATGGTTTTGTTGCAGCATTTTGTTGCGTATACGTAAACGTTGCCCCGGATTTTTGTTGAAGATACGTATGACGGCTGACACACATTCTTTCAGTGTACTTTTCTGATCTCTTCGAGAACTATGAAATCTTTCTCGACTAAATGTTGAAAGTTTCGCTGCATGTTGTCAGATTGTCGGAGCTTTTGTGCAATGGAAACGTCCAGCACAAGCCATCAGACTGCAAGTTTTGGAAACTGGAACTTCAGAAGAAACTTGGCATTTTGACCCCGTTTGAACTTGACTCTTTTGGCTTGTTCTGACAACAGCTGCTTTCTCTGAGGCGAATTACACGACCATTGTGTGCGAGGCTGGTGTTGTCTCAGAAAAAAAACAGAGACCAACGCTCCTTGATCCTTCACATTTGTCTTGCGGAAAACCTGAATGAAATCTCTTGGACAGACAAAGGCCAAACAACTGCAAAATCCATATTTTCGAACAACACTTTGGTTTTCGACCTGATGACATCACAGCCAAAAGCACACACTGTTCTTGTGGAAGCCAGTCTCCGGAAATTGCCATTTTCACAATCCGTACCGTGTGTTTTACCATTTGTGTTTTCCCCGTTTGTGTAAAGCCTCAAAGGCGGAGGGTAGCATGCGCCGGGAGAGGTCGCCCTTCGACGAGACTGGTGGCGTGAACGGTCACGTGGCGGAAGCGGGCGACCGCGCAGGCGCATTGGGACTCTCTCACGACAAGATGGCGCTCGTGAGGGAGAAGAAGGAGGAGATTGAAAAGGTGCGTGGCGAGTTTTCTTCAAGTTTGAAGAACACATTTTGGTGCTTGTTTGAGCCCTATGAGGAGTGCGGTGCCGGAAAAAAGTAAAACAAATTGAATTTTCTTTTTGTCTACAGGCATACAGACAAGATTGTGAGACGTTCTCCGCCGTTGTCAAAATGCTCATCAGGTTCGTGTTGTTCGCAGATCGTCGTGGCTTGATAAGATTTGCCGGGGGTGGGTGGGAACGGGCAAGCAAGTGAGTTTATTTTCTGCCCCCACCTGGGTGGAATGCGAACAACAGGCCAGACCCCACCTGGGGTCTTGCTTGATACCATCATTATCATCACCACCACCCCTGCTCCTTGTATGATGAAAGCCTCAGACCGCGTACCATAAAACCGCGGGCTTTCTCGGCTTTGCTTTGTTGTTTTGAGGACTTCCACCTCTGCGTGCAGAGTTTGGCTTGTTGAGTGTCCATACTAACGGGTTTTCTTGTTTTTGAAAGTGTAAGGTTCTCTTTTGAAAGACTCGAAAGATTACACACAATTGCCATGCCCTCTTTGAAATTCTAAAGACCCCGGGGTGTTGCACTTTTGGCGTTGGAAGCGTGGACCTGCGCGCGCTCAACTCCTGGTGTTTTCTTATAGTTCTCATTTCCTTCAATGGGCACTTTGCCGGACAACAGCACAACAAAATGCTGAACATTCAGTTGAACTTTGCAGCAAAAATCCAGAACTGGAGGATCACCTACAGGACAGTCTGCGGGACAATCTGAAGGACATCGGGCAGAGATGCATCCAGGAGCTGAGAGAATACATTGAGTCCCTCAAGATTCAGGACACCGCGCACTGAAATTGTCCCTTGTCACGGCGACACCAGGTTCGTCAATTTGTTCGAGTTTTCTTCGAGCATTTGTTTTCAGGCCGATTCGGGAAGGAATGGGTCCAGGTACGTGTTTATGTGGGCTTGGAAGGGGTTCGTTGGAACAGAGTGTTTGAAGGATCTGTTTGTATTTGCAGGTGTTCCAATTCACTCGTGTTGCTGAAGAAACAAACCTCAAACGGGTGTCCGGGATTGTGTACATTTTGCTGATTGATACTGTCTGCACTGATCGGGCGATGTAAATATGGCGGGTACGGACACTGCACTGGGAGTGAGTGGTGGATTCACTCGAATCACGTCTTGTGTGATCAGTGGGAAATTGTCAGACGAAAATGTGATGAAGTTTTTCCTGTGAAAGTGTGATTTTTGTTCGTATGCAAACATTCTCATTTCACGTGGAAATAGATCTACGTGGCAAACAAGCAGATTGTTGCTGTGCTGAATCCTGTGGAAAAGTCGAAATAGCACGATATGACGCCAATTTGCAAGTGATTCTCCGTGGACGTGCTGTGATTATGTTACAATGCTTTTGAGATTCAGTAAGCCTCAATCCAAAATGAAAAAGAAAGAAACTCTCACCAAGTTGGATGGATGAAAAGTTTGCCATCAAAAGAGATCAGAGATACCATGTTGTGTTACTCCAGAGCTGTTCAATTCTCTGCAAAACGCTCGTTTTCGTGTTTTGGATCGCGAAGATTGTTTTGGAAAATTGCATTCGACGTACAACAAGCACATGCGGTCATGCATCGCAACACGTGGGACAACACTCGATGCTACTGCCAGAGCATCGAAATGCGTTGCAGCTGTGTCTTGGGGGGAAAACACTGTTGCAAATCGGGGTTCTTTTTCACCCAATGTTTTGGGACGCAGGACACCTGTGGCCCTATTCACGGCAGCAACTTTGTAACACTGTGCTCAAGTGCGAAACTCTCTATTTTCAGTGAAAGATACAAATCAAAGCATTGAAGCAATGTTACAGTGAACACATCTTGTGTGGATCAGGAGCAGAAATGTTGAGGATTGGAGTCGGAATTGCAACTTGAAGACTGATATCTGTGCAGTTGCTGACAACAATCCGCAACGTTGCGTAGCACGGGAAAATAGTCGAGTTTGTTTTGCTGCGACGTGGCTTGTGTTGTGTCCTGCGTCGACTGTGCGCTTCTGATTCGTGGATTGACACTGTTCATGTAGGTGGTTGGTCGTTGAAATACATCAAAATCGTCCAAGGAAAAATTTTTTGTCCTCAATCAGAACAATCACAGTGCTCAAGTGTTCGCGAATTCACGTGGATTCTGAGTGGAATTGAAAGTCTAACGAATGCCTTCTGAACTGCTGGTTTTGAAAGTGTTTTATCAACACACGGAATACGGACATCATCCACAAAGCGAGCAAATTGAAAGTGTGAACTGAACTCATCGGGGAACGTGATCAGTCAGGCCTCGTCACACTGGCAATTTACGGCAAAAGTGGAGAAGAAACAGCCGAGATTGATAGAGCAATTGATCTGTTGTGGGATTCAGCTAATCACCAGTCTTGAAACAGAATGTGATAGTTTTTCCTGTGGAGAAAAGCGTTCAAAACCCACAAGACAGCCAGAGACACCAGTGTGTGATGAAATTCGGCATGAAAACGATAGTTTGCCGACCAAATCCACCCAGTTTTGGCTTCCATTGTCTTTACCGTATCACTTTTTGTTTGCACATATATAAATTCCACACAGCATTATTGTGGCCTCAAGTCTACTCGAGGCTGGAAACAATGGCGTCGGTGTTTACGAAAGGTGCGTTATGAATTTTGAATGAGCACAAAATGCAAAGTCTGGTGTTTCCACGAAACAACGTTCTGTTTCTTGAATCGTACATGGTCTGGGTGCGCAAGAACAATCGTCGAGCTCTTTCTGCATCTAGGCTGGGCAAGAGAGATGGCAATGGAGACAATGAAAGAATTATGTATTGGGCGCAGAGACAAGTGTCCCGCATTTAGAAGCACCCATGTAGAACCAACCCCTGAGTCAGTTGGTGCTTCCATCGCTGACGTGTGTTGGGCATCATCAACTGAAACATCAAGCACTCGCCAAAGCATCCGGCGTGTGAATTCCAATTGTCTGCTTGTGCGCTGACTCCCAGCTCCACCACCCCACTCATTCCCTCTGAGGTCCAATGCTGGAGGGACTCTCTTGTGCCCCCGGAATGACAATCAGATTGCAGTGCTCGCACAGAGTGCTTTTAAAAAGCACATGTGCTTTTTTGTGCTTTTTTTTGACCAGCTGCTTTTTTATGTGTTTTTTGTGCTTTTTTTTGGCCTTGAAGTGCTTTTTTTTCCTGATTTTAGGGAAATAACGATAAAAATGGTAATTTTTATACATTTTAAGTATTTCAAGAGAAATATTTTAGAGCTTTCCTTGAGATAATAATTCATAAAATATAAGTTGCACATTTCTCAAGTATTTTGTACAGCCTGAAAAGAGTAAAGGTAAAATACTGCAGA
>JAAUXT010119027.1_pt1 | contig 12921 bp, 8 predicted proteins | sample 7278171 | NCBI WGS metagenome assembly JAAUXT01 (sample SAMN14350112, study PRJNA611818) | marine sediment metagenome | isolation source: surface marine sediment (1.8m) | place: French Polynesia: Moorea | collected 2018-08
CACGGTCCTGACATCTCTGTCCTCCACTTCGCCCTGCAGTCGCAGACGGATGTTGATTCCCAAGCACGCGGTCTGTAGCGGAAGGTCCAGGGCACAGGTCACGTGGCTCCAGGCACCTTGACGTTCAGGGAGCAGCGTCTTCGGAGGGAAGCGAAAACTTCCGTGCAACGAGTTCAACTCAGTCGCCAATTGTCGCACTGTCGTTCGAGAAAGTGGTTCCAAATCGAGGTCTTCAAGCACGCGTGTGCAACGTGTGTTCCAGTTGTCTTTCCTTTGACTCTTTGATTCCAGTTGTGATTCTGCTCAATGTTGTTCAGGCAATAGGAAATTCAAGCAAATGCCCCGTCACACAAAAGCGCCACTTTTTGTGGCCCGTGCCGAATGCTCGTGACAACGGCTTGCTTGAAGCCCTGTTCTCCCCGCACACTGGTCACGGCTCAAACAGAAACAATCCGAAGTCCCCACAAATTCAAAAACTGCGTGACTGTTGCTGTATCAATGATCAATATTTTGCTGTGTCCAGAACGAGAGCTGCAGATCTGTCCCCACTCACTGCAAACGTGACCGTGGCTTCCTGCAGATCCACAACTCAACTCACAAGTGTGCGTATTCGTATGGCCCAGTTCACACTTGATTCCTTCGGTGCCTTAGTCTTCAACTCGACGCTTTATCTATAAATCTGAACAGAGATACCACTCGTGCCTCGTCCAATGTGTACCCGACCCCAGCCACCACGTGACACTGTCCACCCTCGCAACAGCACGAGGCCCCGGTGCACGAGGAGAGTGAGACCGCAGTGCACGCAGCGTCGTCCTCGTCGGCGCCGCGCTCGCTCGCTCGGTCGCGGGGGGAGGTTGGAGCCGCTTCTCAGCTCCTCTCTCTCTCCTGCTGGGAAACAGAAGCTGTCACCGGATCAACATCCGCGCTCTGAAAAATGCGTCCAGTCTGCCACGGCCTTTTCAGTGTCACTCGGGAGTGCACGCTGTGACAACTCGCGAATCCCACGGCGGCCCTTTCAGTGTCAAGATCGGGATTGAGCACTGAATTCCGTGTGCACAGTGCTCAATGGGTTTGCGTGTCGGAGAGGCAATGGGCCTGTGTGCAACACTGGTCCCCTCAAAGGCATGCTGGGGAATAATATGCCTCCTGGACGCACACCAGTGGGTGTGTTGGAGAGGCGTCACATGCGAATTCAGGACTGTCTCTAGATTGAGCAACACCCGTCTCACCTGGATGGTGCCCGACTCACAAAATTCTCCAGGTGTCTACGTGGCACAGAATGTTTCACACCAAGGGAACTGCGATCCTTCAGTCGTCTCTTGCGCAGCGCGGAGAAAGCCACGGCTGCTAAATCTTGCTCTCGGAGATTTAGCACCTCACTCGGCCTCCCTGGAGATGTCCCCCAAATTGCGTCTGTCCCTGTTGAGCGTTGGCCAAAGCGATTAGGACCCCGGAGAACAGAGAATTTATGGGCACCAAATCTCCCTTTGCACGGTTCAAATTGCTGGAGACTGGCCTGTGTTGCAGGACGGACTGGGGATAGAGATCTGTCACAGGTAGATCCAGGGTTCACCTTGGATCCGTGCAGTGTGCCTTCAGGCGCGAGTGTGAATATGCTGAATAATGGACAACGCGATGTTCCACAAGTCCTCTTGTTGGGAAAAAGAATCTCAGCAGCTCTGTGTGCGCCCCGGGTCTTCATGTCTCTCAGCGCTGAAACTTTCATCACCACTGCAGGCGTGACAGCGAAGGCAGCGGCAGATCCAGGGTGACGTGGACGGGACGGGGGTCGGTCCCCTGGTTGGCTCAAACCCATGCAACTTTGGAGAAACAATCAACTTTGAACCTGAGGGCGCCACTCGCCGAGGCAACGGGGGGTTGACACACTGGTGCCTCTTGCCACCTGGATCCGCACTTGAAAGAACAACACTGCAGTTTTCTCACCAAACAAAGCTATGGAAGCAGCTTGAAACATGGAGCTCCCATAGAGCTCGAGTGACGCAGCTTGAACTTCAAAGGTCGACTCCTCCGCATCGGGTTTACCTGATGCTGGCTTCTCTGTGGTAATTTTAACCGAGGGCTTCGCCTGTCAAAAACCGACGCTCCTGACAATGGAGCAGTGAGTTCCGATCCTGCAAACAACATTTTACCACAAGGCATTTTTGTGGAACAGGGGCAGAAACTGATCCAGGTTTGGTCAAGGCTGTGGGTCCAAACCCAAAACAAAGGTTTTGAGTGTGAAGAGCGGAGCTGGGGATCTTGTTTTCGGGGGAGTTGAAGGGCCCAAGCCCCCCCCCCCCCCGACCCGCGCTCCTTGTCTTGGTTTGAAGTCCTAATTCTATAAAAGCGCGTTGTGAATACAAGTTGTGAGCAAGTGGCGCAGAAATGCAAAGGGCCCTTCTTCATGAAGTCCGAGGGCTCAGGCCTCCACGCCCTTCTGGATGCGGCCCTGGTTCTGACAGAGCCTGTGTCTATATTGAAATCCAATTTTCTTGAAGACGCCATTCCCTCCATTTGCCTGTTTGCTAAAGCACACTCAGACGTCTCTATCACAAACGCGTTGTCCGCATCAGAGAACCGATCATCGTTCCAAGAAACAATGGATCCTCGGGCGATGTGGGGTGGGTACGAATGGTCTGTGCACGCACGCGTGGAAGCATCTTTGATCAATGTGTTGTGTCAACCCTGGACACAGTTGCCTGTGGCAAAACGGCATGTGGCACGAGGCGCATTTCTGTTCAGGGCGTTAAGTCCACTCAGCAATGAACGTCAATTGTACAGGGAGGAAGGGACGGCCTTGACACGTCCAGTGTGAACTCAGCCCATCCAGGGGTGTAAATTCCCGGATCTGTTTCTCTCAGAATCTGGATCTTCGAGTCCACTCCTCAGGAATTACATCAGCTGAGATTCACTGGACCAGAATCCTACGGCTCCCACAGGGACACTTGGAATGCATTATTTTGCAATTTGCTGGAGCCGATTGCGACCCGGTGCGTCGAATGTGTCCCCGAGTCCTCGTCCATTCCTTTTGTGAAACTATTCAGAGTTCTGTGGTGGACAAGCACCAACAGTTTCTGCTGTGTTGCAGGGTTCTAATCTGCACAGCATCGGCAAAGCAAAACTTGAAGATGCATTGCGTGGACCTTAGCCGGACCTGGAACTTCAGTTTTGGTAGTGAGGTTTTGGAAAATGTTGAGCAAATGACATTGACCCAATTGATCAGCCACCAATGGTGAGATTACATTTGTCTTCTCACTCCTTGTTGGGCTGATATGAAGAAACATATTGGAGTCGGGCGGGGCCCAGTGAGGTCGAGGTGCGCCATGTTTTCTGAGTGCTCAGCAGGCGCTATCTCAGACGTTATTTCTCTGCAACCTGCCGAACCCGTGCGTTGCAATTGATTTCTTACAATACAAGTTCATCTCAGTCTTATTTCCGTTTCATTTCCGCCCTGCACAGCGGTCCAAGTCTGCGAGTGGATTTCTGTGTGGAATGGACGGTGCGAAGCCTGTTTTGCACCAGATGCGTCGTGCGTTTCGTCCCCGTACGAGTCACAGACGCTGCGTCGTTGAGTGCACCTAGTTGAACCACGCTGTGCTATTTGTCACACCAAGTTTGACGGACACTACGTCACCGGATCGACCCAACGTCCATTGACGTACAAAGCGGGATAACGCATCTGACATCCAGGGTGCATCCAGTGTGTGTATGAATGGGCACGGTGATTGGATGGGAGGCGAGCTGTTTTGAGTCATGGCACCGCGGAGTGGATGGGACGACGCTGGTGGTTGAGGCGCGGTGTCTCCCGCTGTTATCTGTGATGGGCGTTTCCGCTGGTCCCTGTGGTACAGGGCCCCGCGCTGCTGCTGTGGGCCGGGTTCACACCGCAGGCGACGTGCGGTTATGTTCCAGCTAGTGTGTGTGTGTGTGTGTGTCTGTGTGTGTGTGTGTGTGTGTGATTATAGACACAGGAGCTGCAGCCACTGTGTAAGGCTTGGTTCACTCTGTTATTGGAGGCCACAAAATACCCAATTTGGGTAGGTCCTGATGGAGTGGGAGGAAGGAGAGCCTGTTGAAAATTGGGTTTTGTCATTGGTGTGCAGGGCACACAGAAAGGGTGGATCCCCCTCTCTGCCCACAAACCTCGCATCACACTCGTGTTTCTTCAAAACTTCCAAGTTCTTGTTGCTGCACGGTACGCAACGAGCACCACATTCAGTGTGAAACAGGCCTCTTGTTTGGAAGACGCACATCAACCGAGTTGCCTCCCCAGGATTGTCTGAGAGCATTACGTCTGTTGAAAAACAGAAATGCATGCAAGGAAGTAATGTTGCAGCCACAGGGAAAGAGCGTCATGCCGGATACACTGAAACAAAAATGTACGTGGTTCAGTAGGACATGTTTTTGTCAAACCTCTGTGGAAACTCGTACAATTTTCCTTTTGGAATTGATCACGCAGGGGCGAACCTGCGAGAGGAGTCTGGGCCTTGCCCTGACCCATGAAACAGGGACAGGAGCAAAGTTTTCCGCAGTTGAAATCAGCCCCTCTCGAAAGGCCGACCCCCTGACCAGATCTGGGACCCGCCCCTTTTGTTGCAGAACTTCCTGCGGTGTATCCCCTCTGCAAGAAATTTTGAGCCCGCAGTTTCTCCTGTTGTTTTGTCCTCCTGTCAGCCACGTTCATCCGTCCCCTGGGCGTTCCACTCCATTCGCATGTTTCCAGCCAATTTCGCCCATCACAGACCGGGAACTGAGTTCATTGTGTCCTTGAGGAGCTGCAGGATTAATACAGACTGTGTCGGGCCGCGCTTCCTTTTCTTTATTACTCCGTCAAGTGCTCGGCAAACACAGCCAAGACCAGACAGACTCTGATTTGAGGAGTGAGACGGTGGAAGAAACACGCACAGGCTTTACACTGTGAAAGGTCCTCGTGCTGCCGGTGTAACAGGACCATATTCCGACCAGGACCACATGCCGCCGGCGGAATGTAGTCCAAAGAAAAACAGGACCAGGTTCTGCCCTGCTTGCACAGGTAGGATGTGGTCCTGAACAAATCCTGAACAAATTGTAGGATCAGACTACAAAGTTGTAGTGTGGTCCTGAAAATTTAGGACCTCATACCACTGGCGGGATGTGGTCCTGAGACACCGGGTTTAACAAGTAGTGTGGGTCCTCGCAGTGCGTGAAAGTAAACTTGGGGGACGATGGTTCACCAAAATACCACACTTTCGTTGTTGAGGTATCTGCTTTATGTCGTGCCCAAGGTTGAGCTCCCTGACTCTCAGTCAAGGATCAGCTGGAGAAACAGTTTTGTTCTGACCTTCAAAAGTTGTGTTCTGATCTGAATTTTGCCACACAGCAGAACAAACACGTGGGTGAACGAACTTGCGAAGAAGTCAGTTGCACAGCAACAACATTAGAGGTTTTCACATTGGTGACGCGCGGTTGGGCGGCGTCAGAATTTTTGATGCGCGCGTCAAGTCAACATGACGCCAAATGGAGAGTGTCAAATTATCAGTCCAGACTGATCACAAATTTTTTCCGCCTCGCGTCACCAATGTGAAAACCCCTATTAGAGTCTATCACCAGGCGCCTCACGGGCATCTCTCTGCAAGGATTCTGAAATCCCACAAGCACCTGACTACCTCTCTCAGATTTGAAAGGAGAGCGCCCGAAACAAAATTGTGCTAATTGTGAGAAGTGGAGGAACCCGTCGGTCGTCTCCCATTCCGTGTTTGTTCGTTTCTGGGGGCGGATGTGACGAGAACCTCTCCGCCCTGAGGCGCAGCTTGTCTGTCACAATGCGATCGGCACGATGGTGGGTGTGACAGCACGATGGCCGGTCCAGTGGTCCGCAAAGGTGAGGGGGCATCAGTGGCCACATCTCAAGTTTGAAAGATGAACACGGGAAGATAGCTTTTGCTTTCCATTAAAAGGAATTTGGGTCACACCTGGTGAACTGTTTGATTCAACCACCTCCTACCAAGCTGACTGCAGGCTTGAATCGAGTTTGGATTCTGAGATTTTTTCCGAACACTGGATTCTTGCGTCTTCGAACAAACCAATTGGACCCCAGCAGTGTGTGAAGGAATGTTGGCGCGAGTCCGCCTGGATCCCGCCCACGTGACGCGAGCTCTAATGAGGGAGACGCGGGAAACAGCCGTTTCCGTGACAACTCGTCTCCCGGAGACGCGTGTGATCAAGGCTCGTCCGCGTCCCCGGCGCACCCACCGAGCTGTCAACCCCCCGGGGAATCCCCCGAGGAATCCCGCTTTTTGTTGCGTTGCCTTTTCCGGAATTATGACATCCCAAATTGCTTTGGTCGCGCACAGAGAAAGTTCCATCAAAGCCAGCCTCTTGGGTTGTCTGTGGATGACGTGACTCCAGACTCCAGACAGCAAGTTTGGTGGGAGGGGGCGAATCTCACCTTCATGGCATTTCTCTCCGAACCATATGCCTCAGGCTGGGAACACACTCCCAGCGACGCAGCAACCAGCGTTGTGCTGCCTCGTTGTGTTGTGGCATCACCGCATTGGGTTTGTATGGAGGCTGCATTTACATCACCCCCAACCACTCTGGGAGAGGTTGGGGTGACACAAAAGCAGCCCAATGCTGACCCAATGGGGTGACGCACGATGCGACAGCACGACGCAACGACGCGTCGCGCTTCTGTGTACTCGCACCCTCAGGCTTGAGCTGTTGTCCGAACAAGGATCCAATGTGAACATCACATTTTTTTCTTCTCCGACCTGACGCATCTGAGCTCGTCGAAACACAATCGTGTTCCCACTTTGTGCTTCTGCTTGGAGTTCGTGGTGTTGACGCCTTGATATGCAATATTTGCTCAGCAAAATGCCAAACGCTTCAAGGTGATATTGTGCACTGTGATCCGGTTTCCTCAGCACAGCCGCTTCTGATACAGAGAGCAACATTGTGTTTTGAGCCTCGCTGGTGCTTTGATACGAAACACCTTGAGTTCCTTTTGTCTACCAGATTTTCAATTTTTCTCTTGTGCGTGTTTTGCACGGAACGCGCCGTGGCTCTTTCATAGAACAACCCTTGTGTGGATCCAGGAGGCCTGGAGTGAAAATAATCAACGCCCTAAATTTGTGTCGTGTTTGCAAAAGATTCAAACTTGAGGTCAAGGTCCTACAGGGATTCCCCCTTTGACCCAACTCTGGATCTGCGCCTGAAGCCACCGTGCACAGTGGAGCACAATGAAGAAGACAAAAGAGAGACAAAGGGCTGCGTTTTATCATGAGAAACAACGCCTTGTGTGTGTGAGAGCAGCGACGACAGATGAACACACACTCCAACTCAATATCTGTCTTTGTGCTGAGATGGTTTGCGTCAGAGGTGCTGGGCTTTGTGGTCGTGTTGCGTCTCACCGCCCCCCCCCCCCCCACGGGAATGCATTATCCTGATGCGCTGTGTCTTTTGATGAAGCACTGTTTTCACCCTTCATTCATTGAATAGGTTTTTCAGAAAGGGGAACAACACCATCTCCACTCCTCACACAGCGAGAGGCGCGTCCAGGGACTTGGTCACTAAGAGCAGACCCAGGAGCCGGACCTGCAAGAGGGGACCTGGTGGACTTTGCAAGGACGATTCGCAGGGGGCGACACCCCTGCGTTGTCGCGGTTGGTTCATTGCTCCTCACAAGCGAAGTTCATGGTTGCAAAGATTGAGCGGCAAGGCCCGCAACTGCGAGAGAAACCACGAAAAGTTTTGAAACGTTGCAAGCCATCGTGATTGTTTGTTTCCATGACTTCCAATGCAAATGTGTGTGGCAATTTCAATTTTGCGCGATCCGCAAGTTTTTTCTTTCCCGCTTGCTCAATTCCAGCACAAGGTTGCGAGCTTCGTAGCTTGTGCGAGCTTTGTAGCTTTCCACTGGTTTCCGCTGGGCTGGCATTGCGTGGTCTGGAGTGACTGACACACCCTTGGTTCTGGACTGTTTTTCTTTTTGAGCCGGATCTCTGGGTATCAGGTGCAGGTGACCACGAGCGGTGTCAAGGTGCGGCAGCATCAAGGTGAAGATGGCTTCTAAAGTTTTGACCGCAAACATCCGAGGCACTGAACGAGTCGGTCGACGCCGGCTCGAGAGAAGCACCTGGAGACTTCGGTCTTCGGTGTGCTGACGACTTCAAGGAGTCAGAGGGCAAAGGGATCAGACCTCGTTCATCCACCAGTGAACGTTGTTCGTGCGTTGTGTGCTGGGTCGGTATTTTGTCGTCTTCAGCCAATTGGGGCCAAGGGGATTCAGGAGCCCTGAGAGATGGTGGACCACCCACCCTCTTGGTTCAGTGCAGTTCAGTTGAAACCCTAAGGGTTGCCTGACCCGTCAATCAAACCCCCCTCAACAGAATCGTGGATCTACCACCATGAACAATCCCCACGCAAGATACGAGCTGTGTTCGTCCTGTGGGAGCTTGAGACCCTGAATGGTTCCTCAGCTGCAGAAGAGACAGCTTCAGCAGACGCAGGAAATGTCTCCATCTGGTGCAAAAGAGACGCAGTCTGAGGGACCACTCATCTCAGTCGCTTTTAATTACTTCAAATGGTTCTTATTTTCCCAGTGAAAATTAAAAGCACGCTGGTGGTTTTTGTTTCCGTTTTTGCTTGTGATGAAAGATGAGAGGCGAGATCACGCTGCTCTTTTGTTCAGGAAACAACGTGGCTCATCTTCGGGCTCATGTTGTTGTAAAAGATAATTGAGTTTTGTTCAAGGCTTTCTCCTCCCGTGTGGAGCTGTCACACCAAATTCAAGTCAAACAGAAGAAGTGAAACAGCGTTGGTCTCAACCTTTTGTGTTTCAGAGACTCAAGTTGATGCTGCAATTCGTCAAAAAACACGAACAGACTGCTCCACCACGAGACAGTTTTGTCTTCTCCTTTGAATTCATTTTTATGCAGTCGGAAGTGTTTCTTTCAGGGGTTGAATGCCTCTCCACCAGTTTTTCCATTTTCACCTGGAGTGACACGAGCGAATTTCAGGAGCAGGTGAAATGCTCCGACTCACTCGGGGGGGGGGGCTTGATTTCAACTGTGCATTTTAACACTCAATCACAATGCACCACAATGCACCAGCGGCGCAATACTGACGGAGGGTCCATTATTTTGCCCGAGAGTCAAGGGTGAGGGGGCTGGGCCTCCAGGACCCCTGGATCGGGCCCTGGAGTGAATGGCCAATGAGGGGCTCATCCCACGAGATGGATTCCCGCAGCTTTCTAACGGCGGTGGTTCTCAGTGCAAGAAAAACGAGCTCGTTAGGCGCTTATGAGCTTCTCCCGTCTCATCCACACCGTAACAAGGTCGTTTTTCAATCTTCAGTGTCGGGTGGGAGGAAGAGTTCATAACTCCGTGGTCTTCTGTGGAAGTTTGAATTTGAAGTTATGTTTGCTGAGAGACTTCGCGGAGAGGAGCACTCAGGGCACAGTGCGTGCAGGTGCAGGGACTGAAATATTTTCTCTTCTTTCTTCAGGAGAAAAGGCCACTCGTAAGGCAGGTGAAACCACCAGGCTGGAGGGAGGTGTCGGATTCCCCTCAGTCCATTCTCTCATCGATGGTCACTGGCTTCCTATGCAGCACAAAGGTTTATCTTGTTCCTGTGTGTCGTTGGGCACACGACCACAGGGTGCTTGTTTGATCCACAGCTTGGTGTGGCACTTGGGTTCGAAGCTGAGGTGCGCCTGAGTATCGTACGAGTCAAGGGCTGTGGGCGTGCTGTGCCGCGTTGTACAATGTACTCGTGATGGTCGGTCTTGAGGTGTTTTACAACCTTCACAAATGTTTAATTCAGGCCCCTGTAACAGCTCGGAGTCGAGGTGTTTCTTCATAACGTGCCTCCTGGGAAACCGTTCCACAGCAGATCTAGGGGGCCCTGCGGCCCGTGTGGGTCAGTCGTCCCCTACACCGATAAAAATGTGTATTTTACTCTGCTTCTTCACTGCACACACACACACACACACACACACACACACACACAATGTAACCTTAGATATTTTCAATTTGAAACGCTGAAGCTGAAATTGGCACACCCTGACCTCCAACATAAGTTGACCCCATAGCTCACAAGCTTTGAGGCGCCAAGGGTCGAACTCCAGCAGTCGCTCCCCCCCAGCCGTCGGTGATGTGTGAACTGGATCCGCTTAAGAGCCTTGAAATATGCAGACGGGCGCTGTGGGAGGAAGCAGGCGCAACCGAACACCGCTCTCAGACGACTCGAGGGTGCAGCGCGGCGCCTGTGGACGGGGAGACACCGAGGGCGCCCCGGGGTGGGGGCTGCAGGTGCGTCCTTATAAACCCGAGCTGTTTCATTATGAAGCAGACGTGTGTAGGGAAAGGCCTTTTCACAGCCACTTAGCGAAGACTCCTGTATGATGCATTACAGATCGTGCTCCTAACTTCAGTACCACCTCCAGCACCACGGGTTTGGTTCTGTATGTCTGCGGTGCGTCGCTATTCCAGCGAAGCCCTCAGGCCCAGAGACTGATGCTCAGAGATAACTCCTCACAAATGGATTCCGACGCGAATTAGCAGCCTAATCAGAAACTTAATCAAGCTTTGCGCAGACACGCAAACTTGGGCGGCTTCTGTGAGGAGTTTCAGACGAGGCATTTGTGTCGGTTTAGAATCATTGGGAAGGAAGCAGCGTCGTGGGTCTTCAGCCGATCCAGGTGACTCTGGGAGACCGATGCTCCGGTTGGCCCACGGTAGGGCAAATTGCTCGTGTGTTTTCTCCAACTCGGTGATCACAAACCAGCCGTACCTCGTTTATGCTTGAATCGTGGTAGAAATGGGTTCTTACCTCACCAGAAGGGTTCCTGTGAAATCACACAAATCATTGTGTGATTTCACAGGAACCATTTTTGTACAGTGTGAAAACTCTGTCTTTCTCGCTGTTTGTTTGATTCTGGTCCTGGAGTGTGGTTCGCCAGCTGTATCAGTCCCTTCAACCTCAACGTTTGATGTTGCATTGAAAGTTGAAATGGCTCTGCAAAGTGCAACTGATGAGTTGAACCCCAGTTGGAGTTCCCTGACCTCAATCGTGGATCTGTCAGCGAGTCTGAGAGTCAGTCTGGTGGAGACACATGAGGTGGGAGGGTCGCATCCTAACGGCGCCATGAAGATTCCTCTCCATCTCCCAACAGCTCAGCGGTGACAGAAATTAAACACCAAGTGACAGGTCCCTGACGTCTCTGAATGCATTCCACATACGGAGCATTCTGCCCACGCATTTTGGGGTCGACGTTGACATCTCCAATCGTCGTCTTCCCAGGCAGGAGGGTTTGGGACGTGCTGATAGTGGAAAGTTCATCGGATGCAGGATCAGGTCTGACGAAGGTCCGACCCATTCCAGACTGAGATCCGACTGCGGTGTCTGAAGTGTTTTTTGGAAAAGATGATGTCGCATCTTGTGGGACTTGCCCTTGGGTTCCATTTGAGAGGGGTCGGAGTACGGCAGGGATCGGCCCCTGGATCCACCAGGGATTGTTTTCGTCCCTGTTCCACGTGAACATGGGAACACAAATGACTTCACATGATGTCGACGTGTTCCCAAACCCAGCAGCGTGACCTTTAGGCCGGAGCATTTCACTCAGTAAGAAAATGTCACTCGATATCCAGCGCAAATGAATGCCGAAAAGAAGCCTGTTGTAGCCAGCGATGGATCCAGGAGTGGGTGGTGCTTTGGCCCTGTAGAAACGGCATGTCTGACAATGTTTGGCCTTCACCAGCCCTGAACCAAATTGAGTTCTATTTTGCAGGTGAGTGGCACGGCCCCTGGACCAATTCGTGGATTCACCCCTGGGCATCTCCACACGCCCATTCATTGCTCTCCTCGTAAGTGGGTGTTTTCAGTGCCAAGATGCGCTCAATGCACCAATTTGACCAACAGGCCAGAGCCAGTTCCCAGACGCCTTGACAGCTCTCTAAATAGGACCTGCCAAGCCACTTGGTTCTTTGCCATATTGAAGAATATCCTTTCCGTCAATGGCCTGTCTCTTTCTTCTGTCCAACGATCCATGTTGGGTTGTCGCTGACCAAAACGAACAGGTACCATCGACGTTTGCTGGAGATAAACACGAGGCTAAAAGTTTGAAAGTAAACATTGTAACTTTGGTTCACTGTTGTTGTACCAGTTATCTGAACGTGACACCTTTGGACCCTCTGTGTTCTGGATCAGCCCCATGCCCCGGGACTCGGTCCCGCGAACTCAACACGTGACTCCGCCGACGACGTAGCGTCCCCGACGCGTCGCGGGGCGTCACCCGGGGACACGTGATGGATCCGCCCGTCACTCCCCGCCGCCCGGCCCCGTAAATCTCCGTCTCCCCTCGGCCGGGCACGGAGCCCCAGGGTCCGCCCCGTGAACCCTGAAAAATCTCCTCCCGCCCCAAATTGCAATGTTAATTATGGTGTAATTGGAGTTGAGGCCTCGCAGGGTGGGGGCTCCCGTAGATCTGGAGGAGGAGAGGCTCCTCAGCTGTCAGCCTGCAGCGCCGTGCACACCTGGCGCGCGGACTGTGGTCACTACCACCAGTGCCTCCATGAAAACACAACTCTTGGGCGGATTCAAGATTTTGTCGGGGGAACAAACACCTTGGGATGTCCAACAAAGAGGTTGAGAGAATTTGCCAAAGAAAGCAAACTTCTTTGCACAAGTGGAGTGTTTTTGGTGATTTGCGCCGCCGGGTACCGGTCGAGCGCAAACACTATAGGCAGCCTCTTCCAAAAGCATGTCTGCAGCACTTTCTCTATGAAAATGGTGCTCAATTGTGTTCATATTTGGTCTGCAGATTTGTTTTTAGTCAAGGATAAGGCACCAGTAAGGAATTTGATCAAATCACTCTTCAAAGAATGTTCTAATTTGTGTTCCATTTTCCACTTGTCTGGGAATGTTGACGCAAATCACGCGAGA
>JAAUXT010128295.1_pt1 | contig 12919 bp, 11 predicted proteins | sample 7278171 | NCBI WGS metagenome assembly JAAUXT01 (sample SAMN14350112, study PRJNA611818) | marine sediment metagenome | isolation source: surface marine sediment (1.8m) | place: French Polynesia: Moorea | collected 2018-08
TGTCGTGTGGAAGAGTTGGCTCTTCCCACGCGCGCAATCCAGCTTTCGGGCGAGGAGCTGAGTACCGATGAAGCGGCTTCAGCGGAGCTGCGCGAAGCTGAAGCTGTACACCGGGCTCGCAACTCGCATCGCCTATTTAAAGCCACGCCCATGACACCCTGCGTCTGTCGAAAGCAACAGCTTGAGACAGGAGTGAGTAATAAACATTTGAAGCGTATGCTTGAGTTTTACTCCACTGCGGCAGTCTGGCGGAGCCGAGGCTGCTTCGTACCGCGGTGCCGCACACGGCGGCGGTTGTGTGGATGGGAACCACCGGGACCCAACCCGCACACAACAATTCTGATCAGGATGTTTTTTTCAAATCCTTTCTCTCTGTTTTCCAGGTGATCAATGTGGCTCCACAACCTGGTTCCGGTCTCACAACCCAACCAAGCGGGACTGAGGGACGTGGGGCCTGAGTATCCCTGACCTCCAAAGAAAAAGGGCAGAACTTCAACACAAACTTATTTTCCTTCAAAAGACAAATTTCCACGGTTGAAGTTTTCCTCCTTCCTGGTTTGGGCCCCCAGCATGAACTTGGGATCCCCCTGGAGCAAGCCCTGCTCAATACCGTTGACCGGGGTGTGCGTCTCACTGATGACCTCATCGTCCACGACGCGCACTCCGTCGCGGCTCACTCCGGCGCGCAGCTGCAGGTGGAGCCACTGCGCCATGTCCCGCGTCGACGCCAGGATGGCCGCCGACCCTCCGATGGAAGCCCACATCCTGCAAGCGACAACAGGGGTTCGACGGGTGCATTGGGTGCATGATGGTTCCAAGCGGCCAGCGCCACCCCTCCTAAACAACCAAACAGAACCGGCGGCGGCGGCGGCAGTTCGGGCATGCAGTCTTTTTCAGACTCTCTAACACAAACGGACAAGAAGGGCTCTACCCCAACTCCCCAGAATGCAGACCCCAACGTCTGGGGCGAAGCTCACGCCTGAAGATCCAAAGAGACGGGTTTCGGCGAGCCGTCCGCAAGGTCGGAGAGGTAAGGCTGGGCGATGTCCGGCGCCGTCAGGTCGTCCGTGTGCAGGAACCCGCTGGCGTTCATACCCGCCGGCTGCAACCACAACGAGACAGGTCCACACTCCATGAGGTGCCAACCCTCACCCCACCCTCCAAATGTACCCACTTCTTTTGCGCCGCACCCTGCAGAAGCATACATTTCACGGTTTGAAAGTTGACTATTTTCCAGATTGGAAAAATCAAGGTGTCTTCTGTCTTCTCCCCCATCTTCATTGCTAGACGCCCCAAATCCTGTGGCCACTTTTAGATCTGGAGTTTCGGAACTGAGTTGCATTGCAGTGCATTGACATCCATTCAAAAGTTTGGGACGTCATGATGGTGGCCTCTTCACTGACACAGAAGGATTTGTGAGTAGTGGACAAGGAACCTCACAACGACAGTGTAGTCACAGATCCAACTGACCCGAAAAAGGCGTGACGTCACGAGTTCCTCCCACGTGGCGCCCCCTCCGAACGCCTCCGTCACGTGACACAGCAGTCCGTACAGCAGGTTGTTGTACCAGTAGCTGGTGCGCATGTCTTTCCCGGGCTTCACGAATCGTAGTTTCCTGAAACAGCAGATTCCGATGATCAATATTCAGAAATTAAATCGCCTTGCATGCGCATCACTTTTGCGTCGTTTTCTTTCCGCATGAGACCCGTGTCCACCCGAACAGCTGTACACACTGCACAATCTGCTCCCGGGTCGGGCCCTGCAGACGCACGAAGTCGTGGGGACGCAGCCCGAGCGTGTGCGCAGCCAGGTCGCGCAGCGTGACGCGGCACGTGCGCACTCCGTCCCAGAAGTGGAACTCTTCTCCGAGCACGTCCCGCACCCGCGCGTCCCACGTCGTGCTGCAACTCACGCAAGGAGGATCACGTCAAGCATCCGCACGTGCAGGAAATTGTGCTCATGTGGTTCTGTTGGTAAATCTGTTTGAGTTTGTGAGTGGCTTTTGAGTTCATTATTATTTTTCTCGTTGATCCATTTTCTTTGACCTGCTTCTCATTTTCTCATTGACCCATTTCTAATAGGTCCAGTTTTCACTGTCCCACTTGTCCTCAACCCATTTGTCCTTGACCTACTTCTGCTTGACCTTCTTCTGTTTGACCCAATTCTCATTGACCTACTTGTGTTCCCGGAGCAGCTGCCCCAGCAGCGCCGTGACGAACGCCTTCGTGAGGGACCCGACGCCGAAGCGCGTGTCGGGCGTCACGGCGGCGGCGCCGTCGTCCCTAGAGACGGCGCCGTAACCCTGGAGATACGCCGTCTCCCCGCCCTGCACCAGCGCCAGGCTCAGGCCTGAAACAGCGGTCGTGGTGGCGCCACATCTCCATTCACTCCACACGTACACACTCTCGTGGATCTGCTTTTCGCGTCGTTAATTCGTACGATCATACCTCGAGCAATTACACTCAAAAGAATAGTTTTTTATGAGTTGTAACTGTGGTGTAACTACAGGACCCTTGAAGTGTAATGGAGCTTCAACCGTCCCAGGGCCTTTTTGACAGTACATTTGTCACAGCATAATCTCTTGAAGGAAATAATCTCATATTTTACACAGCCAATCGCCACGTGGACGTCACGACTGGATCACTTCGCGTTGTGATCCGATCGCGACGTCGACGTTGTGATTAATCACTCACTCACTCACTCACTCACTCACTCACTCACTCTCTCACACACTGTAACTTTAGATTTTTACACGATACTTGAAAATTAAGCAAATGTCTGTGGTCCAGTTCAAGTCTGAGAACACGCGATTCTGAAGTACATTTCAACACTTCTCACATTTGGGAAGCACCCACATGTCGGGTTGAATGTGTTCACCTTTTTGTCCTCGTCCTCCAAACATGTCAAAGAACAGCCTGCTCTCCCACAAACACATATATACATCAGCTCAGGCGCGATCCAAACCTGGAGTTGGAGAGGTCACGTCGGATGGGACCCCCCCCCCCCCTCCTCGCGCTAAACTCGTATCTGTGGGCTTCGACCTGCTCAGGGCAACAAGCATCAGTACCTTCAGCAGTCCCCGCTCATGTTGCGTTGGCCAACCACGTCGACAACGGCGAGTTTTAGCAAACATCCCACAACCTGGAAACGCACACGCAAAGGTAACTTTTGACGATCACAACATCCAAAAAGTTAACGTTTGCGTTTCCAGGGTTGCGGGCTGTTTGCTAAAAGTCCGAAACGGTGGGACGCACCTGTGAAGTTCCTGCAGCTGCGCACGGCGTTCATGAAGCTGTCGATGCGCCGCGTCGTCTCTTGGTCCAGCGTCGCGCCAGCAGGGGGCGCCAGCACCAGCGTCACCACCGCGCACATGCGCAGAAGGCGCGTCACCGGAACGGGCATCACGTCACCCTGATCTGCCTTCCAGACCAATGGGGACCATTCACAGTTTGTGCGTCACGCGTTGCGACCCTGCGATCAAAAATTTGTGATTTCACGGTGCACTTCTGACCCAGTCGAGTACTGAGACTGCTGAAACCACTGCACGTTGTTGTTTTTGTTGTTGTTGTTGTTGTTGTTGTTGTTGTTGTTGTTGTTGTTGTTGTGAACCAATCAAACACGAGCACACGTGCAATGGTGATCAGTCCCAGTGTTCATGATGACAAAACAATTCCTTTGCACACGTTGTGAGGCACCGATTCAAGTGGGACTGTACTGCACGGACGCTTGCTTTACCTCCCAACACCAAACCTCCCTCATGTGTTCGCGTGTCGCACCTAGTGAGGAACAAACCGTTCTTCCGAATGAAGTGAGTCTCATGTACGTATTGCCACAATTCAAATCCTTGAATGCCAGTCAAAATCCAACAAAATGGCGCGATGCATGCATGAAGCCTGCTGTGACACGGTTTATCTGATAGATCCTCACCACAGTGATATATATCTCTCTTGAGTGATTGACATTCACGTGTCAAGTGTGTTGCATGTGTGTGTGTTTGTAGCTCTCGAATTAATAACCACTTCAATCTCACACACCTTGAACGTCTTCTGCAGGTCACGGACGCAGGCATGCCGTGCAATGTTCCATTCGCTGCTTTTCCCTATTGCATGGACATTCAAAATTCTGAATGACGCTCATACGGCAGAAAGCTTGGTGCCCGCTCGTCAACCCCTTTGGGGGATTTCACATTGGGTGACGCGCAGTCGTTTTCTGGGCTGACGTCAGATATACCATCAATGGGTTCAATGTCAAATTTTGACGCCGACGTAAAAAAACGACCGCGCGTCACCAATGTGAAAACTGCTTTTCTCTTCAACACAACCCCTCAAACCTTTGCGCCGCAGGGTGTCAAAACGTTAAACTTTGGGCCTGTCAATTATTAGATTTTCCGTCCCGCACGTGGTCACAGGACAGTCAGGACTTGACGGTCCCTCCACCTCCTCAACCATCTGTGTGACAGGATCGGGTGTCAACAGCTAAAGTCGAACAGAAGAACAGACTGCATGTCCACAAGCATGGCGGACTCAAAACACGGGAGCGCGAACGTGCACGCCTCATGTGTCCATTGCTGCTGAGCACGTCTGCTCAATGGTGCTGTACGAGCATCCATTGCCGTCACAGACGTACCGCACGTGTGAAAAGAGGCTGAAAAGTATCTCAAATAAACACATCTCCACACTGGACGTGAACGCTCGTGAAGTCAGGGAAAGCCGTCACGCAAGGTGTCATCTCCAGCAAACCGTTGCAACCTTCTTTGGTGAAAACGCAGAGAAAATTAGCAGGTTTTGCAACTTTCTCAACGTTTGACATAGATATTTCGCCAGGGATATGAATTTGAAGAGGTCTTGACTGTCACAATTCTTCCTCACAGAAAGTTAACTTGTTCCATGGGACGCGTCAAAAGAAGCATTCTTCCTGACGATCAGACGGCACTCTTTTTGTTGGCGAGAGAGAAGGACGTTTCGGGGGTTGACTTCACCAAATGATCGTGTGAGTTGGAAAGAATGGCAAAAATAGCTCGAGCGAGCTCACGTGATTTGCATCTTCACTGACACCATGTTGTTTGTGGTCAACAGCATCAGATAAGCCCCAAAGAACAGTGTCAACTTTCAATTACTTCCATTCAACAAAAATCATTTTTGTTGCATCATGCTGCGTGTATAGAACAAATCAACACACCAAACATGAATAAAATTGAGCACTATTTTTGCTATGAAACTGATGTACACATACTTTTGGAGAGGATGCCTGTTGTGCTTCGCGCTCGACCGGCAGCGCAAATCACCAAAAATGACTCGTGCTGTTTCAGAACAAGGGACCCTGAGGCCACAGTTTCGCATTCCATTTCAGTGGTGTATACATTTTTGTGAACCCTGTTCCCACACCAGAAAGTCTTGCAATTTTTGTTCCAGAGAACTTGTGCAGCAGCTCGACCCTCACGCACGACACTACGATGGTTTCTGCTTCCGGTGCACACAGCCTCATTCTGGGTAACGCACTAATCCGCGTCCCACGACGGCAATCCTTACAGAGAAAAATCCACGATTCGGGGTGTTTTCAGCATGGGCCGATTCCCCAGTACATGCAAGGGTGGTGATCACAAGAGCACAAATTTGTTTGTGACAGTCAAAGAAAACTACATGTACAACGAACTGAAAGGCAGGGCTACTTTGGGAAATCGAGGATCACGATATGACTGACCTTTTTCCTTGGCTCCAAACTCCCTGCAAATCCACTCAACGGGCAAACTGTCTTTGGCTGATCGGCTTCACCCATTTCTTCTGCTTTTCCGCTTGTTTCAGGCGTCTTGTTGGCCTCGGCTCTGATTGGACGAAGCTCCCCCTGGTGCGGGAAGACACCACACAGGAAGGAAGAGAAACACTTTGAGATCACAATTGACGGCAAGGTACGCACCATCTCACAAACGGCCATCGGATGTTTTTACACTTCAGGGGTCAGTCATGCGTTGCATCGGTGTGGAAAATTTTGAGTGATACTTGTAATTTTCCGTTGCGTTTTTAAGGCTTACATAACGGCGTGGGACCTGGAGAATATCCCACAAAACGTGCTCACCAACGCCGTGCAGGTGCAGTTGTGGGAAAACGCCATACAGACGATTCCCCGGGGAACGTTTGAGCTCATGAACAAGTGCGTCACCCTCAACCTGTGTTGCAACAAAATCTCCAGTGTCGAGCCGGGTGTGTGGAATGGTCTGGACTCCCTCCAGAGTCTCAGGCTGGACTGCAACGGACTCACCATACTCCACGACAACACGTTCTGTGGACTCCAACACTTGACCTTCCTGCACTTAGCAGGCAATGAGATTTTCCGAATTGATCCCAGGGCTTTCCGCGGACTCTCGTCCCTGAAGACCCTGATCCTGAATGACAATGCACTGGTGACGTTGTCCTCCGAGGCGTTCCAGGACCTGCCTCGCCCAGGGCTGAAGCTGGTGCTGAGTCACCCGCTGTGGACGGGAGAGAAGCCGTGGCAGTGCGCGGGTCTGTGCTGGCTGCGGCAGGAGGAGCGCGACGGAACCGTCGTCTGGGACACCTGGAACCAGACGGTCCTGAGGCCCCGATGCGCGTCCGACGTGGACTGGGAGACTCTGCAGTGTGAGCGGCGCATGCGGAAGGGCACCTTGTTGCAATCCGTCAAACTAAAATTCAAAAATAAAACGCGCGAATGAAAAAGTTTGCTCTCCCGATCCTAGATCTGCCTCTGCAAAAATCCTTTTGTTTTGTTTCCGCACAGCACTGGGTCTGCTCAGAGTGAGATGCAGCTGAGTGTGAAACGAAACGGTCCTCAACAAAGCTGGAAACTTTTTCAGGTTATTGTCCCGAGCCTGGAAGTGTAGCGTACGGGACGAGAACAAGTCCCACCAGGTGGCCCTACGCGCACGGGGCCGAAGTGACCTACCTGTGTGACGGGGGCCTCGTCGTGAAGATCACGTGTATCGGGAACAAATGGACGGGAGCACGCACGTGCGAACCTGCAACAGGACGAAAGGGTGAGCACACTGAGGACCTGATGCTGGGCTTGCATTTCATGTTTTGCACGAAAGAGCCACGTCACAAGTGACGTCATAAAGGGGTTCGCTGATTGGTCCCCACAGCCCCCCCCCCAGATCTGCCTCAGCATTAGGAGGTGGCGTCATGCATGCAAGTGTGGTTCAAACTGGCTCCTCCACCTGACCCCTCCCAGTTCCTTCCCTCCTGATCGGCAGAGCGCCGCCCGTCCCTGTCGGCTCCGACCCTATCCTGTCTGTTCAGCCGCACTCCTTCTCACGGGTCCATCTCGTGGTTGCAGAAGAGTGCGGCGCTGTCGATGCGCACCGGACCTGGATCCCCGTCGTGACCGTTATGCTCGTGCTTCTGCTCATATCCACGCTGCTTGCGGTGTACGTGGTCAGGAGGTATGCGTACACGCATGCACACACCCACACCCACCCACACACACACACACACGCACACACCCGCGCACACACATTCTGGTCACGAGCCGTCGTCAAATCGAAGAAAAGCCGCTCACATTTCTTGCTCCAACACACGCACACACACGCAGTGACAGACGCACGCACACACGATCCATCTGCTGTTGATTCTCCCCTTGGAGGGTCAGGCGGTGAGCCACCAGAATTCTCTTGGCGAATTTCAGGCGGAAAAAGCGACATCAACTCAGGACAGAGATGACAGTGTATGAGACACTTCCGGACGACACTGAGCTGCGAGTCTAGGCCACAAGATTTCAAAACAGCGTGAAGACCAGAGCAACACAGACAATGCTCTCTCTGCACAATGCACTTTGGTGCACAAATCTGAGTTGCCAAATCGTCCAAATCTTCATGATCAGCATGTCGTGTCTTTCTCTGAGAGCAATAATTTATTTGGTTTGCTTTTCGCAAACACAGAAGGAAAAAGGAAGCGATTCACTGCCCGCGCGTGTCAGGGCTCCATGGCGCGTTTGTTTTATTGCACATTACAACCTGCAGGATCGTGTGGTCGAAGGCGCGGACTTGTGCTCTTGGTTTTTCTTGGAACAAATGAGTCCTGATTCCCACTGATGTTTGCTTTTTCGAAGGAATTGCAGGAAACGCAGCCCTGACACTCGTACACACATTCAGTCGCCAAATATCAAACAATTCTAAACAAATAAAACAGGCAGCAAGCGAGTTGATGCGTTGATACGAATCTCTGCCATATCCACAAGCACTACGACCGAGCGTTCCAGGGAGGCCCAATTCACAATTTTCGATGTGATGCGTCAGTGTCCATTGACACCCACTCCAAGCCAGCATGACGTCTGTTGAATGGCTGGCCCGCGGATCTTGTCAACTACATTGTCTGTGGGTCAGTTTTTCGGCCAAGGGCACCGAGGCCCAGGGACGCCCTCCTCGGGGTGAAATCCTTTTACACTAATTTGCGTCTCGCTGCATGTGAATCGCCAGAATTATCTTCGTGAATTTCAGACGCAGATGTCTGCCCAGGGGGACGAGCTGTATGTGTTGCAATCGTGTGTGCGAACCTGTGTACGACCGTGTGTACCAGACGATCTACTAGCACCCAGAACAGGATTGAGGAGGCCGGAGAACCAGTGCAGGGAGACACCACACCCTCTTCATGAACAGTGGAGTGGGGTGTTTTCTTGGGGTGACTTCAGCTGTACAGTTGATGCTTCTACAGGGCTGGTGGTGCATGCTGCGCGCTGAAAAGAGCCTCCTGTATGCGTGGTGTGTGTGTGTGTGTGTGTGTGTGTGTGTGTGTGTGTGGATCCACTTCGGACAATCGTCAAGAAAATTCGCCAAAGACAAACAATTCTCACAAAACAGGCAGAAAAAGAGCTGCTACGTTGGCATGAATTTTTGTACCGCTTCCAAACTGTGACCGAGCTTTTCCTGTGAAATCCTTGTCACAGCGTGAACAATTCCTGACTTGATGCTTCCGATACCCCCTCCAACTGACATGAATAATTCCCCCCACATAAATCTACGAGTCAATTGTTTGGGGGGAGGGGGAGAACGAGGAGATCGAGGCCCAGTCGCGCCCTCTGACGGCTGCGATCCTTTCACACGAGACGAAGCGGCGGGACCTCAGAGCCTGGCCTGAGTCCGAGGCTTCCAGCGCACCCGGAAGAGCTCGTGAGGCAGGTCGTAGTCCCATCCACCGGCCAACATCATCCTGCAAGAGAAACACACACGCATGTGTGTCCTTTTCAGGCAGTATAGTTTTTCGCTTGTGTCACACAAAGGGAAAAAGGAGAAGAACTGCTCGAACAAAACACAGAACAATTTGTGCACATTTGGATCAACTGGCGGTTCCAATTGGAGGCCTCAGCCCAAAGCACTCAGACATCTGCTTGTTGAAATGTTCAGATTCACACAGCATGTCATGCAAGAGAGGATCTCCTTCCTCACAGACGAACTGGGGCTCACTTTGCTTGGGGCATGACAAGCACTGGGTTGCACACTCCGTGCACGCATTTGCCTCCAAGTATCAAGGAAAAGCCATGGTTTTCGCCACTCATAAATTTGCACATTGTGAGCCGTCGCGCCCCCTGGTGCCACCGACCTGGCCGCGACGCGCCCGATCTCGTCCGACGACTTGGCGGCGTAACCGCAGCCGCCGAGCGCGACGCCGAGCCCCGGCGCCGCCAGGTCCACGTACAGCTGCGTCGACGGCGTCAGCGCGACGGCGCAGTGCTCAAACCGGAAGTCCCGGAAGTGAACGTCTGAAACCGCAAGCAGATGTCCTCATCCAAGGTCAAGAAACTGCAGCTCCAACCCAACGTGCCTGAAGTCACAGACGCGGGTTGTGACAGTGTCGTATTTTATCGTGCAGGCATTTTCCATGGAGCCCTGCAGAAGGGTGGACTGACCTGTCTGAGACCCTGGAACAAAGCACGGAGTTTGTCCGCCTCTAACGGCGTGTGTCAGGGGCGACGAGTATTGCCTCTCTAGTGTGTCACTGTCATGAGGCCTGCCCCTGAGTCTCAAGCTGTCCAGGGCCTCTGTGCAATCTTCCATCCTCTTGTATGTAGCTGCCTAATTTCGTGCCGTTGGTGCAACCAATTGCTTTCGAGCACTCAAAAAGTTTTCCAAAGCTGAACTTTCGGGCCCCAAGGCTTGCTCCCGACCTCGCAGGAAAAGTCTTACCTGGGAACAGGTCGTGGAGCGCCTCCGTGAGGAAGGTGCGGACGCGGTGGTGCGAGCCGTGGCGGTACCAGTGCGCGAGGTCCCCCGGGGAGCGCAGCGGCGTCGTCAGCCCGAACCCGTGCCCCACCTTCACGTAGTGCCGACCTGCAGGGAGGAAAGGCGGGCACTGCAGGCACCTTGTGCTGCAGCAGGCAACGAGCATTCAGAACAATGACCCGATGGGGAACGTCCCGAGCATCACCTATTTGTACCGACCTGCAGCAGGAAAAGGCTGGCACTGGAGAGCATCTTCGCTGTACACAGCAGGGAACAAGCACCCACAACAAGGACCTGACACACAGGACATATCACGTGGCCAGTTTCACGAGGTACCGACTTGCAGCAGCAAGATCTGGTCAGGGCGTACAACCCCTTAGAGCAAGTTTCAATTTGAAAAAAATATTTTGGCTTCAGGTCCAAACTGCGAGGGTACAGTGAAAGGAGGAAAGGAGAATACTACAAGCTCAGCAAACCCGAATCCAAGTGGCACTGCGCCCACACCGCCTGGATCCGCCCTCGGACTCCTGGATCTTCCTCCAGGGCCCCTGGCTCCGCCCCTCGGACTCACCGTTCGGGTATTTGATGGGCGGCAGCGCGAAGCAGCCGAAGTCGGACTTGTTGTCCGCTTCGATGTTGCCCGACAATCCTTCGGAGATGACGCTCGGCATCCCGGCGAACCGGAACAGGTCGCGCGGGTCAACTTCCGCCTGCAACCGGAAACAGGTGACAATCAGAAGAACGCAGGATCTCAAGATTTGGAATCATTGCGCGAGTGAGTCAAGGGGCCAACTGAAACCAAATGACCAGCAACATTATCTTTCCTTGTGGCTTGTTGGCAACACTGGAAGCAGGGAGACAAGACTCACTGGTGGCACACCACTCACCAGCAGTACCGTGACGCTCCTGTTCTCAATCTCCGGACTCAGGTGTTCCGGGAGGAGCTTCCTGCAGTCTGTGAAGCACCCCGTGGCCAGCAGCACCCTCCTGCCTCGGTACACCACCCCGCTCCTCTCACCCTCCACCTCAAATTCTTCAGAACCAATCTGAGCCACGCGTCTCACTATGTCATTGATGACGTCACATCCGCTCTTCAGTGCAGCTGCTTTCTGAGCAGCAACAAGGTTCCTGGGGCTGATGTGGCCCGATTTGGTCTTGGTGAAAACCCCCTGGTGGTGGTTTGTGATGGAAAGGAACGGGAACCTGCGTCTCAGTTCGCCGGGCTCCAGGATCTCGACTGGTTCCCGCAGGGCTCGGGCTGTGGCCCGGACGCTCGACGTGTATTCGCCGTCCTTGAGGCCCAGAGCCAGGAACCCCACCTCGTGGTAGAATCGGACACCTGAGTGGAGAGGGAGAGAATGCACTCACGTGTGCATGCTATTGGTTTTTCTTGCTTTGACCAATTCATGTCCAGTGTCGTCACTGGATAAACGTACTGTAATCGTTACGAACCTTTGGTCCAAAGCATACGCCACGCAATCCTACCACACAGGCCTGACTGCGCCACCAAAAGCTCCATGAACCCTGAACCCACGTCTGTCCCTCCAAAGCGGGGCATTGTCTGGCTCTATCCCCAGGAACTGTTTCTGGTGTGACATGGCACTGACCTGACTTGTGTTCCAGGTGCCTGTACCTGTGGATGGACCTGAGGGCGAGCAGCGCCCAGGTCGGGTCGGGGTCCAGGACCCGCGTCACTCGACCCTCGTCGTAGTGCGCCCCGAAAACGTCCGTGCAGCTTCGATCCTGTAACAGAAATTTGTGTTGTGTCTCGAGATCTGTACTGGTGAGCAGGGATACACCTCAACAGGCAGGAAATACCAAACTAACTTGACCTGGGGTCAAAGGATTTGAGGAAGCCAGTGAAACTCCACACAAAAATTCTGTTTTCCAGAGTGCAATCTTTACTCAGGACAATGCACCCAAAGTACATGCAGACGCAGCAATGTTTCACCCAAGGTTTCAGCAGGTTTATTCTGTGCTGAGGCCTGAACACCTGAACCCACTGCCAGCACACACACACACAGCCAGCACACACACACACACACACACACACACACACACACACACACTCACCTGTGGCTCCTCAGGTCCAACGAGCAGCACTTTTAATCCGGGAGAAATCTCCACCAGATGTCGCGCCGCCGCAGAGCCAATCAGCCCCGCCCCAACCACGATGACGTCATAATATTTTGTCATGATTAACCAATAGAATTGTAGGAATGTCCAAAGTTCCAAAGAACGGCTTCAGTCCAGTGCACTTGTCCGATGACGTTCTTGGAGCAACTTTACTGTGACAAAGCCTCCTGCTTCCTTTCATTCGTGCAGGACTTCAATGTCAGCTGAACTTGGACAAAGTTCAATATCAATCTCGCACAGACGTTTTGGCTTGCTTCTTATAACAGTACGAGGCAAGATCATTATGTTTTGGTTTTTTGCCGATATTTTGCGTCTCATTGCGAACAAAGACAAGTCTTAGTAGGGGTGCTTTGAGGAAGTCCTCACGCAAGTTTTTATGTCAACAAATGTACAAATTTCAGTAGTAAATATGTAAATATTTTGACTTCATTTTATGAGTATCAGTAATACTTTGAGGGTCAGTATCACAGTGAGTACTTTGAGTCCGGCAAAGGAAAATGTCCCGACTGTCAAGAGGACATGTCAGACTTCTTTGGCACCAAGTTTGGTGAAAAGTTTAGGCAGTATGCTCCGGAAAATAGTTCCCTTGTTCTGCAA
>JAAUXT010030309.1_pt1 | contig 12918 bp, 13 predicted proteins | sample 7278171 | NCBI WGS metagenome assembly JAAUXT01 (sample SAMN14350112, study PRJNA611818) | marine sediment metagenome | isolation source: surface marine sediment (1.8m) | place: French Polynesia: Moorea | collected 2018-08
GCCGCGCGCAGCAAAATTGTGCCGCCGCGGCACCAACGTGAAAACCCCTATTCACACTGGATGCGTCTTGCGAAGGCGCTCTTGTACAGGTCAATGGGAACCACTCCGAGAATGAAGAGAAGGAGGCACACAGCATGACGCACCCAGTGTGAATAGTCCAGGGTCGCTGGACTGGCTTCTTCTGGAGATCAGGAATCCCTGTGGATTTGTAGGGAGGGTCTCTGCAGTGCGGGGGAATTTCAGGCGAGCACAAACTTCCCGGAGTCGGAAGATCTTGCGTTCGTTTGCCTCCATCAAAGGGATGCATGACCACCAGGCAGATAGCAGGTGCAGTTTGTCATATTCTGGAGCTGTTACTGCTGCATGGTTTCAGCTTCACACAAAAACACTTGTCTTTCTCCTTGAGATCTTCTTCTTGAAATCTTCCTCAGTTCATGGTGTGGTCCGAACTCGGTCTTCTGTTTTGAAATGTGGCCATGAACCTCAACCTTTGCGAAACCTCTGCAACGGAACCACGTGTTCGGAACCACGTGTTCGGGACTGTGAAACGTGGCAGTATCCAACAGCAGCAACGGCATAAAGCGTCAACGTGGATCCCCCCGTCCATCCGCACTGAGCATATGATGGGTGGTGAGCACCAGAACTTCCTCCTCACTACGCACTGGAAAAATTTGCACCGCACCTTTAACCTGAACTTTGAATGATGTGTTGCCCGGAAATACAGGAGAACTTTTTGCGCCCAGTGAAATATTGTAGCCACGAACGTTGCTTGATCTACGCACTGCCAGTGTGCGCCGGAACCACACTGGAACTAAAGCATGTGAAACCTCCTCGAGTTATCTCCCGCACCTGATAATATATCAGCGCAACTTCCAAGGGCTGCTTCTCGCTGGGTGCGCCTGCAGTACGTGCGGTTCCAGTCCTTGGGCACTGCACCACAAGAGACGACGCAGCGCCCACTGGCTTCCTGCAGGGACGCAACACAAATCGCACCCAGCGTGAAAAACAGGCAACAATAATTTTGCCACTGCGGATCAACTTGGCAAAGGAACAGCGTATTATCACACACAACATTCACCGGCATCAGAACCGACATCAAACCGCGGGACCTGGAGGCGGAAGCCCGACTATCGCCGCGTAATCTCCACAATTCACCCCCTTCGTTCCTGGGCCTCGGCGCGAGGAAAAGCGCAGGTTTTTTGCAGCCCCACAGCATTGCAAGCCCCGAGTTACAACTCGCTGGATGTCACTGCACAAGATTCCCAGGTGAATTTCGTTTCTGATTCTGACGATCCAGAAGCAGCTTTTATGCCTCAAAACGCCCGGGGTCAAAGTTTAAACTTTTGTTCTGTGGGTCAGGCGATGAAAGTTTTTCCCGTTAAGCAGACTGTCAACAGCGTATTGAGGCAACGACAGTTCTTTATCTGGAAAGGATTCTGTGACAAGCCATTCCCATAAAACTACCCACTTTCTCGAGCACTGTTTCGCAACAACATCCGAATGTAACAAGTTTATCGCGCGTTGCTGTGACGAACGGGGCGTCTCCGCGCCACAGCGCCCGTTGTTTCCCCTCGTTTGTTGTCCCATTTCGCTGCTCCTGTCATCGTGCTGCACGTTTTCTGAGTGCAGTTGAAAATTTATGCTCCATGTGTGACACATTCTCCCTGCATTTTGCCACATTTCATCAGCGAAAAGTTTTGATTCCTCACGAATGTCTCCAGTTGGGTTGTCAACACAGTACCACGCGCGGATAAGTTCCGTGTGAAAGTGCAGACCTTTTGGTGTCCACGATATGCAAACATGCAAACAAGCGATGCTCTACGCAACTTTCCCCTTGGCTCAATGCTGGCCAACAGTAGGTGAACTTGTGCTTTTGACAACTGTGGTCCTCAGGCCAAGACGAGAAGCCGCCTCAAATCTGTCGGTGAGAAATCCGAACTGTAGAAGCGTACTGGACCACCGACCTCACGGCTGGTGCTTTCAAATTTCGCGTCGAAATTGCGACGTTGACGTTCACGTTTCATGAAAAAACACGTCTCACTTAACCTCCCTATTGAGACTCAACACTCAGATGACCCAAACCTCGCACACCTCCTTGCGATGCATCTTTCTGCAGGACTTCGGGCTCCGCCCGTTCCTTGGGATGACATTTCAGACCACCTGGTCTGCAAATGTATCTCACTGTATTCCTCTGTCTCAGGTGGACTGTACGGTTATTGTCTCTCGTGCTATTCTTGGCAATGCTGCAATTCTCATCGTGGGTATTATTGCAGCACTTCTATTCTGACTTTGCCTTTGGAAATCTTGGGGAGCCTTGAGGCTTGTTTCACACGACATGCGTCACGCAACTGCCTTGCTCCAGGGTGTTCCTCATATTTGTTCCTGGATCTTATCTTCAATTCAGAAAGCACCAAACTTCCCCGTCTTCCGTCGTGATGTGACACGAAACTGCGAACACACAATAGAATCCAAACAATTAGCTCTGTGTGTTTTTTTCAGGTTCGTTGTCTGATGACACCAATAGGACACAAAAGAAAACGGCGCGTCGTGTCGTGTCTGTGGGCCAAGAAACTGTGGGCCAAGAAAAGAAACTTTCTTTGCCAATGCAAAGCATAACTTTCACAAAGAGAATAACTTTTACACAGAGAATCAAACCCAGAAGAGTTTCTTGAGCCGACTTGCCTGTCCAATGGCGGCAAAGGACGAGCCTCGTGGGTCCGCCAAAACTACACCGGAACGACGTATTGAACCAAGTTTGTCCATGGAACGTGGACGGACCGAACGCCTTGAGAACCTGGAGTCGCGAGCGACGCTGGCCTTTCTCGGAAGGTCAATTTCAGTCGCAAACGCTGGGGCTGTTCCGTACGGATCCTCCCTGCGTTTGTGCTCAAGTCCGTTTTCTGCCGCGCTGCCAGCGACGACGCAGCGGCGACGCAGCGCCCGGGGCCGAAACGCGCGCGCCCGGTGTGGAGCAGCCCGCCCGACTCCGCGCCCACCGAGCCGCGCTCCAACTCAATTTTCGCTCATCAATTATTGAGCGTCTATTGTGCGAATCAGATTAACTGGTACATGTCCAGATCGATTGAGTAAACTCGGGGAGAATTACAACACTCGGCTCCACACAACGTGTAATTCCCCGCTCCTCCTTTGAGGGTGTTGCTCTGAAGCAAAGAAAAACACGCTCCCAAGACGGTGGTGCTTCCGAGCCTGCTTCACACAGGATGCGTCTGCACGACTCTCCACCTGTCAGGCGCGCAGTACCTCAACGTCACGAGTCGACTTGTGCAGGGACGCAACGTATCGTGCGTTCAGTGTCAAACAGACGCTGCGCTGTCGAAAACAGTGTTTTCGCGTGAGAGCAAAGGCCAGACGCGCAATCAGCGAGGCACCCAAAGAACCACGAACACGCATCCAATGTGAAACAGGGCAAACTTTGTAACCTCCAGAAGGATTCTTCCTCCTGAGCGATGGAGCGGTGCGCCTGACCACACAGAATCGACACAGCGCCCACAGACTTCACAGCGACGCAACGCACGACGCATCCCGTGTGAAACAGGCCCGGTCCGCACGCGGCGTCTTCCTTTGTCCGGACCGTGAATGGTCAGGCGCACCTGACCGCTGATTAAGATGCAGGGCGGCGCTGAAGGCCTCGTTAAGACGACGTCGCCAACACATGGTCTCAGAAGCGGGAGTTCACTCGGGTGTTCCTGTGCAAGTCAATGGGCGCTGCTCTCACATCCAGTGTAATGAAGCTGGCGCTGGAGTTCCTTTTGTTTTCCCAGAGAAAGGCTTCAAGAAAACACTGTTCGGTCATCAGAACCCTTCCGGGAGAGAGGACTTTGCTTTGAAAATACATTTCCCTTTTTGAACACACAGCACACTTGTCACGTCTGAGTCTCTTGAAACAGGTTTCTTCCCTCTACCCCTCCGGACGCACACAGAGGCGGTTTCAGAGGAACCTGAAACAACCAGTGTCAGCAGGAACAGCCACAAACAGCCGTGGGGCACCACTGTCACGGCGGTGCACCCTGTCATCCAGGCGTCCACATCACAGGTGTCTCCCACCGTCACGTGACTGCATCACGTCGATGCAAAATGGTGTTCAGTGCTGGTGGCTGGTTCGGATTTGCTCGATGGGTGGTTCCTGCCCTGGTCTCACGCACAATATTCTCAGCATCATGAGCGCGATTTGTCATTTTGATTGAGAGACGGTCCACACCCGACTCTGTAAGTGAGAGCGCTTCTCCGTTATTTGTCGCAGCCGCGTGAACGCGTCGCCCGCGGGGCTCAGGTGTCCGTCGTTACGGGGACAGGAGCGGCAGGGCCGGCTCGGGTCGCGGCCTCACCTGTCCCCGTCACTCCCGGGGGCCTCCCGGCGGAGAACCGCATCTCACCCACACGTCCGCGACTCGCATCAAGCCCAACTTTCGCTTTGAGACTCACGTACCAGTAGACATAGCATGTTGAGACTGCATGATGTCTGGACTAGAGACACTGTCCACAAGCCACAAGCCCCACTCCAATATTGATGTTGAAAGCAAATCAGGGTCTTGGTCTCCCTGATCAGGTGGAACTCGTCCATTGTGCCCCAGGTTTGTACGCCAAGAGGAACCAAGTTCTCATTGTCGCATTCTGGTGTGCCTTTTGACACGTCTTCGAAAAGGGAAAAGCAAAGAAATGATCCAGAAGTGGACAGCAAAACGAGGCACAAAACAACACACGGACACCAGTCGAGCAGAGCAAAACGGGTCATACTGCGCCCGAACCAGCAACAGCTCGCCAAACATGTGTGTGAAACCGGAAGAGAGACTCAAATGAGTGAGACCGGCATCAACTTAGAATTCTGACGAAGACAAGAAATGCGAGTCCAGCTTCACGTTGGGTGCGCCATGCACGCTCTTCTCCCAACAGATTTCGAGACATCCTGCTTGGACCTTGAGTCATTTGGTAATTGCACACACAGTCCTCCTGAAAGAAGAGCTTGGTATCTTGATCTGATTCTACTCCAGTGCAAGTTTTCCCTGGTGAAACTGCGGACTGCAACAAAATTGGAAGTCCGAGAACTCTTCGGCCGGGACGGGCTCGTAAATCTAATTTGGGGCTCGTTTCGCGACGGAGAACAAGCACCGAAAGATGTTCGCCATGGAAACCAAGATGCTGCCCGTGGAAACGAGCGACGCCGTGTGAAACCCTCGGCGTCTTCCTGTCGGCGTTTCCGACATTATTTTTCCTCCTGAGAAAGATCTCCACAAAGTTCTGCCATTTCAAACGTTTCCAAAGATTTCCCTTGAAATTACATCAATCTACGACTCTCAAATTTCCAACTTCGCCCACAACGCGCGTGTTGCTCGCTCCTCCAAAATCAATTCATAATCTGCTGCGAATTTCATTATTACCAGGTAATTCCTGCGCTGCCAATGTCAGTGAAATGAGGCTTCGCACCCAGCGCGGATTTGCACGTCACAAACGACTCTTTTCCGCAGTGAAATTCGCTTTCTGAACGCCAGCGTAACGGGTTCGCTGAGAGTGCGCCGAGTCTGGGAGAGCTTATTAAGTTAGAAGTCTCAGGTGGGAGCGCTCTATGTACGATCGTTGTCTTTATTCGGTGACAAGTCCCCATCTGTCTTCATGCATTTTTAATTTTTAATATGCCCGGAGAATATCAGCAGTGCTGGAGAGCGGTGCTTCAAAAGTCAAACAACGACGGAGGCAGCGGCGGAGGCGCAGGGCGGTGCGCAGGCGGAGGCAACCCGCGAGGGCGACCATTTCTCTCGTGCACAGGGCGCATCCGTCAAGTTCCGTCACTCTTTCCGGTTAAATATTGCATTGTTTGTCAAGAAAACACTGTCATATTTTCACCCTTTTTACAGACAATCCATTCAAACGCATCTCTTTTTCTTCGGCGCTTGCGTTCTTTCTGCACGACAAAAACGCTTGCCAGCATCTTTTTGCAGGATGTGGAAACCTTCTTCACTCGTGTTAGTGGTCAATGGAAGTCTGGTCGCCTGCATGACAGTGGATTCTGTTTGAACAGTTGTGTGTGTGGGAGTCACCTGCCATGGCTCGGACAAGGCAAAACCTGACAGCGCTGGGCGACAACGTCATGCAGCCTTCACCCAGCTTTTGTTTCGCTGGTACAGTAAAACTTGAACAAGCCAAGTGTGTTCCACCGTCCTCTTTTCAGACCCTCTCGAGTCTCGTACGCGAATCACAGGAAAAACAATAACAAGTACAACAGGTCATTTTGGCAGGCAACGCGTGTCAAAACAATTATTCCCTCTGATTCTACTTCTTTGAAACAATGAAACGACACTTTTCTACTTTAATTTCCAATTTCTGGACGCTGTGTTCTGAGAAAAAGGCTGTTGTCCGGTGGATGTTTATGGTGTCCCCCTGTGAGGAGGGAAGCCTCGCCAAGTAGGTCCTAAACCAAATAGAGGTCATGAATTTTGCTTTTGAAATAAAACAGGGCAATAAAGGCCCTCAAAAGGAAGACACCCCCTGAGGAGCTTTAAAAATGCATGAAATATCCATAAAATTCATGAGGATTTGTTGGCCGACAGGGCAAACAGGCCGTTAACTATTCATATGTGTATGAACAAAGCGACTCTCGGGGGGAACAAGCAAGGATCGCAGAGCATTATCTTTGTTTTTTGCTGGTCTTTCTTCAGCAAACACAAAAGAAAGCCCGTTACAAGAGAGTGGAGTCTGTTTCACACGACTGTCATTGTAGATTTGCCTTTGGTGATTTGAAAAACAAAGCTCATTTTGTGTTGTCTCGTAACCGACTCGCGGAGGCTCCAAAGCCGCGCTCGCTGGTGTGTCGCCCCGAGGGGGCAGATTTCAATCAATCCAAACCTTCCTCGGCTCTTTCATTCACAACAATTACGAGCAGAAAGACGGCACCGCGCCGTGCACAGGTGTCCACTGAACATCTGAATGAAATAATGGTTCCATAGGACAAAGAGAAGGGTCATATGAAAGCTTTCGTCAAATCCAACAACCGTGTGCAATGGCCAAGCACAATTTCAACGAAAGAGTTTTCTACTCAGCCTCTACCAAACCTGCGGGAGACCGGCCATTCATCAGCAAGACGTGAGGAAAAGGGTGCCCCAGTGGGGGAAGCTTCTACCACTGCGATTCCGTGGCCACCAGGAACATGCGCACAACACAGTGACTCTTCATGAGTGGACACCAATTCCACGACAGAGAAGCAGAAAGGCAACGCCTCTCAAACCATCATTCTGATACCAACGTTAGTTTTGCGACACCTGTCTTGATCCCCCTTTCTTTCAGTGACACCTTCTAGTCCGAGATATTTCGGGGCAACTCCGTCCGAACCTGACTTGAAACCCAACGCTACAAGCTACCGAGTCCCGCACCAGAAGAGAGAAGGTGGGCGCACTCACCTGATCCGCTGACGTGCGACCAGAGGAAGGCGAGCTCCATGAGCACGAAGCTCTCCCACAGCACCTTGAGCGGGTTCATCCCGAATCCGGCCCCGCCGCAGCCGCACCGACACGTCTCCGCCGTCCGTCCCCGCGACGAGGTCAGTTCCGCGCACCGAGCGAGCGAGCGGCGTCAGCCTCGCTGCCGCGCTGCACCTGAGCAGCGGCCTCCACGGCCCATCACATGAAGCGCGGCGCCAAGTTCAGAGCAGTCACGACGGGTCTGATCCCAAATGGATTGCAGCGGTGTTCTGTCACCAATCAGCTTTGTCTTCTCTGCATCACTGATACTTCACGTGCTCTTGTTATCCAATCGTGTCACGAGCTCTGTGTCCTGCCTATGAGTCACAAAAAGTATCCAGATTTGTCAGTCCAGCAGATGTACTGTAGCTAGTCTCCACGGTCACGCAGCAGAAGCCTTGTGTCTCCGTCTCCTTTTGGAACTGCAAAACAAAGAAGAGCAGCGTGAGCCAAGTTTCCCAACGCGCGGGGTGCGGCCGGGCGCTCCTCCTGTGTGGCCTGTAGTGCGCGCGGCTCAGCGCTGCACGAGAAGCGGTCCGTCCGAGGCGCACAGCTCCTGCCGCTCTCTCTCTCTCCCGTCCCGCCCTGCACCGCTCTACCTACCAGTGCTGCGCTCGGGCAAGTTTTGGAACTGCAGCAGCTGTTAAGTGCTCCGCTGAAGCTGCCCGTCCAACTCCGTCCGCTGGGGAGGGAGGCGCACCGTGGGGTGGGACAAGCTGGAGACCAGAGAATTGAGAAAGAGCGCGTACACACGTGCACACACATACACACACACACACACACACACACACACACACACACACACACACACACACACACACACACACACACGAGAACGAGACCTGCCGCATAACATTTCCAGTCGAGTTATTTCAGAGACGAACTGACGAGCACACAAGAGTATTCGAACACATACCCGCCCACACACACGCACACACAAATGGAAACCTTGACAAACTACCGACAGCGCAGAAACAACCATCACAAAATGCCTGGTGGGCGAGTTTTTCGATCGCCTTCTGAAATCCAAATTCACAACGTTGGTCAAAAGGTGTTGGTTCTCATATGCAAAAGGCCCAACAGAAGTTTGCACGATGACGCGTGTCTTTTGTTCCCGGTTGGGAAATACAATCGCGTCTTCGTGTTCATCTGTGACTCGATTCTTTCTCGTGAGCAACGCACAAGTGAAAACCCAGTTTTGCACAAAAGAAATACCGTAACAGCTCTCTTTGGTTCATGAGATATCACCAATTGGACACTCAAGCGCTGTTGAGCATTTCCTCCAGTTTTCAGTGTCTTTGTCCCAACCTGCACCCTCTGACCCTGGTTCACACGCGTTCTGGGTTCTGCGAGGTTCCTCCAGCTCAAATCCCAATTGTCCAAATGCGCAACTGTGGAAACTGACACTGCGGTGTTAAATTCGCTGTTAAATATGCGTTCTGTCTCTGCATATTCATCGATTTTGAGGCGAACAACTCGTCGAGTGTGCGGTGTTTGAACAGCTTGGGCTCAGCTTTCACAAACGCTTCATAATTGTCTCCCACATCGCACGCACCACAGACTCGCCTGATTCACTTTTGCACGATTTGACGTCTACATTTCCTGTCAACTGAGGAGATGACGAGAATTTCTATTGTTGAACTTTGCCTCATGTTACGTCTTTCTGGATTCGTGCAATGATGGAACTCAGTGACTCATTTCAGTCTCCTGGGGAGCGAACGGGTTACACACACAGGTGACAAATTCTCTGGCCTGCTCTTCCAGAACCAAGCAAGGTTCCCATCAATTCACCTCTTAAGTCACAGATATCCATGAGAAAGCTTTTGGAACAGTCTGCTTCACTTTCACGACCTCACCTTCCCGAATAAAAACTTTACGACGAGTCAATGGGCGATCATCGGACGCAGTGAGCGGACCGGGTCTGATGGGACCTGATCACGACAGCGGAGCCGAGATTGCGGGGATTGGATGTTGCGGGGCGCGTTATCAGCACCGGCTCTCAGGCCGCTTCACCAGGTGCCTCGTGCGTTTACGCGTCAACGAGCGCTGCGTCGCAAGTCAAGGCGCAGTGACGCAGCGCCTGACGCGTCCGGTGTGAGACAGGCTCTTATGAATCCATCAGGCTCCGCGGCCCGTATCCGCTTCTTATCTCCACTTTCCGTGTCTCCAATCTCACTATCAGTTTTTCCCGAACAACCCAGGAGCGTGCGGCCCTGATGAAAAACGTGGAAACAAGCTTTTCATGCAAACAATTGCCTCCGATTGAATCTGGCAGTGGCGATCTGTGTGCGTCCCTCGGGATCCACCTGAGTGCGTCGTGGGAAGGCCCGGGGCCTGATCAGGGCGCGAGCGCTTTTCTGGGGCCACGTTTCTAGCGCAAAACGCCAAACTGTTTTTCAGCAGAAGCAAACGAATGATGGAAAGGCAATGGGGGTTTGGGACCACAGGGATCGTGTGACACCTGGAGAACTGTTTGCACAGAAAGTTTGCAACTTCTGGAGCAGGTTTGCCCTTCTCATATCTGTCACAACGAATGTGATTCTGATGGACTTTACCTGGCGCGGACGGCTCGTGTGTCCGGCGTGTCTCTGGGAGATGTCGGTCCGTCGCTACGCTGCCCCGCTGCGCATTACGCTCTCAACACTCCGCCCAACAGACGAGGGACTCACCGCCACAACTCTGCAAACAATCAACGAAAACGGTTCAGGCAAAATTGAACAATCTGAAAAGGTTTCAGACGCAGAACGCGCAAAACGAACCACGTCTGACATTTGTTGCTTTTTTCAATGAAGATGACCAAATCGCACTGATGTCAATTTGCACAAAAACTGAGTTGAGATTCTCTTACGTATCATGCACGAACCATCGAGACCAAATCTGTAGTAAGGACAAGCAGTCAGATTCCAAGCGTACCATTTGCTCTTGTCGTTGAAGCAAACTGACTCTGCATTGACAATTCAGCTTCAGCTCCACACGACGGATTTACCCACGTCAAGCAACAAACAATCCACAACCGAAAACAACGAATGTTCTTCTGAGAGATCAAACCACAGTCAGGAGGATTTCCTCAGTCTTTCAACCCTTCTTCACAACCACAACCCCACACCTGCTCGCACAGAGGACACCAACAATTTGAGATCAGACTGCGCACACAAGTCCATCTCTGCCTTCTCTTTGTCCACAACCCTCCCCTCAGCCCCATGTCTCCGCACGAGCGACTCACCTGTTGCATCTCGTTTCTCTAACAACTTCATTTGTGGCAATTTAGCGCAGAGCGCGGCCTTTTATGCGGAGCCCGCTGTCCCCGCTCACGCGACGCGACTCGCTGCCACCAATCAGACGTCCCGCCGGGAGGAGCGACACCGGTCTCGTGACGTGACAACCGCCCGTCGTCAAGGAAGACAAGATCTCAGACGATTCACAGCGGATGCGTTGCACGCTCCGTCTCTGTTGCAGTCAAGAGGTGCTGGAGGAACTCGAGACAGAGACAGGGACGCTGCACGTGATGCAAACTGTACGAACTCGGCCTCAGCTGGAGTCCTTTTGCACACTTCAGTTCACCTGCGAGTACTAGATGTGCTCAGTACGTCCTGGTGATGACAGGTGCAAGTGGCATTCAGTGTACAAGTCTCCGGTATCTGCCTGCACATCGAGCCAGGACGCACCAGACTGGCTTGTTCCCCACGAGTAATGCGCAAGATGTGTGCAGATGTAAGTGGCCTGACATCACCAGCGAGCTCCCGTGCACACGTCGCCAGGACGCGTCCCACAAGGAACCGCAGCGAGCTGGCTGAGGACCCACAACATCGTCCATTGCCACGCAGAAAGACAGAGGAAACACACAATGGGTGCAATTCGTGCCGAAGAACATGAAAAACAAAGTGTCCAGGAAGATGAGTCGCGTCTCAGGCCCCACTCGGAGCGTCCGGTGCACTTCTCCCTGTTCACGTGGAGCCCGCTGATGCAGATCGCCCCCGACATCCCCCGTCAGGCCGCCGCGTGCGCTGCATAGGCGCCCGCTTCACGCTGCACAGTCCTGTACACGGCCCTGTGTGCTGCTTCGTTTCGTCAACGCAGCGCCAAGTGAGTTGGACAACACGAAACGCGTGACGCATTCGGAGGAAAACAAACATGGGTCACATGAACCTTCAGTCCAACCAGACTCCGCCTCCCAAGTTCATGGACGCGTAAAAGTGCTCACCGCAGAACGCATTCAGTGTGAGACGGGCTTCTTTTTATGTCGCTACACTCGGCGCACCTGGAATGTTTTCGTGCCTGACTCAATCTGTTGTTGACTAATTCACGAATTTTGGCTCCGGAGGCGGTGGGCTCCAGCGGTGTGGATCACCGGGTGTTGAGGGCGAGGACCCAGCTCTGCATTTCTCAGTGCAGGGTCTGAGTTCAACCCGAGCGCTCTGCCAAAGTTCGTGCTCCACACTGGATTCAGACGATGCAGAGAAACTCGAACTGCAGATCTGCAGCTTCATGAAGGAGAAGGGAAGAAAGATTTTGGTCTGTCGTCTGTGGACAAATCTCCGCAATGACTTTCGTTTGTGCGCACTTCCGTTTGTTTCCAGGTGGAGCCCAGAACCACCTCGCACAGCCATTGTCTTCAGTGCACGCATCCACCAACAGAAATGGATTTTGGAGCTAGTTTCCGCATCTCCCCTGCAAAACAAGTAATTTCTTCACGGTGCAGAGACAATCGGCAAATTGCTTTCCAGCGACGCACCCAGTGTACAACAGGTCCTCAATGAAATATTCAACCCGTGAATGTGGAATTGATCTCGGCAAAAGAGCTGAACTGATGTATTCCTGCGCAGACGGACCGAGCGAGCGCCTCGAGCTGAACGGTAACGCGCAATCGAGCGGATAAAAAGAGGCGCTGCGCTGCTCCACGCCCGCCGAGCGCCAGGTATGCGGCGCCGAGTGAGTGAGTGATCGGGGAGAAACGGGCCCGTCCCACCGGAGCACTGCGAACTGTGGTGGTGCAGCAGTTCGCTCGAACACGGTGCCAGCGCCATGTCCCTGTTCATGTGCGGAGTACACAGTCAAATACGCCCGTATGATGTCTGAACCCACTGTCTGCCTGTCTTCACTTCGGGAATAGCTCTCGCTCCCAATCCACCAACACACATCAGAGAAGGCGTGGGGCGTGGCTGATGCCAAGACGGATTTCCTATCCAGGCAGCACTGTGGGATCTGGGCGGCCACTGAATCTGCGTGAAAATTAGGGGTGTAGCCAAGGCCCCAGTGTGTCGCCAGACACGCTTTCACCTGCCACTGCATCGTCGTGAACCGTGCCTCTCACCATCACACGACACTGCATTGAGGCGTGGGCCCAAACAACACCATTGCTCAGGTGACACTTAAAACACGCCTCCTGGTCAAATGTGTGCCTGAGCTAGAGTCTTGCCTTGTTCCTGTCAATCACACGGCACTGCTGTCA
>JAAUXT010138606.1_pt1 | contig 12916 bp, 17 predicted proteins | sample 7278171 | NCBI WGS metagenome assembly JAAUXT01 (sample SAMN14350112, study PRJNA611818) | marine sediment metagenome | isolation source: surface marine sediment (1.8m) | place: French Polynesia: Moorea | collected 2018-08
CTGCCGATGTACGCTGCCCACGGCTGATTCTCTACTTGAAAGTCTAGTTCGGAAATTGCACCCCCCCCCCTCACCTGCGAAGTTAACGTTGCAAGTCAACATGGCAAAACCTGCAAGTTTCCTGTCAGCCCACTTGGCGTGGTGGAGCTGCGTAGCCATCTTGTTTCCCTGTGTGAACCAAATTTTCCTGTTCCATGCAGATTGATTCCCCGGTATGGCAGACGACATCGCGACCCCGCCGTCCTTCGGTGAGATCGGCAGCAAAGCAGATGATCTTTTCGACTCTGGATTCAGTGAGTATTGACGCGCTTGACGTTTCGTGTTGCCATTCCTGTGAGTGACAATTCACAAATTTGTTGTGTGCGTCGGAAATATTCCAACACTTTCCTCGTGCAACACTGATTGGCTTCCGTTTGCAGACTACGGGTTCTACGGGCTCTCGTGCTCAACGCGCACCCGCAATGAGTGCGAGTTTTCCGGAGAGATCAAGCGAGAAGTGGAGACCAACGAGGTGTCTGGAAATCTGAGCTCCACTCTCATCAACAGCAAGGAGCACGGTCCGTTCTCAACACTCGTCACTTTTCATGAGGGATTCGCGAACGGACCCAGTCCTGGTGGGGAGATGTCTGCACGACAGTGTCAAAATTAAGTTCAAAACGTGTTTCAACACGATGCCGATGTCACACTCCCCCGATCTTTGTGGGAGGAAATGTTCATTTCAAAGTCTCTTGTTGAGCATCATTCAGGGGTGCGATGTCATCCACGTTCCGAATGCGCGAGTTTGTCACGTCGCTCGCTGCAACTCCGCTCACAGGGTTCGTGCTGCGGGACTCGTGGTCGACGGACAACACGCTGACGACAGAGGCGACGCTTTCCGACCCGTTCGGCCTCGAGGGCTTCACGTTTGGCGTCGAAAATGAGTTCAAGCCAAACACAAAGTGAGTGCTCGAAAAGTGCTCACACCGCGCAGCTCTCGATCTCCCCAACAAACTCAAGGATCCCAGCAACGAATTCTGACCACCGATCATTGTTTCAACGCGTCAAATACGAACACTTTTCAAAACTTGCGCAGTGAATTCCACATCACGGAGAAAAGTGTCAGCGCAGCACGGATGGACCAGTCTGACAGACCCTGTCCAGTGTGAGTCGTTCAGTTTTAGTAATCGAATGAAATGGACAAGTACGTCACACGCCTGCGTGTGTTACAGGGAGCACGCGTCGACAATCAAGTCTTCCTTCGCGTCGGAGTCGCTCAACGTCGACACCAGTTACGACGTGAAGGGCAAAGTGCTCAACGTTGCCACTGTTGTCGGGTGAGTCAAGACTGCAGTGTGTGACAACAGTCACGTCAGAGATTCGTCACTGCAGCGGGTACCCTCTCCACGCATTTGCCCAAAGTTCTGCCTGAGCAAGCAACAAGCAGAGTTTGATTCAGACTTTGATTACCATTTTCCGTTGACATTGACATCTGCAACACTGTTGAATGGGTTTCCACGAAACTCAACAGGTTTGCTCGCGTTTCCCTGCTGAGGGATTGCACATTTCCGTACTGAGTTGGCTGAGAGTTTGCTTCTCGGTTCTCTTGCAGTGCCGAGGGGTACATGGCGGGCGTTCAAGTAGATTACGACGTCGGTGCGAAGAAGGTCGGAGACTACACGATCGCGCTGGGCGTCGACAACGACGACATCACCACACACGTGGCCGTGTGAGTGACTGTGCAAGTACTTCCGTAACCATACGACGGCTGATCAACTTCTGTCTGACACTTGAAACCAGTGACATGACTGCGTATCAGAAGGTAGCAGTTGATCAGCCGTCATACGCTGATCGACTGCGAACATGAAACTCAACTCGATCGACGTTCCTCGCAGCCCACTGCGCCTGTTTCATCTTGTACACAGTACCACCGACAGAAGATACGCCAACCATGTCCTCGATGTGCAACTCAGCAATCGACACTGGGAAACACAGCCGCACATCTGGAAGTCTCCATTTTTCGTTCGCAGCTCTGCAAAAAGATACCACCAGAAGTACTGCCCTTCGAACCCCTCCCCCCTCCCCCACACACCCCAACGTCTGTCAGCTTCTACCAACCGTCACCTGTTGCGTGTGTTTTCAGGACGAACTTCACGGACATCTCTGCGCGGATGTACCGCAAGGTGAACCGTCAGGTGGAGACCGGCGCCTTCATGAACTACAGCAAGGATTCGGGCAATGAATTCGGCATGGCCGCCAGATACTGCCCGCACGAGGACACCACTTTCACCGTGAGTATCCAACCTGTACGCAAAGATGCATCGCCGAGCATAAACACTTTGAACGTTGGTGAAAGCGAAGACAGAATCACGGATTGAGGGGGGGGGGAAGGCGGTGAAGATAAATTTGGCTGACCGCGACTGCGCCTCGCATTGATTTCTTCCTCAGCTGAGAAAGTGGGTCGACCCCGCTGCGAGACCGAACTTGTCTCTTCGGCGGGGTTGGGTTGGGCTGACTTGTTCACCCAGGGTCGTGTCGTCCCTGCCCCTTCTCGAGCTTCGTCGCGAGTTGACTGTCCTCAAGATCCCCATTGCACACTGACTGCTCCACGTTGCAGGGGAAGGTGAACAGTTCTGCGGAGGTCGGACTGAGTTTCCAGCAGGCGGTGCACCCGGGCGTCACCATGACCCTCTCGGCGCTCATTCAAAGCAAGAATTTTCACGCCGGCGGCCACAAGGTGGGGCTGGGACTCGAGCTCAACCCATAGAGGGCGACACCGGTGCGCGCATCGGCGGGGCAGCATCAGCGTCCGTCTCGTATTCATCTGACGCGTGTGCAGGTGAGCGCACGCAGGGCGTCTAGTTTGTTCTCGAAATCTTCAGTGTTGATCTGTTCCAGAAATTCTCTCACAGCAACACGAACAGTCGTACAGTGCCACAAACGCCATGCCTGCGCTCATCTTTCACTTCTAACTTGTCTTGAGACGGCCGCGAAATCTCGCGCTGATCAGTCTCAATTTTCTGGCTCTCTTTTCCCCACCTTCCGTTAGCGACAGCCTTGGCTGATTTTGTCAACAGCTGCGAAACTGAAAGGTAGTTAGAATTTAGAAGCCCCATGTGTCCTCGCCTCGCACAATCCCCTGATCAGTGTTTGGCGGGGCGTTGTGTACAGCTCTCTTTCGCCAGCACGTTGGCACCTCTTTTGGTCTCATTGTAGCAGCTAGACTTTTGGGGTGGGGTGAGGGGACTGGCACCTTTTCAGACCTGGTGACTTGTCTCCAAACGACATTGTTCGAACATATTCCACGTCGCCGCGCACGCTCACAGCTGCTGAACTTTCAATTCCGACCGAGGTTCGCGTGTCCCTCTTGAGCATTTGAATCTAATTCTGCTTGTCGTGTTCATTGTTGGTGTCACTGTCTTGCGTCTCACATTGTGTGTTGATTGTTTTCGTATTACGTTTGTTTTGTGTTTTTGCTCTGCACTGAGCAAAATGTTTAAACTGCGAGTGACGTCGAAAAGTGGTAAAGCAGATCTGCTGTGAGCTCATGGTTTGTGACGGATTTCTCTGGGTTCATTTTCACAATTGCGCTGAAAAAAAATGAAAAACCACGCTTGCATTGGGCCCGGCTGAGTGCAGAAACCCAGTTGAGTGGTGAGAGGGTGTCGCAGGCATGGATCTATCTACCGTCGTTGACCCTCAACTGAGTGCCGATGTTCCAAACTTTCAACGATACATTCGCATCGTTTGCGTCAAAATACAAAGCATTTCACATTGACACTGATTGACAGACGCGTCTTGTCTCAAAGTGCGAAGCCACTGCGCCTCAGCAGTTTCAAATCGGTAACTGCCGTTTCCACAGTCAGGTGTGCTGGTCTCGCGTTGTGGACAATGGGCCTGAACATTGCGACAACGGCTACTTCTGACTGTGGTTTCACAGCCGAAATGTGAAGTTACGTGGAGAAAGAAGAGCTAAACACACCCCGGACAGCAACAGGGCAGAAGAGCGAAGCTGCAATAACCTAAATTGTTGAAAGCCAAATGCGCGCTACTCACCACTTGCCGATTATTTTGTTGGTGTAACCTGCGTCTTTGAGCAGCTCGGGCAACAGCACCTCGGAGTCAGCGATCCCTCCCACGATCATCTGTGGTGTGTACGCTGCAAGAAACAGCAGAGAACGTTTCACCAGTTCTGGGACTTCCAGCTCGTAAAACCCGCATTGTTCGTTGGGGTTTGTCAAGGACATCGCGGTTTTTATTCCGGTCAGGCCTGTGTTGTCGGGTTTTTGTTGCCACACACTCAGCAGCCACGTTTATAATTGATCCGGAGCCTTCAACGTCACCATCGTCTATCGAATCGAAGAACAGTAGACACATTTCGTTCGTGGCACGTCTGTATACTGGTCTCACCGTTTCGCGCGTGTGCGTTGGTCGTGTAGAATCCATTTCTGATGGGCAGCCTCCCGGTCAACAGGGCGGCACGCGCTGAAACAGGATTCACCGAGACTGGTGGAAACTGGCGTGAATAACATTGGACACTGCATCGTGAACATCCTCTACAGCAGAACTGAAATGCAGTGTGAGGCTTTTCAGGTGTATCATTGGACTCACACGGGGAGCAGAGCGGGTTCGCCGAGTAGAAATCTGGCAGCAACATCCCCTCCTCCGCCATGCGGTCGAGGTTGGGAGTCTCTTTGGCGGGGTGTCCGTACACACCCAAGTCTCCCCAACCCATCTATAGAGAACGAAAGCCGCGTTGACAGAACCAAACTCCTGAGACGTCAGTTAGAAAAAGTCTGTTTTGAAAGCTCGGCGCACTTAACTTCGGGGATGATCCACCCTTGTCCCAAAATGAATTGATTTCCCGTCTTTATTTTGCGCCGTCCGTGCAAAATGTTCAAATTTCGCACGTGGGAGAATGACAGATCGTTCAGGTCCACCCCCCGACCAAACCACTTGAGTGAACATTCTGAATCAAGTCAACAGATCTGTTGGAATTGCATCAGCCTGAGAAACTCACATCATCCATCAGCATCACAATGAAGTTTGGTTTTCCACGTGCAGTGCTGACACAGAAAAGTAGTGAGAAAAGAAATCGCTTTGTGAAAGCGTTGCAGTCCGCCATGGTTGATCATGTGCTTGCAGGTGTGCTTTAAGTCATGTGACGTTTGCCTCCTGCAACAGACGCAACGAAACAAAACCATTTTGCACAAAACCAGCGGAACGAACGGATTCGTCCCCAGGCTGGTTTTCGAGTATCCTTGAGGCAAGAAACCAAAACGTCTCACTTTTGAAGTTGGATTTATTTGAGGGAATAGGAAACAAGAACAATGGAATGTATCAAAAGTGAACAAGGACGCGCAAGCAACGAATGAAACATCAAATATACATGTGCAGATAATTTCCGTTCACACAAGATTTTGTTGGAACTTCCCAACACTCGCAGCAGCTGAATTAAAAAGGTCCCACAAACACAACGGTCGCAATGTCCTCATCACATTCGGTCAAAGTACAAATTTAGTCGAAATTGATCGAGTGTGGTGCGCGTGATAAACGCAGTGCCGGAGAACGTTGACGTGACACTTGTTTGTCTGAAGGATCGAAGTCACACTCGTCAAACATGTTGGAGTGATAGCACCTTTGAAACGGTTCCAAAGACGAACTGACAGCCAACAAGCTGCACAGATATAAGACACACACCTCGCACCTTCACGCGAAAACAGGTACCTGAACTTATGAGATTTCAACATGAGACACGCTGAACTTATTTTCGAACATCTGTACTGCTCTCACAGTGAGAAAATCACTAGATGGCACCCAACATGAGATATTCACAACGAAAGAAAGGTCTCTGAAAGTGAACTCTGCGGGTTTAGCAGTTGCGAGTCATCTCAAGTGACTCACACACGAGCAAAAACATTTTCCAAAATTTGCAAACAAACGTAGAAAAATGACGCGAATTTGACTGCAAACTGGAGAGCCACCTTTTCCCAATGGATAGCTCCGCCAGCAGGACGGCATTTTCAGGGTATTGCCAAACATATCAGACAACACAAAACCGTTACTGATTGTCTCCCTGATTCACAGAATGCACGACCCTTTTGAATTCGGCTGCTGCGCTCATAAAACGCTCCGACAGGTCGAAAAACGAGTTTGCGAGATTCTTGATCTGCGTCTCGCGCGTGCTCACAACGTCGCTCAACCGCGCGATTTCGCTGCGGGCGTCATCCAGCCTTGTTTCCAGCTCCGCATTGCGCGATTGCGCGACGCTTAGTTCGCAGCGCAGACTCAGCAGGTCGACAACGCTGTTGATGGTGCTCCCACTTGTGCCGCTCCCTGCCCGCGCTGCAGCCTTCCCTGACTGAGCGGGACCAGTTTTTACCGGAATATCACTGCCTGAAACTTGGCTTTCGTTTACTGGCACACTGAAATTGCTTGCTTGTCTCCGTCTGGACTTTGGTTTTGAAATGCTTTGGCTTTGAACCATTTTGTCTGGTTCTGGACTTGAACTTGGGTCACTGGCTTTTGCACCACAGTCGTCGTTGATTATCAAATTGAATGGCTCCTCTTTGACTTGGACATTATCAAGCGTGAATTTGGTTTTGGCTTCGTGGTCCTCCTGCTTGTTGTCCTCTGTGAAACTCGACTCCTCGTCGCTGATTGGTTCTTGTTTGATCACGTGTTCCGCGTCACCGGATGTTACACGCTGTGCTTCGTCCTCAGATTCACTGAAAGTCTCGCCATCTGATTCGTCGTCCGATTGATAGTCAAGATAACAATCCCGAAACTTTGGAGGCAAACCTTGCTTGCGTCTGTTTTTCGTCACAGCCACAGAACCTTCACTGACCTGCGAAAAAACAGAGTAAAATTCCGCGTTGCGCTGGGCGTGTCGGTGTCCTGAACACAACAACGAGTCCTTTGCAAAAAGAAAGCTCAATTCATTCGGTCTGCTGGTTTTTGCGACACCACACCTGAACCTGTGGTAAATCCCCGAGAGTCACAGTTGCGGGATCTCCCTCCTTGCCGAGAAGCGAGGCGTCACCACGGTGAGCAGGCAAACGCAGGGTCGCTCGTAGACGGCTCGTCACAATGCCGGACGCCCCACCCCGACGTTCCTTCACCTGCTGCATGTGGTGATTGCCAAACTTGAAAAACAATGTTTTGCTCTTTGAGCAAGCGCAACGGGTTGAATGCTTGATGCAGAATGCCTCCAAATCATCCATTCTTTCTTGTGGAGACTTCTTCCGACAGACTTGTTTCACGTTTCAACGAGCAGTTGCCCTGGAAACTGGTCAGCAATTGTTGTTTCAGCATTGAAACCGTGTCACAGGGCAACTGGCTTCTCTCTGAGACAACTTTCTTTTTCGATCTGTTGACCATTGACTTGCACGGGCTACTCTCAGTGGCTACTGGACACCTCAGAGTGATGTTCATCAGAAAGAAGCCTGTGTCCATCACCCACAAAACGGTGGTTCCAATCTCTGAAAACCGTTTTGCGGCCCACGATCTCGGTGGAACCACGACCAACAACCCAACATGTATCAGACAGACTCGGAAAGCCACCAACCTTCTCGACTCGCCGCGTCTCCTTCTCTGTGAGCGGAACGACTTTCTCCCAGGCGAGCAGCGACCCGATCTGATTCACGCTTACGCCGTACTGCTCCGCGGCACGTGCCATGGTCAGCTGATTTGAAGAGACGAGTGAACACGCGTGCTGCAGCGTCGCGTTCTCCATGTCAGCCTCCTCCAAATTGAACAAGACAGCCGGTGAAAAAGAAACTCGAGAATTCGAGGAGTTGAGCGCGGACTGCCGTTTTAACTCGTGCAGGTCGGAAAGTGGAGTGCCGACTTGAATGTTGCGAAAATCTTGTGGAGACATGGTGATGCCACAAAGCTGTCGGAATCAGGCCAGGGAAAGCATTTACAAAACAAGCTGGGTGTTGCGATTTCAGCTTTTTTCGCATGCTTCGAAAGAAATACGTCACTCACCGTGGGCCGAGGCAGCAGCCCAGTGTAGAAGTAGCCGTACTTGTTGGTGACTTTTCTACACGCCGGAAAGGCGACCTTGACGATGCGCGACAAAACGGCGCCCTTCATTTCCGGAAAGGAAGCGCGCGCGTGCGTCAACAGTTCGTCAGCAGCGAGCCAACCGGAGTGCGCCCAGTCATGTCGATAGCACTCCAACAACCTGCGCAAAACAACACAATCGCTCAGATAAAACGTGGAAGATAAATGTCCCTCACAGCCAGCAGCCCAAAGGATTCAGCAGTGCCCGGCTTTGCAGGGACCCATGAACCCAGACAAAACAGTTTCACATGCGCCGTCCACTGTGTGGTAAGACTGCGTGTGTCGATTCCGCAAGCCTGCTTGCACCCTAACATACCAATTTTTGACATTGAGATGTTTGACCGGAAGCCGCAACTCCCGCAGTGCCACCGCGTAGGAGGCGTTGCTACCGATGTGCGCTTTTGCCGTGGCATGTGTCTGAAAACAAAACCAGAACATGTGGCCACATCACCAACCAACAAGAACATCTGTCTGAGTAGATACGAAAAATGTCTTCCTTTCGACAAAACCCGTGGTTCTTGCTGGTCCTGTGCCTGGAGCTTTCTGTTCGCTTCAAATCTTCAGTGACACGACGCCACGCATCCCCTCACCTTGCCATCGGAAGATTCGGTCCCAACATCACCCCGATTTTCCGTCTCCGGATCCAGGTCATCCAGCGAACACGTTCCTGGCGACGCCGGGACGAGCGTGCTGCCGTTCTCCGGGGCATCACAAAACGGAACGAGTGCGAGGACCGCCGCGTCCGTGCCAGCCTCCTGCTTCACTCGCGTGGCATCTGGTGACGCTGAGCCGGGCGGCGACGCGAGGCGCCCGGGCGACCGGGGGTGTCCAGGCGACGACTTGAGGAGCACGCAACGTGGCTTCTTCACCGGCTGCGCGGAAACCGAGGAAGGAATTAACACAAAGAACAAAGCCTGAAAAACATCACTTCCACAAGTCTGCAGTCACAAAACCAGCGGTGCATGCTGCCATCATTGTAGAAATGCGTTTGTCACCCCACAAAAATATATCCCGTTCAATCACACAACTCTATTCTCGGCCTCGAAAAGTTGTACGGTTTCACAAGGACCATTTTTACAGCTTGAGAAGAACGGTCGAAGAATGAAAGAACTGTCAGAAGCATTGATTCCCAGCGGCCACCTGAGAGTTGCAAGAAAACAGCAAATGATTGTCCGGTTACTAGCATGGCCATCAGTTGAGACATGAAGACAAAGAGAACGTGGAGAAAATCTTTCCCTTTCCACTCACCGGAAAGCAGTTTTTCGGAGAGGCCCGCTTCCCCGCAGGTTTCGGACCTGCAACAACAAGAACACTTTTCAGGCACGCGCTAAGAACATCGAGGATTTCGCCCGCAGGGGTTGTAAGCGTGCCAATCTGTGTATCACAAAAATCACTCAGACTGTGTTCTTTCGGTCCACGGTTTCTTCCAGCCTCTTCCAAAACTCGGCAAAACAGATGGCATCCTTTTTGACTGCCAAATCTCAAGCTGCGCACAACGACGAAATGCCGCTTCCTTGCCTTACCTTTCTGATTGCCCCCGGCGAGTCCGGGTGGGACTCCATTCGGAAGGTTCTCAAATGGGTTGCGCAGCACGTACTCTTGCAGGAAGGGCCCCAAGTCCATCGGGTCTTCACGAGCTGACATCCTCCCTCCTGTGACAGACAGCACATCAGTGCATCCACGAAACAAACCTGTTTGACTATGCAACATATGCAACAAAGCATCAGTCAGTTCGACTCCCAGGTCTCATCCCAGTGTTATGTTGGTTCTTTTTGCAGCATTCCAGAGACAGAAATTCTCACATGAAGGCTACGGTACAAAGCATCACTTGCGACACAATGGTCCAGACATGTTGCCAAGGAAACCCAAAACACGTGTGATCCAATCTTGACACAGACACAGCCGCTCAGCCCCGTTCCTGGTCACTAGGTTGAGAGACATCCATTCTCACACTCTATCGGGTGTGCGATCCCTGTCTGCATGGTGTTTCAATGTCCATACATAACCAGAGACAACCATCCGCAGCAGGAGCGGGCGACTGTCACCCTAGACTGACATTCGCCTCATTCCCAGCGGAAAACACACACACACGCACGCACACCACAAACACACACTTTTTCAAGTCCTTCATGCGGGATCTCAGTTAATTCGTGACATCGACTCGCTTTCCACTCACCCGACCAACCGCGACCAGCCTCCGTGAGAGAGCTCAGGAACTGGAGGCTTACAGCACATGTGCGGACAGCGAGACTCCCACCCAATGCCGCGCTCATGAAACACTCTTCTCCATGGCAACTCACCCAATATAACCGTTGCTATGGATACGAGTTACACAGCCGCCACATCCCTGTGAGAACACAACTGATTTGGTTTCTCTTCACTGGCACAACGTCAACTAGACATTCGTCCTGCCTGTAACATGCCTGCTCGACCAATTCGTGTGATTTGACGACAGGCAGCGCTTCGCTAACGGTAATTGCGGGGGCTGAAATGTCACGAGCGTCCTTTGCAATGGATGGCTTGAGTCAAACTTGGAGAATCCAGGTGCAGTTCCGAAATTTTCACTGTCCTTTTTCTTTTGAAAAGTTATCAAAAGTTTGTTTGGTTTTTTGGTCAGGTTTCAAAAAGTCCTCCAGTTTACATTCCACACAACGGATTCCAGCATTTGCAGCACTTTGCATGCATGGGTGTGCACGGCTTGACAGCGTCGGTTCTATGCCAAGCAATATGCGAAATTTCTCCCAACCGACTCCCGTTTCCATGGCGACAAATGTTTAGTCTCCGCCGCTCGATTGCGGGAACCAGAAATAATCTGTGTTGCCCAGCGACGCCTGTGTTTGCTAAAAGTTTCCTTTGTGTGAAGAGCGCGGGTTTTGCCATGTTTGGTTGTTTTCAGTTGCTTGACAACCACAACACCATTGACAGTCGCGCATAGCAACGGTGCAAACAAAGCGCACAAAACCTGAAAAGGGCAAGCACAGCGGAGAGCTCAAAAAAAGGAACCGAAAGGGAGGACGGGAACTGGACTCTTGGCATTGGAAAAAAAAAAGAAGAAAATTTGTTCACACAATGACTTCCAAAAAAAAAACGTTCACGATCGCACGTCTGCATGCGCGCATCAAAAGAAATCATTTACATACGTGCAGATGTATGAGAGTTCAAAACTTTGTCGTGCACCACCAACGCTTGTCTCAAAGGGACGAAAGAGTGCGGGGCGGGGGCACCCCGGGATTCACTGGAACCCACACTTTCTCTTTGTCAAACAAATGTGTGCGTGCATCTCCACAATGAAAGCATACGCGGCAAAGTGATCGATGGCAGAAAGTAAATTGTGTAGATTTGTGCACCGATACTGTTTGCCACAACCTCAACTTGTTTGAAGACAATTAACCAGGAGCTAAAAGCCCTGTCAACCGAGGGGAAAATTTTCCTGAGTTGCTGGCAGATTTGAACAAAAGCAGGTCTCAGGGCACATCATCATGAAAAATCGTGAGTCCAGATCTATGATGTAGAAGGAACCGCCAGTTGGCGGTCCACTGCAGTAGTTCGCATGGAAGCAGCAGGACCGGGAAAATCATCCATTGGCATCGCAGGCAATGTCCTGTTGGCGAGTCGCAAGGGACACACCGCCTCAAAAGGGTACAAGACACTTTTGACTCCAAGGTACCTGTCCACACACACGTACGAAGGTACCTTGGTCTACCTTTTGACAACGACCGCAGAGTGAAAAGGGTCTTGTGCACTATTTTGACTCCAGGTAGCTTTCCACTCAGACATAATGGGCAAATTTCTGGCGCTCGTTCTTGGGGCCAGGGTTTTGGAACAAATTTTGGGTTCAATGGGTCTCATTTGTTGTATTTTAGGTCCTAAATAACACCACAAGGTCTCGAAAAAATGAAACAGTATGTTTTCAAGGTTTTTGAGTGAAAGGTCAATAGGATGTATTTGCAGTTTTTTCACAGCAGTTTATTGAGTGTTGGCAAAAGAGTGACGGGTGTATGTTGATGTTATTCAGAAGTTTAGAGGGGCTTTCAAGTCAACTGGGTCATTTGTTTCAGTGAAATTTTTCACCGGCCTATTTTTGGGGGTGGGGGGGGGGAGGTGAAATTGAAAGCAGGATTTCTGGGGATTTTATGATATTTTGCGCACAAAAGAAAGGTGTGGAAGAGAAAAATTGATTGGAATTGGTTGTAAATAATGCCCATACACGGATTGTGTTGAAAAAAGATTTGGTGTTGGGTGGCGGGCACATGTTTTGAGCTCACACTGAAATTTCAGTTGCACAGTGAGCCGCCCCCGTGGCCCGACCCTGGATCCGCTACAGGTCCAGGCTCGTCCCGTACAACTCCACAAACTGAGACTGGACCAAATCTTATTCTCTGTGTCGTTGCGATCCACCCGAACTAACAATGCACTTGGATTTCCTTCGCAGCCATGTCACTTTTGTTGACAGATCTAAAAGGGCCAGAACTCAGAATGGAATCAAATTTGATTGTCTATTGTGGATATTATTTGATATTTTGTTGTTTTCGTCCACCCACCATGGACGCACTGGCCTTCGGCGGACATTTCCGGATCCCCATTCAAAACCTACCTTACCTGTCAATAGTCAAACACGTGCGCCACAAAAGAAAGACGTGCAACAATTGTGACGTCACGGCGATACGATGCAGCAATTGTAGTGATATCACAAACGATCAGTTGGGTATCTCAGGTGAGACTGGCCACGGTGGCGTGAATCTCTGTATTTATTGAATGAACAATGCTGCCACCTGTACCGCGGTGGTTCAAATTCACAGCTGGTGTGTCACACCACACTCCTCCCCCACTAGGGGGTGCTGGCCTCGTTGGCCTTTACAACCAATTTTAAATA
>JAAUXT010083931.1_pt1 | contig 12915 bp, 16 predicted proteins | sample 7278171 | NCBI WGS metagenome assembly JAAUXT01 (sample SAMN14350112, study PRJNA611818) | marine sediment metagenome | isolation source: surface marine sediment (1.8m) | place: French Polynesia: Moorea | collected 2018-08
CGAGTCCGGACAACCTGACCGCGCCGCAGTCGAGTCTGGACAACCCGACCATGCCGCAGTCAAGTCCGGACAACCTGACCGCGCCGCAGTCGAGTCTGGACAACCCGACCACACCGCAGTCAGAATATGAAGTGGTGAGAGACAAGCCCCAACGCTTCCTGATTTATTGAAGAACTGCAGATCACAGCTCTATCAGACTGCTCTCTCCCTTGTGACTCACCCAGACTACTCTATTGGACGTTGTTCCATTGACTTATTTGGCCGCTGTCTCAAAAGCAGCATTCGATGAGACCAGATGGAAATGGGTCAGAGCCAAGAGACTGCAGTGGGAATTGGTCCGTTACATGCAGAGCCATCCCAAACGCGTCGTGTTGTGATTGTTGCCTTGGGATAGGAACCACGGGCCTGCCCACACAAGTCAGCATTGTAGGCCCTCAGTAAACACTGGTGCATGTTTTCGGATTGTGTTGCATCTGCTGGGCCCATCATTGTCTGTCTGTGGGCCATTGTCACAGTGATGACTCAGTAGCAGCTGGGTTCGATCACCATGGAGTTGAGACTCCAGCGCATGACGCACTCACGGAGACTGATTTGTCAAGTCAAGCGGATCCAGCGGACCAGGACCCGCGGTGTGATGAAATGGCCAGACACCCAAAATCAGGAGACATGGGGTGAGGGTCCCAAACCTTTGCCCAAGGTCAGGCAGGTCTAGTGGCAGGCTTCTTGGCCCTCTAGCAAGGTGCACTAGGCATACCTCATTGATTCTCACCCAAAATGGCCAGACCCTCATCAAGGCTCCAAGTGCCCTGTGCCAACAGATATCACGTATGAGTTGAAATGAGGAGGTACCCGTGTCAAAAATTTGGAGTGTCAACTTGCCCCCCCCCTGATCGGGACCTTCCTACAGGAGTGGAACTCCTCTGACCAAACTCTGGGTCCACTCAAGCTGGTTTCTGATCTGCAGGGTGGATTGTGAGACGAATCCCAGGATGATCCAGGACACAAATCCGTCTCCGAGGCTGGACGGATCAGGTCACGTGACCTCCACGGGCGGATCCAGGGTCTCAGTAGAGAGGTTTAGATGCATCCCGAGGGAGCTTCGTTTGCAGCGTCCGGTGCAATTTTACATGTACATGTCCAAGGAGATAACTCCACAATTTCATAACTTTCAACACATCATTCTTTCTGGAATTCTTGAGAACAGGTGTGACAAAATCTGTGAGAAATAACTTCAGGCTTAACAGACAGGTGAAGTCTGAAAACCAGTCTTCCCACATTTTTTTGCATGTTTTGCGACGTTAAATGGGACCTAAGGGGGCCTGTCACGGGTTGCACAGACGTTGCATGGTGCCAAGTAAAATTTGTTAGAACTTTTGAGCTTTGCAAACACATCCGCTCCTTTTCCAACGTGCCAAGTAAACGTCGTCAGTTTTAGCTTTGCACGCAGCCCCTTGTCGGATCAGCGATTTTCTTTTGAAAAGAGAGCCTGTTCTCATGACCCCCAAGGGTGCGCATTTTTGGCACCGGTGCCAAGTGACGTTTTGCCAGCAGAAGTTTCTCAGAAACAATTAACTGTGAGATCCTACCTGAGAAGAGAGCGCAGAGCGCGACGCACACGGCGACCACCTGGTTCTGGTTCTGCATCTTGGCTTCTGCAAGGAAAAACGCCCGACTGTGGTTTGGTGTGGATCCAAGGACTGGAGGCCAAGGAGTCCCACCAGAAGTTGAGCCTCTTGAGATTTCAGGTCCTTTCAAACGTTCTTGCGTTTCGTCCCATTCACACACACACACACACACACACACACACACACACACACACTCACACACACACACACACACAAGCGCTGCGCCCAACACATACACAGACAGACAGACAAACGCACGCACACACACATGTATACACACACGCATTGCAATAGCTACCCAACATGTACACACATGTGTACACACACACAGAATCACACACACACACACACACACACACACACACACACACACACACACACACACACACACACACACTTGTAAACACTGTACATAAAAATCGGCCAAGTATTGAATTGCCATAACAAGTATTAAACACAACAGTGTGAACGCGTGGGTTGCACATATGTTCACGAGAATTATTACTATAATCGTGTAAAAAATTATCTTTTCAAAAACAAAAACAAAGTCGGTGGCCCTGAATTCCTTTCTTACCAAAACGATTTCCACAGAAGATAATTGACGAACGCCTTTCTTCTCAAGGTCCTACCCACTCACAGAGATCTGAGGCAATGGCTGCTCTCGTCTTCCAACGCGTCCAATCGATGCTTCAGCGAAACCGCCCTCGAAACCCAACCGTGCGCGAATGACGCGTCCAGCAAATCACGCGAAAAGTTGAGGTGCAGTCTCTGCGTGTGCGTGATGTTGAATACCTCAGGACTTCAGGTGTTCTGCATGGCTTCCGAAGCATGTATCACACAAACGTCGCAAACAAAGAAACAAGTTTGCAAGAGCAAACATTCAAAACCAACTTCAAACATTCCTCAAACAACCCATGAATGCAAACAATGGACGGAATGTTCCTGAGCCAACCACGCACTCTGAGTGTGTAATTGCATAACACTGACCTGACTGAGCGATAATAGAGAGCGGGAACGCTGGGGTGAGATCCGGCAGGGTTCTGTGTGGCTGCGGCGTCTGGCTGCTGCAGATGGGAGAATGTCAGCTTCGCGCAGTCGGCTCGGCGGCTGTTCTGGGATCGAGGCACGGTGCTGGAGCTGTTCCTGGATCGAGGCACGGTGCTGGAGCTGTTCCTGGATCGAGGCACGGTGCTGGAGCTGCACGGAACAAGCGCTGCAGCGGGGATGGCAGCCCAACTCACATGGGATTACGCGGAGCTTTGCAATGTGTCACAAATGCCAGATGGGTGACACCATTTGGTCACTTGTCGTCATTGGGTCCCAGTGCAAACGTTGGTGCCAGTAATGAAGCAATTAGGCACCGCACACGCGTAAAGATTTTGAGGTCGCGTGAAACCTCCCAGGGCTGTGAGGACACTGAACGAGTCTCGTGGTTCAGATTTTGGTTGCTGTTTGATCAGCCCCAGGTTCCTTGCGACCTGACTGGATTCGTTCCTGTTCAACCCTAACAGCAGACCTCTTGTGACTTCTGTGGTTCCAACACCCTGCCTGCAGCTCCCTAGGTTCCAGCACCCTACCTGCAGCTCCATTGGTTCCTGTACCCTGCCTGCAGCTCCCTAGGTTCCAGCACCCTACCTGCAGCTCCATTGGTTCCTGTACCCTGCCAGCAGCTCCCTTGGTTCCTGTACCCTGCCTGCAGCTCCCTTGGTTCCTGTACCCTGCCTGCAGTTTCCATGGTCCCTGCACCCTGCCTCCAGCTTCCATGGTTCCCACACCCTGCCTGCAGCTTCCATGGTTCCCACACCCTGCCTGCAGCTCCCTTGGTTCCTGCACCCTGCTGCCACACTCAGCAAAATTGCGGCTGCAGCCGACAGAAACAGACTTCCTGGAGCCGCTGCCTCTCTGCACGACATCCAGTCCCATGTCGCGGCCCTCCACACGTGGACCACGTGGTACGGACAGATTAATGATCCTCTCATTCACATCCGCAGGCTCTGTGTCCTGCAGATTCCTTTGTCCACTTGCCTTGCTTGAATCTGGCGAGATTTTTGTGTCAGGCGAGTTGGAGTTGGATGGGTCCAGGAGGGACGGTAAAACTTGAACGCGTGTATTCCCCACCAATGCCCTTCTGCCTCTGGGTTGGGGGTTGGGATCGGTGTGGGCGGGGTGATCCCGGTATGTCCGTGGTGTGTGTGTGTGTGTGTGTGTGTGTGTGTGTGTGTGTGCGTGTGTGTATCAGGGGTGAGAGAGAGAGACCCCCAGGTGGTGTGTCTGTGTGTGACTTTGCCCCACCAAGTGGCGTGCGTGTGCTTGTGCGTGTGTGTGCCTTGTCGGAGTGTGTGTGAGGGAGGGAGGGGGAGGGACGGACGGACGGACGGACGGAGGGAGGGTCTGCTCCTGCGTGGTTCATTGAAACACTTCTCAGCTCCTCTGCCGTCTTGGAGTTGCACCTTCCAACACAGACGCCGGCCCAGGCTGGGGCCACCCTGGTCACACAGCGTCATGGGACGAGGTGATGGTTGTACGCATCGGCGGGGAGGGAACGAAGAACGCAGCGCCACTTCAGGCCACGTGAACGCCACCACTCTCAACATGAGAACCTGGCATGTTCTCCGTTTCAATGAAAATAGTGGAAGCAGGCTGGGGGGGTCGAGTTCAGTTTGGGTTTGTCGAGGTCCGGAGGCCCGACGCCCCCCCCCCCTGGTTCCCTCGAGGGTCAGAACCTGCCTGGAGACCCGCCCACCAACCCTGGACCCAATGTTCACGTTGCAACAAAAACACGTGTTTTGTGACGCGGTGGAACGGGGTTATTTGCTGCTTGTTGTGTGATTCTTCACCGTTTTGTGTTTACATCTGGCTCGTCGTCATCTGGCTCGTCAGCGACAATAACAAAACGAACAACAGCCAGCGCCGTCTCTGTTTCCGGTTCGCAAATGACAAAACACTGTGTCTGAACATTGGGTAAATTTATTGCATGGACAATGGCAACTTTAATGGCATGGATACATTCCGGTGGACTCTGCATTGAACTCACAAAAAATACTTGAACGATCTGCATGTGACGGAACAAATTCATTGAGACAGAATAATCTTGAACACATGTTCGATCGAGTTCCCACGGGATGCGCATGCGCAGCGGGTGACGCATCCGGTGTGAAACACGTTGGACTCAAATTGATCATTTGGAATCAACAAAGGTTGGATATTCAGTGATGACAAAAATCCAACACTCCAGCTCATAAAACGGAACACGGAACACGCACACACGCACACACTTGCAGCATAGCCACACGCACACCTGTAGACACACACAAACATGCGCACATGATCACACAAAGGAACACACACGCGCACACAAGATTCTCTCACACATGTGCACAGCATACAGGCACGCACATACTTGAACGAGTGCACGTACGCACGCACACGCACACGCACACACTCACAAAGTTCAGCCGTTTTTGTTCCTCTGCACACAGTGAGCGACAAACAGAGCTCTTCACAATATTTAGCAATCTCAAGTTGACCTTTCGCTTTGTGCGGGACGGTGCGAACGGGTCACGAATCAAGGGGCGGGGCCCAGGACCCGCCAATGTCTGTCCCGTTGCCCCTGTGCCGGTATCACCAAGGTGCTGTAGTCCAGTCAGAGCCCATGATAGTTTTCAGCACGCGTCTCACACGTGAGTGAGTGTTAAACACTCAATGGCTTCACAATACCCATTGTTCTTGAGCAGAGCGTCAGTCGATTCAGCTCCAGCGGCTCCAGAGGCGCGGGGCTTGAGCAAATCCAAACCATGCCCCCCTCCCCCAAGCACTGGCCACAAACCACTTGTCCAGAGAAGTTCTTCTCAGTTTGAAAGGTCTCATCAGGCCCGGGTCTGAGTCAGGATCGGGTGTCCTTGACCCCAACCCGGGTCCGCTGGAGCGCAGGTCACGCGGCGCACGCGCGCGGCACATCCTTTCTGACCCGGCGGCGGCGGCGGCGGCGGCGGCGGCAGCAGCAGCAGCGGCGGCACCAGCAGCAGCAGCAACAGCAGCAGCAGCAGCAGCAGCAGCGGCGGCGGCGGCGGCGGCAACAGCAGCAGCGGCGGCGGCGCCGTCCTCCCTCCGCCGCTCTCAGCACTCGCTACGCCCGTGCGCGTTCTGGTACTGCGCCTCCGGCACGTTCCTGTACACAGGGCCGCGAGGCGTGACGTTCTCGTATATCGCAGTCTGGTCCCCAGGCGGCACCTCCGTGTCCCCGTACACAGCGTCCCCTTCCGGCTCCGTGTTGTAGCACTGCTGCTCCTCGACAGGGGGCTCCAGGCGCGGCTTCCGGCCTCCCGGTTTTGCGTGTTGCTTGGGAACCTGCGCGAGTGGGATTCCACCAGCAGGGGGAGTCTGAAATGGAAAAACCGGAAGTCGTCCTTGTTAAAGCCTCAGTTTTATGAGGGTCTTTTGTCTCGTACCGAATGGATCTTCCTTCTGACGAAAGAAAACATTGGGCGTGTTCGATTCAGGCGTGCGGCTGGCTGGCGACGAAGTGGCGCCACCTCACTCCTGGCTTGGCTAAATATTGTACTAAGTGGGCAAATTCAGCCACTTGGGCTCACTCAGCTGACCGCAAAACGTCAACGCAACACTGCCAATTTGTTAGGGTTTCCACACAGGCAGGGCGGCGTCAGACTTTTTGACGCCAGCGTCCAAATTTTGACGCCAAACGGAGAGCATCAAAACATGGTCCAGTCCGTTTCTGCTGTCGCGCGTTTCATGCCGCGTCATCTGTGTGAAAATCCCTTATCTTGCAAGTGAGGAGAGGAGAGTGACGTCACCTTGGCGACGTTCTTTTTCTTCGCTTCGATCCGCTTCACCGTCGGGGAGTCGGCGACTATCGTCAGGTAGGACGGCTTCTCTTTAGGCGGAGGGCCCTTCCGTGGCTGCGGCATCTGTGGACGAGAGAGGGCGTGGTCAACACCGCGCCCAACACACCGCGAGGTGTCGCGTCGAACGGCCCGCGAGCGTGCGGGGCGAGAATAGGGGTTTTCACATTGGTGACGCGCGGTTGGGCGGCGTCAGAATTTTTGACGCGCGCATCAAAAATCAACATGACGCCCAATGGAGAGCATCAAATTATCAGTCCAGACCGATCACAGACTTTTTGACGCGCGCGTCAAAATTTTGTCGCCGTGTCACCAATGTGAAAACCCCTAATCGAACGCACACAATGAGCACGTCAGCGTGCTCCGTTTCACACGGGATGCGACACTTTTTCAGAATAATATGGATAGAATGGGTCAATAAGTTGGATCGGTGTCTCTGAACCCAGTCCCAAGGGGTCAAGGTCGCGCCCCTGGATCTGCTGGGAAAAAGGCCTGACAGCAGCTTCAGACACTACGGAGGTTCAGCAAACACGTCCGCTCCTTTTCCGACGTGCCCCAATTGCCAGATCAGTGACACTAATACCATTTGGTCACTTGTCATCATTGGATCTCAACTGCTCATGTGATGCAAATTTGGTCATCTGTGGCACCGATCTGGCAATTGGGGCACCGCACGTGTTCAGAACGCCTGTTTCCCGCTGGTGCGCCACGCGTGTCACGCCACATGCAGAACGCCAGGGAGCGCTGCGTGTGGTGTGACGCTTCTGTGCGCAACGCGTCCAGAGAAAATCTGCCTCGCTGTCTGTCTGGAGACCTGTTGTGACTGAGGAACCTCAAACAAGGGGCCCAGGGGCGGATGCGCGCTCTGGTCAGTGGAAGCACGGACGGAAAAACTCCAATCCGAACAAATTACGTACTCGTATAAATGTACACAAAAGTGAAAATGACCTGCGGTGCAAGATTCGGGAGAACAACTCCAGCGGACCGGTGTGTGTGTATGTGTGTGTGTGTGTATGTGTGTATGTGTGCGTGTGGTGATCCCAGGGCCCAGGATCCGCTACAGACGTGTATCAGAACAACTCATGTCAGAAAGATCTTGATAAATACATTCTTATCACATATTCTTATCAAAAACAGCACAGAGCTCGTCAAGTGAATTTTTTGTGGGCATCAAATTCCACAGAGTGAGTACCTTGTGTACTCGGACATAAATTTGAAACCAAACGGTGCCGCAACAGTATCTTTATGATGTTGCGTCCCTCGTATCAGGGTGCGCGTTTATGAAGCTTACAGCACAAAGGTAAGATAAGACTGAGCATGATTACCACTCGGCTGCCGTGCTGCAAGAAAAGGCACAGATAAGGCTCGTCAGACATCGCTCCGTGGGGCCAGGTTCGGTTCGGATCAGTTGAGATCAGTCGACTCAGAGAAATCGTGAATTTGAGGCACCAAGCCGTCTGTCTGTCTGTCTGTCTGTCTGTCTGTCTGTCTGTCTGTCTGTCTGTCTGTCTGTCTGTCTGTCTGTCTGTCTGTCTGTCTGTCTGTCTGTCTGACCCCCTCTCTTTGTACTTACCACCGACTCTGGCAGTGCCACATCGTCGTACTCTTCCGTCGGCCCCGTCCACTCGGACTCCTCTCCCATCGGGTCGTACTCCTGTTCCTCGGGGGCGGGGGCGCCACCCCGCGGGGGGACCCCCGCCCCGCGCACCTGCGTCACGTACTGCTGCGGGTAGGTCGGGTCGGACTTGAGGCGCACGGCCGGCTGCGCCGCCTGGCGGGCCACCAGCGGCTGCAACACGGAGACGGTGCTGAGAGAGGGTCATGACAAGGAGTCCCTGCGCAGGTCAGTCTGTGTGTCTGTGTGCTCTTGAGACCAACGCCCACCACACACTCTTACGCACACACACACACACACACACACACACACACACGTCCTTTCCCCATCTCGGCCACGACGCTCGCGTTTCAAGCGGAATGGGCGCGCCATGCTCAGACCTCACCGCAAAAGCCTGGGCTGGGATTGGCCCAACCTCGAATCAACCTTGATCCAGGGAAAAGACCAAATCCATTGTCCCATCAAACATCCAAATTGTGCACAAAAGTAACAATTATTTGTGGAGGGTGTGGTCAGGAGCAAGGCCATTTGGTGCCACTGGGAGGGGAAGGCGCGAACATTAGACTTGTAGAAGACTGCGAATTGAGACTCATGCAATGAAATAAGCGCAGAAGCTTGAATACTTGAGTGGTTATCAGTGATCGTGCACTGACAATTCACATTGTGTACTCATTGAAAACGTGCATTCAGATCACCGAGCGATCATGCGTGCAGAAGACAAGACAAGAAGCATAGTTTGTGGCAAAGCTGCAACAAGAGTCCAAGAAAGCAGCGAGAAGGGCTGATGCCGTGGATCCAGGGGCGGGGCTGGGGGCTGGGGGCTGGGGGCTGGGGGCTGGGGGCTGGGGTCTGACTGCACAGGGACCGATCCGGACAAACCAAGGCGAGGGGGGCGACAAGCGCCAACTTTCACCAAATTCAGTGGGAAAATACGAGTTTTTGGCCTCTGACTGCTGGTAAATGTAGTGGGGAAAGGCGCTGGTCTGAATTTGGCCTGATCTGTAGAGGGGGGGCGCCCCTGGATCCGTGAGAGATAGGGTGTCTGTGCAGGTTTAGAATCAGTCCACTTCGAGTACGCTCAATCTGACGGTCGACTGATCCGACAGTACATTGCCTAACAACGTTTTGAGAGGGTCATCAAACTCGGCGTGTTATGGGGTTTTCATGTGGGACACACAACTGTCAGCCACACGTGTTATTTCCGGTTGGGTCACGTGAGAAACCACGTGTGCTTCAAGTCCAGGATCGACTGTGTGCAGAGACGTCCGATTGGGCGAACCAGAGGAGTACGATTTGGTTTGTGGTATCATGAACCTTGACTCTGGCCCAAGTTCAGTTTATTTTTGACAAAATGGTTAACAAATGGGAGGAAAGGTTCAATTGAGCGAAAGATGTTTTGGGCGGCCCGGGTCCCCCTGGACACGTCCCTGGATACCTACCGGCTGGTCGGTGGCGCCTCCTGTCGGTTCCGGCGTGTAGCGCGGAAACGTCCCGTCTCGGCTCGTCTCCGACTGAAACAACCGACCCGTTAACCCGGCGCGTCTGTCGCCTCGCTCTGAGCTGTCCGTCCACGTGACCGGAACCGGAACCGGAAGCTGCCTCCATCCAACAACCCGGCTGCACGACGGAACCCAACTTCCCCTTCCAACCTGACATGGCTTTCCAACGCAACGTCTCCACTCAGCCAATCTCTCGAGGCCTGCCTGCCCAACTCAACCCACTTTTCAACCAGTGGCTGATGTCCAGTAAGACAGCCACGTCAACTCAACTGTCCTCTCTGGCATAACCTCTCAACCTTCTCTCCTTACTCAACCTATCTGCTCCACAATTTTACTTTGAAAACTTGTCAAATGGGTTGTTTTGGCTTTGCAGGGTTGCCCAGCTGGTTCTGGCCCCTGGATCCTGCCCCTGGATCCTGCCCCTGGATCCTGCCCCTGGATCCTGCCCCTGGATCCTGCCCCTGGATCCTGCCCCTGGATCCTGCCCCTGGCGTCGAAACCCGCCCGTGTAAAGAGTGAAACGGCAGAAACAAGCAGGGAAGAAGAAAGAAGAAGAAACCACAGCGTCCATGCACTCCTTTACATTCAAAACTAAAAACACAAGGCCAAAAAACATGCACCCTGGACCTGTCTACATGCAAGCAAACTACCCCCTCCAGGGGCTCCAGATAGAGCACTGATTCTCAAAAAATTGTGCCCAATGGCAAAAACAATTTTCGAAGGTAAATTAAATTTGTCAAAATAGTCTCTGCCTGGTTGGAACCGGTTTGCTCTGAATCCTTGGACCCGCCAGACTAAACATTACCGTGTTCCTACCTTGAGGAGGTCGTCTTTCGCCGGGGGAGGCTTCACGATTCCGGACGTCGGCCGCGGTGCCTTCTGGGATCGCTTGCAGCAGTCACATGATCCGCAGCACGCGCACGCAGACTGGCACGTTGCCAGGCAACCGTCGAAACGCCCGCCTCTCAACGCTCGCACGAAAAGAACGATCAACCCCACCAGGAGAATGGTCCCAAAAATGGCGGTCAAACCTGAAAAAGTTCCAGCATTTTCATGCCATTGCAACACCGCTTGTGCTGCACACGTCAGAAATGATCCCACGCAGTCTCTGGATGTACTGGTGCAGCCTTGATCGCTGCCCTGGATCCACCAATGAATCTTCTCCAGATCCCGTCGTCCGTGGATTTTCTCCTCAGGAACCACGTGGTTCATCTGTGCATCTTTCCCCTGGACTTGACCCCCCACACACACACACAGACACACACACAGACAGACAGACACACACACACACACACACACACACACACGTGCATCCATTCGTCTGCTCCCCTGAACCCGCCTGAGTGGATCTACTCACTGATGAGTGCGATCTCCGTGTCAGAGAACTCCGCGCATGAGTCTCCGTCCAGCACCCAGTCGTTTTCGCAGACGAGACACGTAGCGCCGCCCGGCCGGCAGAGGGCGCAGTGAGCGACGGCGCAGGGGCGGCAGGTGGCGTTGTCACCGTTTCCCGGGTCACCGTAAAATCCTGCAGAGATACGTCACAAGGTGAAGGAGTGGCGATTCAGAAAAGCATGTTAGGTTCAAAACGAGGGTGCGGTTTGTAAAGCAGGTCACACACGTTGAAACGTCCATTGCGGACACAGATTTCAGGGTGAGAACACTGTCCAGGTCCCTGTGCGAAGTTGTGCCCCACATGAGGACTGCTTCACATTTGACGCGTCGCGCGTTGCGAGCCTCTCAGTGAACCTGCCAAACTGAAGCGACGCATCACCCCTCGGCCACACCGCGTGCGCCAACGCATCACGCACAGCTTGTACCACATTCCACACCTATGCCAGTGCATGTTTGGGGTTGGAACCCATCTGCTATCAGGTAGCGTACATGCACACATCTACTCACACCTCATTGCCACACTGCTTCGTATGGGTAAAACCCAGTGTGGTGCGCTGTGACCTTGGTGTGCGTGTGCGCTGGCGCACGCCGTGTGGCCCAGGGGTCACGCATTGGTTTGTACAGAAACACAAAGCTCAACGCAGCGCGCGGTCTTGGGGGACGCAACGCTTGACGCGCACGCGCGCTCGTCCCCAGACGCCTTCCGCTTCCGGTGGAACCTGACTGACCCGGGTCGCACTGCGTCACGCAGAGGAATCCCGACCCCGGCTCCGGCGTCGTCGTCGGCGGCGGCGTCGTCTCCGGGTCGGTGGCGTTCACGATCGTCGTCGGCGCTTCCGTCGTCGTCGTCGTCGTCGTCGTCGTCGTCGTCGTGTTGGTGTTGGTGTCGTTGGAGTTGGATCCCGTCACCACTGGAAGCGACGGAGACGTCAAGGCTTGGGTCACTTCCGGTCACTCGATGGAGACGCGCGTACTCATACACAAAAACACAACACGCGTTCTTGCGTACGCTGACGCACAGACACGAACATACCTGCGTGCGTTAGTTCCTGAACACATACACAGACAGACAGACAGACAGACAGACAGACAGACAGACACACACACACACACACACACACACACACACACACACACACACGGACTGCATGCACGCGCGTGTTCTTCCGGCAACAAAATCACGAGACTCTTGCATTGTTCCGTGCCATGACATCTCCACAAACTCAACACGTGACCCAGCACGTGACCTACACTTCCGGCTGCAGCGGTCGGACCGGAAGTTACCTGGGCTCAGGGCGGGGCCTTCCTCGTCCCCAGGGCCGGGGTCGGTGGGCTGTCTGTAGTGGAAGTCTGCGCACGTCTCGCACTGTTCCGGCCCCGGTCCGAAGCAGGTCACGCACGACGGGTCGCACTGCTGCGCCACCTGCAAACCAAGAGACGCGTCAACGTTCGGACACGGACCCTACCGTATTCACCCGTGTACGAGACGCACCCTTTTTGCCCTGAAATGTGGTACCCATAGAAGGAGTGCATCTTGTCATGAGAGTAAGGTTCACTTGTTTCAATGACACCAGAACATGAGACAAAACCTGGGTGTATTTTGCCTGGCTGTGTCTTGTACAGGGTGAACACGGTGTTCGTGGCAGGGAATAGTGTGAGTGAAGACGACAAGGGTGTCAAGTCAAGTGTTTTCCGCACGTGCATCAGACTGACCCCCGGGGGACCCAGCTCTGTTTTAAAACACGTGAAACGGGACAGCCAAGTTCAAATGCATTTGCCACGGCTCTTTTCACATGGGTGACGGCGTCAGCATTTTTTTAGGTGATTTGAGGTGGGTTGCACGATTTGGGCTGATGAGCCAAATCGGTGCGAGCCAAATCGAAGCACCTATAGGCAGCGTCTTCCAAAAGTATGTCAGCAGC
>JAAUXT010030694.1_pt1 | contig 12914 bp, 15 predicted proteins | sample 7278171 | NCBI WGS metagenome assembly JAAUXT01 (sample SAMN14350112, study PRJNA611818) | marine sediment metagenome | isolation source: surface marine sediment (1.8m) | place: French Polynesia: Moorea | collected 2018-08
CGATGGGGAAAGCACCAGAAGTTCAGGGCCCTGCAACCTTACATTCCTACCGGACAGGGCGGACCACTGAAGCCTTCTGCTTTGCGGGTTGAGAACATCTCGACCACGGCCAGAGTGCTAAGAATCCCGAGTCTCGAATCCCGAATCCCAAATTCTCCGCGCAATAGAGGCACACATCGCTTTTATATGTTCCCATTTCCGGACGCAAGGAAAGCTCACAACCGACTGCGATGGATCGGCAAGACACAGAAAATGGCAGGAACCAGCGGGAACTCTTTCAATGGCTCTTACCGCGTACACACATAATTCACTTCCATTATCGTTGTCAAAGTTCAAAAAGATAACGGTGTTTTTCCGCGAAACTTTGTGATTCACTGCAAACTCCACTTTCAGGAAATTGCGGACCCTTTCTACGCGTACTGCAAGCAACATGCTGAGAAGAATAGTTCTCGGATAAAGAGAAGGAATTTCCTGGCAGTGCAATCGAACCACAAGAAGAACGAGAGCGATGCGGACGACAAGGAAAAGGCACGGGTGCAACGGAAGCTCAACGGTCACAGACAGAAATACCAGGTGGCCAATGTCAACAGAGCTCCATCGTGGGGTACGTGGTCATGTCTGTTTGTATGTCGACTTCGTTGCCCGATTGGCGAGTGTTCGACAATCCAACGCGTGTGGTCGCACGGAGGCATGGTCTGTTCACAGAAAAGTTACCGTCACCCCCTCAGTAAAATTTCGTGTTTTGCCATTTTCATGAGGGTGGTCTGAATCTCGCTCAGGGCCAAAAAAATTGGACTTTGAAATGTGAATACACACTTTGAAATGTTCATACAGGTGCTCTTCGAAGTTTTTGGTGCACACCTGACAGTGCTTTTGTTCACGAATTGCGACCTGCAGAGTCGCTCGAGGAAAACTGGAGGAACATTGCCGCAATTTGCGGGAAAACATGAAGACCTACTGGGAACAGTCTTGTATCTCGTGTTTTTCAGTTCCCAGTGAGAAGCTGCCTCGTCTGCTGACCACCAGTCCATCGGCGATGAGGTGCCTTTTGAAGAAAGCTGAACTGCTGGGCATCTCCACACAGGTGAAGAAGGGTGCGCTTTCGATTTTCACGAACATGTTGCAAGCAACATGAATTGTTGCTGGCAAGCCGTTTCCATCTTGGGAAAAAAGAATTTTCCCTCTTGCTTTCAGATGTCAGCGACACAAAAAACAGACATCAGAAAGAAATCTCACGTCCATCCAGCGTTCAGTGTCGACTACATTAGTTACTACTACGGTACCTTGTTTTGAATTGTGGTTCTTGTGTGCGAAATGGCAAGGAAACAAAATCTGGCCCGGGTGCAACACATGGTTCTTGAAAACGATTTGTAGATCGCAATGTTCGAATCAAGAACGCGAAATCCCACCTGAGGGAACATTTACTGCTGAAGGAGAAACTTGACAGACAAGAAAAAGTGCTACGGTCCAAGTATGACAAGGTAAGGAATCGAAACGAAACAGATTTGTCCAAAGGTCTGAAGTCAACGAACTTTTGAGCTCTGTATGAGAAAGTGTGTGGTGTTGCTTCCAGCTGAACGCTGATGTTGAGCAAGAAAGCAAGAAGAACAACATGTTGAGGTCCGAAGCTGAAAAGTTGTGGAAACTGCTGGGCAAACTGAATGGAAAGGTTCGAAGCGATATGCATAAAACCTGATTTTGCAAAACTGTCCCCGTTTCTGAAACCCGATGTCGATTGTGGCTCCACCACTTTATCCGGTGTGTTATTTCAGACAACTTTCATCACTCCTTTTTCAGCCATTACCCACACCTAAAGTGTTACGAGTGAAGAAAATGGCCAAGAAGAAGAGAGAAACGTTGAGGTCTCCTCCGGCCGTGATTCACAGGTTCGCTTGTTTTCTTCGTTTCATTTCAAATGGACTGTTATTTGAACGCATGGAATTGCACCAGTGTTACGTCTCTTTCTTGTGCAGTTGTGGGATATGCAGCCAGTCACATGACCAGCATCTCCTCGCTCACTGTGATACGTGCAAGAAATACTACCACCTCGGTTGCGTGGACCCACCACTCACACGCATGCCAAAGAAAACCAAACTCATGGGATGGTACGTACGCTTGTTTTCTGTCTTCTCGGTTGAACAAAATTTTGTTGACGCTGCGTGCTGGGTGTATGCTCGACACTGACACGTATAATGTCTTTTACATCCGATACTCCTTGTACTCGTACACAGGCAATGTTCAGAGTGCGACAGTTCACAAAGCGAAGACTCGGACGCCAAAGAAGGAGTGGACACCAATGCACCTCGAAAACTGCGAGAATCGCATCAAATCAAACTTCCAGCCAAATTCACCGCTCCTTCCAAAGAGCCGAGAAAGGTTAGCATAGACCGTGCATCATTTAGACCAAGGTGTTTTGAATGTGTTTCAATGAATTTCTGTTCAAGCAAATTCGTTTGTTTGCAGGATATCGGCGCAACAACAGACCGAAAGGGGAAGCGAAAGCGCAAAAAAAGCAAGAAACTGCTTCAAGCTGAGGGCGAAGAGGATGACAAGGAGATGGTGGGAAGTTTTCCTGTGAGTACTCTCAACAGAGTTCGCCAGTTCAGAATTCCTGTTGAATGACTTGTGCACTTGCAGCCGGTGTTGAAGAAGGAGAGGCCTCTGAAGGTTCGAGAAGTGAAGCCGCCCAAACCGCGCGACATTCGCACTGAGTGCTGCGTGTGTCTGGATCTGGGCGACAACACCAACCTCGTGAGGTCAGTCAGACCGTCGACGACACAAGACAAAAACGCCCTCAGAAAGAAGCGTGTCACCGTTAAAAATTTGTCTATTTTTATTAAATTGTGGTGACTTGCTTCAGTGAAGGTCAAAAAACTGCTGTCGTTTTAGCTGCCAAAAACGTTCAACTCAGATTCAGTCCTGTCACTTTGCACATGCCTTTTCTATTGATGTAGATGTGATGAATGCACACTCTGCTATCACTTCGAGTGTCTGGACCCTCCACTGAAGAAAAGCCCGAAGCAGCGAGGCTACGCGTGGCACTGTTCGGCCTGCGACCCATCGGAATCGGTATCAAACTTTGACTTGTGTTGTGTTGCAAGTCTTTCGGTGATCATTTGTTGTGTGTCTGCGAAGAAAGTGAAGACAATGGATTGTGGAAAGTGGACAAAATGGAAGACCCAGATGTGAGTGTCGTGTCGTGTTTTGTTGAAGATGTTGATGTCCCTCGATGTTTCAGAACGAAGAGAACGGGGGTGGCGGGGGCGGGGGCGCCGAGGATAAGTACGAGGCAGAAGAGTTGGACCCCGGGGAGGAGGAGGAGCTGCTGGAGCCGCCCGAACTCGAGAGGGTGCGTTTCTGCTTCTCCTGCGCTGCAATCCCGAATCACGCGGGTCAGCGCAGGCCAATCACAGCTTTGTTGTCGTGATGGATATTTGGCATTCGACACGAATTTGATAAAAGCAGTTGACAACGTCATCTGATATCGCGGCATGTGTTCCGTCGTTTGGCGTCGTTGCGAGAAGTTTTTTTGGCTCGTGTTTCAATTGTGCGCAATTGGATTTCGTGGTTTTTGGTGAAAAGTGTGTCATTTGTTTTCTTTGTTAGATTGTCACCCTCATAGAATAGGTAATTTTAATTTTCGTATTTTTCGTTGAGTGAGGTGTTTTTGTCCAGAAAAGCTGTCACTCTGGCGCTCTTAGTGTTTATTTTCATGTCGTTAGGTGTCTAGTGCTGTAAAATACAGCCTTGTCATCTCAAGCGTACAGTTCAGCGCACTGTATTTTGAGCAAGTGTCGTTGCTTTGTGTTGGGCAAAATCTTCGTATCAGTCATCTTTTTCTTGTTCTCATAAGTTCGGTTCTTTCCACGTGGTCAACCAGTTCATGTACGAACAGAAACTGTGCGCAGAAAGATGGACACGTATGATCAAAATTAAGTCACTTGAATGAGATAAGTCGTGCAACAAGAATGCATGTCACGTTGTTTTGTCCACTTGCGGTCTGCTCGACATCGAGATTATTTCCCAGAAACCAAATCCAGACTTTTGTCGCTCACCGAAACTGTTTGACTGTGGCACCTCAGCTAATTTGGACCCTCGTGCAGTGTTGTCTTGTGCGGCCAAGTGGCACCCACATCAACTGTTCATTTTCGTTTCAGCCTGCTCAGGATAGTTGCGGGAAAAAAGACAATCCATCTCGGGAAAACAAACGTCTGGCTTCAACCTGTGATGCCGCTTCAGCGGTGTTGGCTGAGTCTCGCCCGCGCGCTGACCGTGGTCCGTCACATTCAGCACCAGCCGCGCAGACGCCATCGTGGTCCGACAGTGGTGCGCCAACCACCACTGCCCTACCTTCTGCGCATGCAAGTGGACAATCCGGTCTGAGTGAGAAAAGTAGCGCTTCCGATGAGAGAGACAAACCACGCGTTAAGGAGACCACTCCAGTCTCACCGTCTTCCAAATCGTTTTCCCACGACGCAACCGTGCTCCACGTGTCTCAGGACACGTCCAACATGACGCCCATCACTGCCTTGAAACAGGAAGAATCTCTGTTCAGACCGGATTTGTGTTACACTGGCACAGAGGACATTGTTTCGGGTGTTTCGTTGAAGTCTGTGACATCAACGAAAAGTTGTTCCAAGACGAAGGGGCACAAGAAGGACAAAAACCCCAGCAGAAACATCGACGCGCCGGTTGTGAAAAAGAAGAAGGCAGCTGCGAAGAAGCTGGAGCTGAAAACCGCCGAACTAAGTGATGGCGTCCTTGACGTGAAAGCCGAAAAGACTGCGAAAAAGAGGAAATCCGTGAAAAAGTGCAAGGTGGAGAAAGAAATGGTAAATGGTGAGGAAATGTTGCAAAATGGTGAGACAGAAGTTGAAACAATTTGTGCAAAGAAGCGGAAAGTTGTGAAAGTGAAAGATCCGCCAAACGAAAACAACGACATCAATGACAACAGTATCAAGGACACAGGAAATGAACGGGACACGAAGGGGCGCAAACGGAAGTTGAAGCTCGAGAACAACGACGAGAATTCTGCGAATAAAGATGTGAAGAGAAGAAAGCCCGACAAGAAGAAGAATCCGAAAGGTATGCCGAAGAAGAAGAAAAAGAAAATGAGTGCAAAGTCTCAAGAGCCACAGTTACCCTGTGATTTGCCCGTGACTGGTGAAGTAGAAGATGCAGACTTGGTTGACCCTTGTCTTGCTCTGACGAACAAGAAACCAACTGCTGAAGCACTGGCTCTGCAAGCAACTGTCGAAAAGCTGCAAGGGAGACTGACGCCAACTCTGCACCAAGGCACCAACAGTTTCAACGGCACGAACACAGAATCGTTGCAAGCAGTGCTGCCCAGGTTTGTGTCCGGATTACCTGCTGACAAGGAATCAGTCTCAGTCAAACCGCAGACGGATAAACAGATTGTGAAAGGAGTGACAGCGACCCCGTCGAATTTGAGCAGAAAGAGCGCTTCGAAAGGAAAGATTGCAGCACCTGTTAACGGAGATGCAGCTACGGGTGCGGTCACAGGTTCTAGTCACGACAAAGCGTTGGGTTTGTCCGACAGGACAAGCTGTGTGAACACGGTCAGTCAGAACGGACCTGTGTGTCTGCCGAGCAAAGACAAGTCCGTCCAACTGACCTCAACGGCCACGGATACCGTGCTCAACCCCATTGCTCAACCAGACAGTGTGGACAATGTGAAAAAACCCTCTGTGAATAGAACTCCCGCTCCAACTGTTCACTCTCCAAGCAAACGAACCAAAGCAGGCAAAGCGCGCACCTCGGATACAATCAAGGTCAGTCCGAAACTCGCCAACCTGCACAAAGCAGCCAAGAAGGACACCGTCGAAAACACCACCGACAAGTTGTTTCAGAAGAGAGAGACTGTTCTGTCTCCCGGAAAGAAGAAGCAGCGAATCGAAAACACCATTGACAGACTTCTTGCGAAAAGAGAAAAGAATGCGAAGGCGAAAGAGGTGGCCAGAGATAGTGAAACTTTGACTGGGCCAAATCCAGTTTGCACTGAATCCGGGAAGGATAATTGGCTGTGAATCAGTCGAAATGCGGGAGTTAGGTGTTGCAAAGTGGTGGTTTGGGTTCAGGTTCAGCAACGTGTTGTAAGTTTCGTTTCGGTTGTTCTTATGCAGTCACCTCTGAGCCGTCCGTGTGTGTGTGTGTGTGTGTGTGTGTGTGTGTGTGTGTGTGTGTGTGTGTGTGTGTGTGTGTGTGTGTGTGAATTCCGTAGAGCCTGTTTCCATTGGGAGAGCGGGAGTAGATTGGTGATCGTGGATCTTTTTCCTGTTGGGTTCTTGTCAAAAATTGGTGTGGCTGTTGTGTTTTTGATTGAAATGAGATTGACTTTATTTTGAAACCAAGAAAAAGTCATCGAGACAAAAACCTCCCTGGTGACAGGAAAAAGTAGCTACACCTCAGGTTGACGTCACCCATGTGGAGTACATTGTTCCTGAAACGAGTGTCAGAATGAGGAGATCGTGTCATTTTAGGGTCAGGGAAGGAGGGGTCGCATCGGGTCTGTGTGTGCTTCTTGTGACGTCTGTCACGTGGTGGGTCGGTGGACATATTTTGCTGCGACTCGCCTTTGTCGTCGCCTCTGGTGGGTCCACGCCACTGTGGCTCCTGCGGGACACAGGCTATACCACAAAAGGAGCTTAGATTCTAAGATTTCCCATCCAGAGGATCCCCTCAGCCCCGCCAAGGTACAGGTGCGTCTGGTTTGTCCTGTGACTCAGAAAACTTGCGGTGTGCAGCTTTCCCCCTTCTCCTGGCTTCTGTTTTTTCTTCGGTGGTTGCCGAACTTGAACTTTCAAGGCACTGATGCCACTTTTCCACTTCGTCAACCGGTGCCGTTCTATTTTCGTTCAATGCTAAGTTTCTACAGAGATATAGTGGTTCGAAAACTGCTCATTCTCGGATTGTGTCAGACAACCGTTTCGTTGGGAAAAGTTGCAGACAGCGCGGCTTCAAATCGTCTGGTGTTCTCAATGTTAAAGTGTTGTGATAACATGCATTTCCATTGATAGATGAGAGATTATTTACAACAAAGTAAAATAAATACTGTTTTGTAAGGTATTGTACATATTTATACAAAGTTACACAGCAATAAAAACTTACTTCGTTGTTCACAGACTCATGTCAAAACTGTCTGACCTTCGTGCTTTTACCGGTAAATCAGTCTGAACCGAATTCGGGTGAACAAGCTGTCGAAGCAGCAAAAAGAAATTGAGAGTCTTTCCGATCACGCCGAGATTCTCCGTCAACAAGAGCGATTTGTTTGTGCAGTCGGTGTGACAACATTTCCGAAACGTTGCATTTGGCCTGTTGTGATTCATTTGTGCCATCGCATTGACCAACAGAACTGCCCAGACCAGATGCAACTTGTCTTCCCTTGCAGATAACAATCAGTGCGTCTTGTGTTCTCCAACGATGTAGGCCTTGGTGCGCCTCACAGCGTTGAGGGCTGCTTCGAGCGCTTCAACTGCCACTACAGCCCCTGCAGAATACGAAACACGGTGTCCTGCGTTCACGTATTCTGCGAGTGCAATCAGCAACAAGCATCCAGTCACGGCGCTTTTGTGCACGCGCACTTCAAGGCGGTTCAGCTGCGCCGGACAATTGCCTCCCTTCAATTGGTCTTCAATTGTCCTTTCTGCATGTCTGAATGTTGCATCAAACAAGCACGCAGAGCCTTAAGAAATTACATTCCCGCAGGAGATTAAATGTTCAGATGGAGAGGGATCCCCAACCTGCGACAAAAATTAGACTTTACTCAACCGTCTGAAAGACAATGCGTAATGTGACTCACTTTGCGCGGTTGCCGTGTTAAGCGCTTCAGTGAATTTGCTGACCGCTTCCTCGTAGTTTCCAAGCGCGGCGTGTGCCTGTGCCACCAGGGCAGCGGCGTGAATTTGCCAGGTGGCGTCCTCTGCGTTGCGCGCCGCCAGCAGTGCGTTTTCGCCGTTGCGCAGGGCGTCGGAAGTGTGGCCGAGCTCCAAATGGCAACGCCCGATCTCATGCTGCAGCCAAGCGGACTCGACCATGGACTGCGTCCTGCCTAGTTTCTGACTCCAACTGCAGAAATTTATACGATGCGCGACTGAAACGTACAACAATCAGACAGATCAACGAGGTCCGAGGGTTTGGAAGACAAAGAACTCTGAGCAAAACCAGTTCCATGCACACAGAATGGACGACGCTGACCAGCCAAATCATGGCAACTTTCTCAAGATGATTTTTGCCAAATTTATTGATTTTCGTGACATGTTTTCACTGAACTTTGGATGATTGCTGAAGATTGTTCTCGCCTAGCAGCTCCGTGGAAACGAACCGCGTCATACCAAAATTGACATTTGAAGACGCAAGTTTGCAATATTTCTCAGATCATAAAGAAACTTTTTTTGTCAAACAAACACAGACTGATAACGCTTGGCGTGTGCAGATGATAAATGAGCTCTCAGTCGGATCAAAAGTTTTTGAGACACGGGATGTGGTGCCACTGGTGGTGCCACAGTGGCTCTGACTTTATCTGCCATCCCTTTTGCAAGTTCAAGTTGCCGGGTAGACGAATCATGCCGACAAAAGAAAATTTTTGTTCCAGCAAACAGTTACGTCTTGTGAGCAATCCATCTCACACAATGCTTGGCATGTGTCCATCGCATTGAAGATCATGCAGGCTAGAGGGTGCCAAATTTATGAGTTGGGCATGAACAAGTGGTCACGTTCTCTTGCGCATGAAGCTGCATTTGTGCACAAAAATGCCAAACGTTGTGAACTCACATTTTCATTGCATTTGAAAACATTCCCATTCTGGCGTACACTCGACCCAGGTTGTCGACAGCCCTCAACACTGAATCTTCATTTCCACTACAGCCATGTAAGGTTGAAAACAGAAATCTTGCATGGGAAATCATTTTTCTCATTCATTCTCGTTTCATCTGCATTCAACAACATGCACTGATGACATCAGTCATTGGATTGAAAAGCGATTCTTGTCTCTACCTTGATTTCGCGAATCGGAATCCAAGTCGAAAATGTCTCAAAGCCTTTTGGCTCTGGCCCATCTCCATATAAGCGTTCCCGAAGTAGCTATGAAGGTGTGCAGTGACCTTATTCCTGCAAAGTGCAAGAAAAAAAAGTCGCTTCTACAAGTACGAGTATGTCCCTCGCGCCCAGTTGGTGAGACGCCTTTTGAGGCTGTGACGAACAACATCAGGAATATTTACTTGTTTTGGATGGTTCCCTCGCTGTAGCCATTCAGCGTCTTCAGACATTTCTTTGCTCTTTGCAAACTTTCTCTGTACCTGGCATTACTCTGTTCTGAAAGAATTTTGCAAATTTCACAGCTCATCCCTTGCACAAAAGTTTTTATTCTGAGCCACTCCAGACTGCACATGCCTGTGTTGTTCTTGTGAAACTAAAAATTCCTTCGTTTTTTCTTGCGCGAAAACGTCAACTCAACGAACCCAGCTGTTGTTCAGAAACATACCTGACTCCAGCAATTGCAGCTGTTTGACCAAATACACTTTTGGTGTCATTTGTCTTGTCGTTGTTGTTGTTTTCTTTTTCCTCTTGACTGTTTGCTTTCGTTGCTTTTGTCTGTGCAGAACATCTGTTGTAATGTCCAGATGCTGGAGACATTCAGACAACATGTCATAAATGTCACTCGAAAGACCTGAAAAGAGAAATACCGAGTGAACTCGTGCAGATTCTGAGCCAAGAAAACTCGCTGTGCTCGAGAACCGAGCTATCAACAAGTTGACACGCCCTGCAATGAGTCCAGAATTGTCTGCCAAACTTATTTGCCAGACACAGCATTGCCTTTCACACTCGTGCACGTCCGCACGAGTGCTTGTCTTTGATGGGTGAGTCACAATGTTCTTGTTGACCAACGCGGGTTTTGCGGACTGCACTACCATGTAGGGTGAGTGAGAACCATGTCAAAACACCAGGCAGCTTGTTAAGCAGAAGCGCTGCTTTTCTTTTTGCTGTACGCATCGGATTGAATTGTTACCAGTTTGGCGCAACAGAGATTTCAGGAAGAATGTATCTTGATAAAGTTCTCCCAGTTCGTCCTTGAGAGTCTCAGTGAAGCGCCCCCAACTGAACCTGATTTCGTCTTGTGATTTTCGCTTTGTTCCTTTTGTTGAACAGGGTTCCTACAACAAAACACAATTGCTTTATGAAACATCGCAAAAAATTGTATCAAAAGGTGATGAAGAAACTGTCAAAACGAAGGAATGAAACTTTCAGAGGAGTCAGACGAACCAAATGACAACTCTCTCTCTCTCTCTCTCTCACTCACACACACACACACATGCGCGCACACACACACACACACACACACACGCGCGTGCTTGTGGAGACATCCTCACAATTTGTGTGCCGTTCGAGGCTTTGCACTTCTTCAAACTGGGCCGAGAATCTACAAAAGACGCAAAACAGAAGCTGGTCATTTTTCCATCAATCGACACGACACGATGATTTTGTTCCCAGCATCAGTGCTTCAGGTGCCTGGAGCCAGTCTCAAGCCCATTGGTGAATGGAAAGGGGAAAAACAATGTGAAATCCAACAAGACCATGAGAACAACTTTCAGTCTTGGAGTGAAGTCAGCTGCTACTACAACCCCAGCATCAGATACGCCTTCCGCGGACGGAGGAGATGGTTTGCATTTGCACCTGTCAATTGTGTGGCTTCCAATGTGGGTGAGTCGCTTGATGATACCGGTTTTATTGTGCGAAGCTGAATTGAATGAGGACTTAACTTTGCGCGACGGGTGTACCTGTCCTGGTAGATCCAAGGGCGAGTCAAGCCTGCTCCCCAAAAAATTGTTTCACCTGCCCGTTTTGCGTTGCTTTTGCATTTTTTTTCTTTTTCCTGTCAATCATATGTCTTTCGAACTCTGATTCAATCCTCATCCTCCAGGGTCAGAATCGCAGTCAGGACTGGATCGACACCTCTCCCGCGGATCCGCCAGAGACGGACAACTCGTGAAAATATCCAATGATTATGCTCACCACCAATCGCGCTCAAAATGGCTTTCTTTGTTTTTACAATGCCAGCCTGGAACATTCCTCTTAGATTTGGCCTCAAATTTTCTCCTCGGTTGTACAAGATGAGGGCTTGTTCCAAGTCGCCTCGCTCGTAAAGCACTTCCGCTTTCTGGTACAAACCCTGCCAAATTGAAGTGATGCTCAGATTTATATACATGAGTGGAAAGCGTTGAACATTGCGCCCTGAAACAACACGTTTGATTTGCAAAGTTCTTGCAAAACAAAGGCTGAGCGTGCGGTGCGTAATGCGGTAAATCCCAGCAAAGACTTCGTTCGATTCCAAATCTTTTGGCTCCCACCTACACAGTGTGTGTGCAGATGTTCGAGTGTCTGGTATAATTTTTGCATTTCCAAACGTACCAAAGCGTTTGTAATTGCCCAAACCTTGCCAAAGGTACGATCTGAAACCAGGGATGCTTCAGCATCTTGGAGAGCTTCGTCCAACTGCCCCAGCATCAGATGACACTTGGATTTCTCTGCCAGGCAGTTGCTGTCTCCAGGAACCAGCATCAGGGCCTGAAAATGAACGCAGCTTCGTTCCTGAAACCAACACTTGAATCACCAATTCAAGTTTAATGGAAAGGGGGGGGGGGGTCTGCCGGATTGTGCGCTCACAAACTCTTTCGCGAAGCGCACGTGTGCGACTTTCACCTGTGAGGTGTTTTGATTCAATCCGAAAGCTCAACTAGTTTGGTGTGAACGCCAATCAATGATGCTGTTCGATTTACATCCGAGAATCCGAGAAATCGACAATTCTCGATATCCGAGAGTGTAAAATGAATAGCAGTTTCATCCAAGAGAACATCCGAGAATCTGAGAAAGCTTGGGGCTCTCGGATTCCCGGGTCGAGAGTCCGAGAATTCTCGGATGTAGATTTTCAAATCGAACAGCATCAATGTGCATGGTTGACCATGGTCAAGTTGTTCTCCAGTGCTCAGGGGATGTCGGACAAACACACATCTTTGCAAAAATAACAGATAGAGTCTACTGGCAAGCCAGTATCAAAGAAGAAATTGGTCATTTGTTTTCGGGCTGCACCAGAAATTCCACAATCTCTGACAGCGTAGACGTCTGGAATCTAGACGTCTGGACTCGATACTTCTTTCCTGCCAGACCCATGCATGCACGGAAGAATACAGTACGAGGTGGTATCAGGAAATTCGTATCGTCGTCATGTCTATGCCTGGTGTTGTGTACTGAAGCCATCGACATGACGACGGTACGAATTTCCTGATACCACCTCGTAGATCTAGACGTCTAGATTCTAAAGAAGTGCATCAATTGTGTCCACAGACATTAGTCTTGCGTAGACGTCTAGATCTAGATTCAGCTGGACCAAATAGTAACAGGTCTTTTTGACTTGGAGGTCATTTTTCACTCACAGTGCTGAACGAGTTGACAGCATCTTGGTGTTTTCCAATTTTCATCAAATGTCGGCCTTCAGCTCGATGACACTCAAACGGTCCCTTCGGCTTGGAGAGCTTCATTTAGAGTCTAGATCTGCCAGTGACCGATTGAGCTGCTCAACAACTAGACTGTGTGTCCAAAACGTATTCGTATTCGAGACGGTTCATTCATCAAATACTATAAATTTTATACTTGGATGTTTTCACTTTGATTTCGTTCGCGTCGTCTGCTCTCCTACGTTACGTTCCCTTTTGTTGCCAGTGTAAGGCGTGACGTCAGCGTCACAATATTAGGACGTTGTTGATCGGCAGAACGTATACACAAACCAAAAGAAAGTATTACTCTAATTTGGTTCACACTGGTGTCAGAACAAGAGACTGACCCTGTCCTGGATCTAGAGAGGTAGATCTAGATAGGTAGACAAGTTTGGTCTACCTTTTGGC
>JAAUXT010026561.1_pt1 | contig 12913 bp, 7 predicted proteins | sample 7278171 | NCBI WGS metagenome assembly JAAUXT01 (sample SAMN14350112, study PRJNA611818) | marine sediment metagenome | isolation source: surface marine sediment (1.8m) | place: French Polynesia: Moorea | collected 2018-08
GACGCCCGCCGGGTCACCCTGTCCGAGATCGCCTTCCTCGGCGTCTACACCTACACCGAGGCCGACCTGCGCGCCGCCCTCGAGGTCTTGCACCGCGGCGCGCTCGGCGACCTCGCCTGGGCCGAATCGCGCGCCCTGGAAGACGGCGTCCAGGCCTTCCACGACCTCGACCAGGGACTGACCGCCGCCGCCAAGATCGTCCTGCACCCCTGAAGTACGGGGGTCGGGCCGTCAAAGCCGAGCCCGCCGCAAGGACCTCTACAAGGGCAGGCCGCGGTTCATGATCATCCGGCTCTTCGGCCTCGCGCTCGTCGTTCTCTCCCCCCAGGCCGCCCACTGGCGCCCAGCCGCGATCTTCGGGGCTAGGCCGTTCGTGAGCGGGCGAGACGGGCGAGCGCCGCCCGAAGCCTGTTTGGCTTGCTGGCGGCCAGCGAGACCGGCCGGCCGCGGCTCGGGTGCGTCGACTGGTCGCCGGGAGCGCTCTCTTGGCCCGGGCTGCGGTGTCGAAGAAGTCGCAGGCCGAGGCCCGCGCTCGTTCCAGGCCTGCGCTACAGCCACTTCTTTATGTTCTTGGCTTCTTTCTCGATCTCTCGCCCCAGATTGTGGAGCTGGTGTCCAATCCGGCCCAGGGTGATCGTCCCGGTGATCGTTTTGTTGTAATCCTTGAGGGGGTTTATTACCCGGGCCTTGACCGTGTACGAGAACCTGCCGCTCGTGGAAAGCAGGACACGGACCGAAGTGATTTTGACGCTTAGGCGCTTATTTAGCTTGAAAACTATCGGTCTCTTGCCGAACTTCCCGACGCACACGATCCTCCCGGTGAATCGGCCTCCGGCGATGCCCAGGCTGCAGGTTGCTTTGAGTGATCCGCTGGCAAAACGCAGACCGCCGCTGAAGGAGAATCCCTCCGGGCCGAAGTCGAGGGTCGCTTGATTCTCGAAGCCGAACACGACCATGCGGTAGTCGGCAACCAGGATTTCCTTCTGCGACGTGTCGAAATCGAATTGTGGCCCCTTCGTGTGATCGCGCGCATCCGACACGGCAAATCCCGGTATCGAGATCGCCTTGCCCATGCAGAGTTTTCCGACCAACTTCTCGGTCGAGATCTCGATCTCGGCATCGCAGGGAAATCCGAAGACCACGGCATCGGACAGGAAGCCGAAGCCCGTTTTCACGCTCCTGTTGGGCGACAGATTGCACTGGACATCGTTGCAATCCCAGAGCTTCAACTCCTTGAACTGAATCCCTTTGCTGATCGGTTTCGGCAACTTGCCCTTGGCCTCGGTGCAGAGCGCCTCGAAGAGCGGGGCCAGGTCGAGTTGATGGATGTCCGCGTATAGAAAAGTCGGCTCGAGCTCCGGTAGCGCGAAGGCGAGGTGGAATTCGCCTTTCGTCTTTTCGATCAGCACGGTGCCGCCCAGTCCGATAACGACTCCTTCCACATCGATGGTGAAGGAACCGTCGATTTCCTCCAGCTCCAAGCCATCCGCGCCCTTCGGCGGGGGCAGGCTACCGATCTTTGCATCGCCTTTGAAAGAGATGGAGGGGGGATCGACTTGGAAGGTGACGTCCCCCGTGACATCGACGGTCTCGCCCTTCTTCGTCGCCGGAAAGACAACCGTGCCGCCGAGCGACACGGACAGCGGAAGCGAAAACGTAAGCTGGCAATCCGACATGACCAGCTGCGTCCTTCCTTTGCCCGGATTCGGCAAGCTCAGGCGCATATCGTCCAAGACGGCGGTCAGGGCGACATCGCTCGGTTGGGGACCGATCGAGCCTGCGAGCATGAAGTCGAGGCGGCCGCAGAGGCCGTACACGGATTTCGCAAGCATCGAGCCTTGCCTGGCATCGAGCGTGATCGCCGCCCCCAAGTTGAGTCCGGTGTGCATCGAGAAGTGATGCGAGCCCAGTTCGGGGTGGATGTCGCCATCCACGCTGATGCTGTCGGTCGCGACGCCGATGAAGGCTTGGTCGAGGGCGAGGAAGTCGTCGACCGGTTTGAGTTCCTTCGACAGGTCCTTGGCCTTCCAGCCCTTGCCCGTACTGATCAGGAAAGCGAACTGCCAGCCGCCATCATCGGCCTTGAAGGCGTAGACGGTGGCGGTGTCACCGAGCGAATTGGCGCCCTCGAGCGTCACCGCGTCCTGCTCGAAATCCAGCTTGAACGCGAAGCGGGCGAGGTCGAGCCCCTTGGGTTTGGCGAAGGAGTTCGGAAATCCGCGGCCCATATCGACACCGAAGAGGGCGAGCGCGTCGGCCGGCAGGAAAGGGCTCTTCTTGGCATCGAAGCTGCCGGTCAAAAGGCGGTCTTTGTCGCTGAGATCGTAGGCCAGATCGATCTGACGATCGCGAGGCAGCCCGATCTGTCCCGTCAGCCGGAGCTCGGAGAGCGCAACCGACGCCTTCCCCTTCCAGGTCGCTACGAGCGCGGTTGTGACCTTGTCCCCGAACGGAAGGTCCCATCGATCGCTCAGCGTCCCATCGACCTGAACCGTCCGCATCTTCTTGGCGACCGTGATGCTCACGCTGAGGTCTGAGATCTTGACCCCGTCGAGGCCCGGCGGTGATTCGAGCTTCTTGCCCGCGATCGTGCTCGCGAACTTCGCGATCGAGAGGGGTTTGAAGCCTTTCGATTCGACGCTGAAGCTCTCCGCCTCCTTGGAGAGGGTGATGGTGACGGAGAGCGGCACGGAGGCGACCGCCATCTTGCCCGTGATCGTGCCGGTCGCGGCCTCCTTGGGACCGTTGTAGGTGAGCGATAGGGTCAGGCCATCGAGGACCAGATCGTCGCTGTCGAAGAGCTGAAAGCCATCGGGCCCGGTAGCGCCGACCGCCTCCACCGTGAAGGTCCTCTTTTCGAAAGAGGGATCGTTGGTGATCTTGATCGGCAACTTGCCGATCGAAAAAACCGCAAGCGTCCCGCGGAAATGCTGGTCGATGACCTCGCCAAGCGTTGGCGTTTTCGGCATTAGGATCCCTCCGTACGTGAAAATCTCAACCACCTGTGTCCAGGCGGCAGGCTACAGGTTCCAAAGCACGACGCAAATTCGTCGCCTTCCGGCGCTGTCGCCGCCGGCCTTGGCAGAACCTCTTCGCGAGCGCGGTCTTCCCCGCGACGACAGCGGATCCGCTCTGCGTCGATGAGCGGGAGGTTCGGCAGTCCTGGGAATCGAGACCGACACGGCCAGCGGCTGGCGCTGAACTTTCGCGGCGTTGACGGACAAGGCTGCGGGGCGAGAAGCTCCTTCGCTCCGCCCTCCGTCAGCTTGGCGCGAGGGATCGGGCCAAGACCTCCTCCGCCAGACCCCTTGCCGTCTCGGATCGGCCAATGGGTCTCGCCGGAAGGCCTCGTCATGCGACATAGCGGGCTATGTGACTATTGTCACATTTCTCTACCTGTAGGTACGCCAAACTGCGCATAATGGCGGGTCAACTGTATTCACCTCTAAGACGGAGTCGCGACCGATGGCAGAAGACTCCAGCAGCAAGACGGATAAAGAGCCGGCCGGCAAAGGTTCCGGAGCCAAAGCTTCGGCCGATGGGTCGACACAAGCCCTCGACGGCGGCTCTCCGGATGGCGACCAGGGTGGAGACTCCCCCTGGTGGAGAGGGCTGAAGTTCTTCTCCCGGTCGGGGCCGGGCCGAGCCGACCCGCCGGCCAAGCCCAAGCACGGTCAGCATCTCGATGGCTTGATATCGGACGCGAAAGCCCTGGTCCACTATGCGGTCCGGCACGGGCAGAACGTCTCCGAGGAGAACATCGAGACCCTGACCCTCGCCATCGAGGCCTACGGCACCGACAAATGGACGCAGAAGACGGAGGTCGGCTTCTTCAAGGCCTTTCGGCGCATGAGCAAGGCGCTACACCCGGCCTCGGTCGACAGCATAAAGGCGACGATATCGCCCTCCGGCGGGTCTTCGATCGCCAGGCGGGCGGTCTTGACCTACACCTTCTGGACGATCGTGATCTTGCTGCTGCTGATCTCGGTGCAGATCTACTGGATCGTCGGCCAGAACATCACGGCGAGAATCACCGGCCTGCAATCCGAAACCACGAAGATCGAAGCCACGATCAAGGAGCTGAACGATCAGTCCGGCTTCTTCAACGAAAATGCGCAGGAAAGAATGGATCAGATTTCGATACTCTTCCTGCACCTGGAGGAAGCCTTTGACTTCGACGCCGGTGGCGACATGCCAACCAAGATCGCCGACGGCCAGGCGCAAATTCGAGATCTGACCCCCGACGACATCGAGCGGACGATCGTGCCGCTCTTCGAGCGGATCGACCAGTTGAGTACCGAGCGCAAGCAGCTCCTGGAAAAGTCGGACAAGCTCCTGCTGGAAGTGGAGCACCGGGTGCGCGCGTATCAGGAGATTTCGGAAGACATCACCGCGGAGTATGTGCTTCTGAAGGCCTGGGGCATCGACTGGAGCCTCTTGTTGGAGTGGGCGCCCAAGTTCATGGAATTGCCTCGTGCCGAGAACGCGGAGCTCTACGATGCGCGATCCGACGAGCTTTCCTTGTCCTCCGCCAAGCTCACGCTCAAGTCGCTGTCCTCCTATATCCTGCCGCTCTTGTACGGCCTGCTCGGCGCCTACGCCTTCATTCTTCGCTCCCTGACCAAGCAGATCCAAAGGGTCACCTTCTCGGCGGATTCCTTGGTGGCCTTCAGGCTGCGCTGGCCCTTGGGGATGCTGGCGGGCATATCCGTCGGATGGTTCTTCGGTCCGGAGACCTTGCCGGCCGGGCTGTCGGCCTTGCAGCCCTTGGCCGTCGCCTTCCTGGCCGGGTACAGCGTCGAGCTGCTGTTCACGGCAATGGACAAGCTGATCGGGGCCTTCACCGCATCGGATTCGCCGAAGCCGGCCCGCGCCTGAGGCCGCAGCCGGCATCGAAGGCGATTGCCTGGGCCGTCATTGCGTTCCACCTGGCGTGGCGGCATCGCGGGGCAGGGCGATGGTGAACTCGGTGTGGTCGTTGACCTTGGAGCGCACCGTCATCTGACCGAGGTGCTGCTGCACGACGATGTCGTAGCTCAAGGACAGGCCGAGACCGGTCCCGGCTCCCGCGGCCTTGGTGGTGAAGAAGGGATTGAAGACCTTGTCCATGGCGGCATCCGGGATGCCGGCGCCGTTGTCGCGCACGCGCAGCTCGACTTGGTCGCCGAGATCCCTGGTTGCGACCTGGAGGGTGGGCCGGAAACCGTTCGAGGCCCCGTTGGAGGCGCGTTCGCCGACCGCGTCGAAGGCGTTCTGGAACAGGTTGAGGAGCACGCGGCTGATCTCCTGCGGCGCGACCACGGCGCTGCCGGCCTTCGGATCGAATTCCCGCTCCAGGGCGATCTCGAAGGCCGGATCCTTGGCCCGGGCGCCGTGATACGCCAGGCTCAGGCTCTCCTCCACCAGCTCGTTGATATCGGCCCGCCGGCGCTGCCCGGGGTCGCCGCGCGAGTGCAGCAGCATGCTGTTGACGATGTTGTTGGCGCGCTGCCCTTGGCTGGTGATCCGATCGAGGTTCTCGGAAAGCAGCGTCACCAGGTCGTCGAGCTCGGCGTTTGCCTCTTCGCCTAGGGTTTCGCGCAGGGGCTCGATCAGCTCCCTGAATTCTTCGATCAACTCACGGGAAACCTCGGCGAAGTTGTTGACGAAGTTGAGCGGGTTCTTGATCTCGTGGGCGATGCCGGCCGTGAGCTGTCCGAGCGAGGCCATCTTCTCGGATTGGACCAACTGCTGTTGGGTCGTGGTCAGTTCCGTAAGGGCTGATTCGGCCTGTTCCTTGGCTTCTCGCAGTTCCGCCTCGGCCTGCTTGAGATGGGTGATGTCGTCACCCATCGGCACAATAAGAGTGACCTCGCCGTGCTCATCTTTGACAGGCGTTGCGCCGAAGTTGATGATGTGCGCGATGCCGTCGGTCGCCTGATGGGTTGCCAAGAACTGCACGCTCTCTCCATCGGCGGCTCGTTTCAGCGCCCGTTTGAGCTGGGCTTGGAGATCCGGATCATGCGTCCACCAGGGGCAGTCCCAGAAGGGGAGTCCCAACACGTCCTCTTCGCTGGCACCGATCATCGCTAGGGCGGCCGCGTTGATCTCGATGAGAGTTCCGTCCGGTTTTAGAAGCCCCTGAAGTTGGGAGCCGGTGTTCAACATAGCCTTGGCGCGCGCCTCGCTCTCGCGCAGTCTTGCCTCCGCCAGCTTTAGCTCGGTGATATCGTGGCCCTCGGGCACGACTAGAACGACCTCGCCGTTCTCATCCGTGACCGGCCTTGCATGAAAATCGATGATGCGTTCGCTGCCGTCGGGCGCGGGGTGGGTTGCCAGGAACTGCACGGTCTCTCCATCCGCTGCCCGTTTCACCGCCCGCCGTACCCGTACTTGGAGGTCCGGGCTGTGTGTCCACCATGGACAGTCCCAGAATGGCTGTCCCACAACGTCCTCTTTGCCGGCGTCGATCATGTCCAGGGCGGCGGCGTTGGCCTCGATCAGGGTTCCGTCCGGCTTTAGGAGGCCCTGGAGGTGGGTTGCAGCGTTCAAGGTCGCCTTTGCCCGCATCTCGCTCTCTCGCAGCGCGTCTTCGGCCCGCTTGCGTTCCTTGATCTCAGCCACCAGGGACTCGTTGGTCTCTCGCAGCTCGGCGGTTCTTTCGTTGACCCGCAGTTCCAGGTCATCGCGTGCGCGGCGGAGCGCATCCTCCGTGTCTTCTCGGAGCGCTTGCAGCTTGTTATAGGCCTTGACCACCTTACCCAGCTCGTCACTGGCGGCCCAGTCGACCCGTTCGTACCCGCCACCCTTGCGGATTTTTTGAATCGACGCCTGCAGCAGCGCCAAGGGTCTTCCGACGATTCTGTTCGTGACGAGAATCGTGGCGCCGGTCAAGGCCACCAGGAGGACCAGCAAGACGATCGCATCTTCGGCCAGCCTTTCGCTGATCGTGCTGCGGATTTCCCGGTCGTGCGCGATGATCTTGATCGACCCAAGCGTTTGCGGGCTTGCCCCGTCGCGAAAGACAAGAAGTGCCTGTGCGGAGAATTCAGCGTTCTTCGGCGGCGTATCGATGTCGCCGATCGTCGAGATCAGAAATCCGGTGCCGTCGACGACAACGGCTCCCTGTACGAAGGGCAGTTTCCCGACCTCTTCCAGGAAGGTGTCGATCTTCCCGGTATCGAGCTCCCAAAGCGCCGCCGAGATCGGCACGCTTTGGGTCTTTACCAGCTCTTGCAGATCGGCAATGAGGTCTCGGCGCTGGGCAAAGTACTCCCGCGTCACGAGGGCCGAGAAAATGCCGACCAGCGTGGTGCCGATGATCAGGAGATGGAGTGCCAGGAGCTTGGCGCTCAGTCTGGTGATGCCCAACAGCTTCATTTCAGGCCGGCCATGTTATCGTCGCCAATCGAACCGGACCGCTTCGAGGCATTCAAAGCAGTCCCTATTTGATTGGCTAGTCGTAGGTGGCGCGCATCGTTTGGAACCACTCGGTATCGCGAAGCTGCGCCGATGTTGACCAGAAGCATTCCACCAGCTCGCGGTTGTCCTTGTAGAAGATCTTCGAGAACATCACGTATCCGACCGTTTTCTGGATCGGGGGCTGCAGCTTGGTGAGGCGCTCCGCAAGCTTGGGATGCTGTTCGAGAAGGGGGCCGGCGTTGTCCTCGATTGCGACCGCGGCATCGACACGGCCGTTTGCAGCCATGCGCAGCATGGTCAGGTCACTGGTGACTTCATAAACGCTGGCGCCGCGCTCTTTGAGCTCGGGAATTATCGAGGCGTCTCGCTCCGCCGCCACCGTATGTCCCTGGAGTTTGTCCGCTTCGGGCAGCTTTTCTTTATCGGCGTCCTTGGCGACATATGCGACGTAGGCGTACCGTTTCGACGCGCGATCTTCATCGGGTTTTCCGTCCTTGAGCGGATAAACCCCATACTCGGCCCGGTCCGGCTTGTAGCTGCTATTGAAGGCGGCCTGGATCTCTCCCCTTTCGACCATCTGGAGGGCGCGGGGCCAGGGCATGAAGGCAAACACGAGCTTGGCACCGCATTGCTTGGCGGCGCGGCTCGAGAGCTCGACGAACCAGCCAGGCTTGTCATCGGGAAGCTGTCCCTCTGTGACCCTGACCCTCTCGTTTGGCGTGTCGGTGGTCGCCAGGACCATGGTGGTTTCATCCCCGGCCACGGTGTTCTGGGGCAATACAGAACCGACGAGCAGGACGCCGCCAAAAACAAAGGGTGAGACGCGCCTAAGGTCAAGGTACTCACCACCTGCTTCTCGGCATCGCGGTTTTCGGCCTTGGAACATGGAACCCCCCAACGAGACAAGAGCCAGCGGCCTGCTCGAACGGGCGGATCCTTCATGTCGGCTGATTCGCCGTCTATTCAACACGCTCGATCCGGGTGGGTGCTGTACGCCCCGAACGCGTAGCCGGGGCCTCTTTCTTGGTCCGGTTCGAGCCTTGAAGCCGGCTTGCGCCTCGATCCGCGGTCGGCTGGCCCGCTCCGTAGCGTAGGCTGGCCGGGTTTCCGATGGCAAGGGAGCTTGTCGGGTTGACGCTCGCTCCGGATGGGCGCGTCGCCGCCCCCGCTCCTGCGCCGTCGTGCAGCCTAGCGGGTAGCGCTGGACTGCGGCACGGCGCGCGCCTCTTCGGGCGAAGGCCGTCGCGCTGCTTTGCGGCGCGGTCTCAATGACTTTTGAAGCTTGCAGATGTGAGACGGACAGGCTGCGACGGACAGCGTGGTGGTCCGCTAGGGTGCTGACCACCACGTTCCGCGACCGTCTCGCCGGACGGTCAGATCCTATTCAAAGCACTTACCGATTTGCGACTTTCTCTGCTGCCTGGCGTAGAAGTCTGAGACGCCGAGTTCGAAGGCGCTCACGTCGTCGGTTTCGCTGCCGAAGCCGCCTTCCCACACGCCGGCCTGATAGGCGCCTTCGGCGGCAAGATAGCAGGACTCCATCCGCGCCTGGCGCGCCGGCGAAAAGCCGTCGGCGTCGTAATGCCAGGCATCGGTCTCCCGGATGAGGAACGAGCTGTCCAAATTCAGAGCCCGGACTGCCTCGATCTTCGAATCCGTCTCGGCAGTCGGCGACGCCGGGAGCGCTGCTTGCTGGAGCGACTCGTCTTCAGCATTGGCCACCGCGATCGGTGCGATCACCGCCATGCCAAGCAGCACCAGGGAAAGCCTAGCAACCGCACGCATTTTGCTGAGCGGATCGAAGTGGTTCATCGCTGACCTCCCTTTGGCTCTGTGGCGTACCGATCTTGTTCTTGAACGACTGATACGCCGTTTCTTGCTCGCTAGATTACAGTCTGCGCGAAGGCAGGGGCGCCTTGTAGTTTCTAACGGTTAGAAACGTTACGAACTCACGTTCGACAGGGCGCCCGACCGAATGCGCGACGACGCCGAACAGAGGGGTCGATCCCGGCCAGACGGCGGCAAAGCGTTACCGACAAGGACCGACGAGGCGTAGGCCCCGGCCTACTTTCCCCGGGGGCGTAGCGGCGGATGACGATTACGCTGCTATACGTTGACGGTACTCGCGCGGAGAGACCCCGGCCCAGCGCCTGAAGGCACGGCTGAAATGGGCGGAATCGGCGTAGCCGAGATCCAATCCGATATCCGTGATCCGGTTGCCAGGATCCCCGAGCAAGCGCGCGGCCGCGCGGTAGCGGGTGTTATCGACGATTTGAATGTGAGTGAGCCCGCACTTGGCGAGACGGCGCTGCAGAGAACGCACGGAGAGGCCGGTGATCTCCGCCATCGTCTCGAGCCTCGGGGGCCCCTGCTGCTTAAGCAACGCCGCGGTTACCTGATGCAACGACCCGCAAAAGCTTGTGGCGGGAGCCGTATCTCGAAGCCGCGCTTCCATGGCATGCTTGGCCTCGCCGAGCGTCCGACGCCGCAGCGGCTGCGCGAGAAGCCCGCTCGGGACGGCAATGGCCGTGAATTGCTGTCCGATCCGGATCTCTGGATCGCCGAGCGTGTCCCTGAGCTCTCGGTCCGGTGCCGTCTGCGTCTGCAGGCGGAGCTTGGCCGGCTGCCACGACGGACCGGCCCCGAGCCGTACGTAGTCGATCAATCGGGTCAGTACGTATTGCTCGAACTGCGTGCGACCGAACTTCGGGCCGCGGAAATGGCTGCGGCATAACCAGACCTCGTCGCGTCCCGGGATCAGCCAGATACGGCCGTCGGAGGTGTGCAAGTGAATCAGGCGGCAGCTCGCCTCCAAGGCGTGCTTGACGGTGGGCGAGTTCGCGATCACCTGTCCATAAGAGCAGAGAGTTGCGATGCTGTTTTCCAGCCCGACCTGAAGCCCGAACACTCGGTTGCCCAGCGATCGTGCGGCGCCTCCCAAGAGCGTGTAGATGTGGCGCGTGGGGATCAAGTCGTCGGGGTCGCAATAGTGCCACGTCGGCAGCCCCAGATTTTTGAGCATGCCTTCCGCCGACACCCCGATACGCTCTAGGGCATCGGTCACGTGGATCAGCTGACTGGCCCTCGTGAGGGCGATGGGTTCCATCGACGTCGACCCTCCCATTTTTCTGCGGCGCCCGTGTCTATTTGCCGGTTGTGAGGGCAGCCCGCACCTCTCTCTGTCGCAAAAAGATTCATGAAGTCAGGGCCGCCTTCCAGTTTCTAACGGTGAGAAACCTTGTTATCCTGGGCCGAGGGCCGCGCCTGAGAAGAAAAGGTCATGACGGAAAGGGGTAATCCGGACCGAGCCAGGCGGCGTAACATGCGATGGGGAGAGTCGACAGGACAATTGGTGGCCTGCCGACTTAGCGTGGGCGTTCGAGTAAATGGGCGGAATATCGAAAGAGACGTCGGGTTCCCGACCAGCGACCAAGACCGTGCTCGCTGGGCTCGAACGGATTCTGGAAAGCCCGGATTTCGCGCGATCAAAGCGGATGCGGGACTTTCTTCGCTATCTGGTTGACGCGACGCTGACCGGCGAGGTCGACCGGACTAAGGAGTTCTCGATTGCGGTGGAGGTCTTCGGACGGGACGAGAGCTTCGACCCGCAGACCAGTTCGCTCGTAAGGGTAGAGGCTGGTAGGCTGCGGCGCACGCTCAAGCAGTACTACCTGACTCTCGGGAAGGACGAACCCCTCAGGATCGAGGTGCCGAAAGGGAAATATGTGGCCCAATTCCGCAAGGTCGGCGGCAATGGAAGCGCGCCAGCGTCCCCCACGGCCCGGCCCGCGGCCGGGGAGGGGTCAGCGCAAGCGGCTGCCGATGCCGGTGACGTTGGCCCGTCCGCCCGGCCGGCCGCTGCCGCGGAAGTTCGGACGAAGGGCACGAACGGAACCCGGGCGCCGACGATCCTGGTGGTCGACGACGAACCGCAGGTCGAAGCCCTGATCACGCAGAAATACCGCCGGCGGGTGCGCGACGGCAGCCTGTCGTTTCTCTTCGCGCATGACGGCGAGGAGGCCCTGGACACCTTGCTGCGGACCTCCGAGATCGACATGATCCTGACCGACATCAACATGCCGCGCATGGACGGTCTAACCCTCCTGGACCATCTGCCCGAGGTCAATCCGATGCTGATGGCGGTCGTGGTCACCGCCTACGGCGACATGCCGAACATCCGCACGGCGATGAACCGGGGCGCCTTCGACTTCATCACCAAGCCGATCGATTTCGACGACCTCACCGCGACCATGGAGCGCGCGCTCGCCCAGAACACCATCCTGCGCGACGCGGCCGTGGAGCACGACCAGCTGCTGGGCCTGCGCAAGGAGCTGACGATCGCGCGGGGCATCCAAGATTCCCTCCTGCCGGACCATCTCCCGCAGGAGAAGCGCTTCGCCGTCCACGGCCGCAGCAAGCCCGCCGCCGAGTTCGGCAGCGACTTCTACGACGTCTTCCACATCGAAGACGACCGCTGGGGAATCCTGATCGGCGAGGCCTCTGGCCGGGGGATCGGCGCCGCGCTCGGCATGGCGGTCTCGCGCACGGCCATCAGGACGGCCGCCCTGACCGGGCTTTGCGTGCGAACCAGCGTCTCGCGCCTGAACGACCTGCTCTGCGAGCATTCCGGGTCGGAGATCCTGGCCTCGCTGTTCTTCGCGTCCTACGACGCGTCGACCGGTGCGCTGGCCTATGTCAATGCCGGCCATCAGTCGCCCTATGCTCTGAGGGCGGGGGGCGAGATCGAGATCCTGCCGGGAGACCCGGGCACGGTCGCTGGCCAGCAGGCGGAAGCGACCTACGCCGAGCACCAAACCACCCTGGCCCCGGGCGAAAGCCTGTTCCTCTACACCGACGGCGTGCCCAGGGCCTTCGATGGCGACCACCGGCAGTTCTCCATCGGGCGCTTGGAGGAGTCACTGGGCGCCGGGGCCGATCTGTCCTCACAGGACCTGGCCGAGCGCGTGCTGGCGGCGGTCGACAGCTTCGTCGGCGATGCCGAGCAGACGGACGACATCACCTGCATGGCGCTCAAACGGCTCGCATAGAGCCTGATCTTGCCTGATAGCGCTCGGCGGCCCCGGCCCAACAGCGTCAGTGGGCGGCCCCAACGCCAACAGCCTCACCAACGAGTGCCAAGCTCTATGGCTGAGAAGCCGGCAGCGGCCGGTTTGCGCCCATCTTCGGACCCGCACGGCACTCGGGTCATCGGCCCACCTCTGATCCATCGCAAAGGAAAGAGTGGCCTCGCTTGTCGGCCGGGATCGTGGGGTATGGTCGAATCTCGCCGGCGCGCCTTGGTATAAGGGATTGTTTGCGATATCCCCTGTCCTTGCGCTCCCTGTTTTCCATTTGGACCGAGGCCTCCTCCGACAATCAGATCTTAAACCAAGGAGCGTTGATAATGACCCATTTGATGGCGCGCGGCGGCCCGCTGGGCAGGCGCGGCCCGCAGCGCGATGCCCACGCATCGGGCCAGGGTCGCAACGTACCCGGCGGGCCGCCGCGCGCC
>JAAUXT010059437.1_pt1 | contig 12911 bp, 11 predicted proteins | sample 7278171 | NCBI WGS metagenome assembly JAAUXT01 (sample SAMN14350112, study PRJNA611818) | marine sediment metagenome | isolation source: surface marine sediment (1.8m) | place: French Polynesia: Moorea | collected 2018-08
ATATCACTGACATTTTCTGACAAAAACACTGATGGGTGCCAGTGTTTTTTGCTGGTAACTTTATCACTGACAGGCAAGTTACCACCGTTTTGGAAAAACACCCCCCTGCTCCACTGCTGTCGTTTTGGACGGTGTCGTCAGAAAATAGATCTACACTCGTGAACTCCACAAGAAACTTACTAAAGTATGCGATTCTTCTGCGTATGACTGTGACTTTTTGACTCATCTTTGCAGCATGATGAAAAGGACTGGATGTCTTGCCGACTGTGCCGAAGTTTGCGTCAGGGTGTCCAGACTTTGAACAGGGCGTCGCGCAGACAAATCGTTTGGCCTGAGCCGAAGACGTACGTGGGACACCCAATACAGGTAAATGTCCGCTTCATGTTTGACGAGATGTCGAAGAACAAAAGACTTACAGTCGTCTTTTTCTCAAAAGTGGCTTCACTCATTTCTCTCGTTGCAGGATCAAGAGCCACCCACGAGTCTCGATGACGCGTTTGCTACTGTGCTCAAGTTCATGTCGGCAACCACGAAAAAGTGCAAAGTGAGAACAAATTGCTCTTGAACTGCGTGCCCCATGTTGTTGCCGCATGTTTGGTGTCAAAAATGTGTCGTAACTAGTTCTTTAGTTTTCCACAACGGGGTACTTCTGCTTGTAGGGGTATCACAACGGTTGTGACTTGTCTCGGATGGAATCTCAGGAAAAGATTCACTGCAGTCGATTTCACGACAACCCGTGCTACACGCGCGCTCCAAGCCCCAGTCTGGTGAGAAGAAGCAAACTGATTATTTGTTGAAGAAACTTCGTCGCTTTCTTGAACTCGAAATTGCTGCGACTTTCTCACAACCACAGAAAGGCAGAGCGACCTTCTTACGATACGTGTCACTAGACACCAGAGAAAGACAGCTTCAGTGTAAAGGTGCTCTACCGGGTGGTTTCCTCTTTCCAGGCCAGCAAGGACGTGCAGGTCGTCGTTCCACCGGGCAACTACGCTGTAACGGTTGGTGACTGGGGCAGGATGCAGAGACAGACTCGCGTCGTGCGAGTCGAGTCGGGACAGAGCGTCAACCTGGACTTCGTGTTGTAGCCAACCAAACTGTGCCAAACATATACCAAAGAGATTGAGAGTGAGATTCACACGGACACTGTTCTTTGATCTTTCACGTGCTGCTCTGTTGGTCTGTGATACGGCGCTGCAAACTTGTCAGGTCAGACGCCGCCCACCAAAAGTGGTCTTTCATCCCCGAAGATCAAAACAATCATGAATGTCTCAATTTGACACTGGTTTTAGATATCCTGCACCCAAATGAACGGATGATTTGTGTGTCTTTTTTACACAATACAGTTCACAACGCTTTTGTTTCATTGGACTGAAGACGCATTGTGCGACAAAATCATGAATCTGTTTTTGACAAATTGTGCGGATGCAACGAAAATTGTGGTTGGAGTCTAATTTGTGAAAAATAAACGACAACGCAACAAACGCAAGAAGGCCTGTAGGCCTGTACTGGTGAGGAAAGCACTGAACTTGGCGACAGTCGCACACCGCTTGTGGTAGACGTCACATTGCGTGAAAGAAAGAACAACGACCGGCAGGAAGTGCTGTCTTCGCAACTTGGTGTATTTTGTGACCAGCGAACAACAAGACATGAACGTTGCAAATGTCCACAGATTCTGAAGACTGGCAGGTCACTAAGGCACACTTACTGCACACATGGGAATCAGACGGCCGAAAAGAATGAGCAAACTACAACAGATGGAACAAAAGAATTTCGCCCGCGTTTATCCGTGTACTGTTCAGAAGAACCGTTGCAAATAATTGGAATGTAAGAGCAAGCCAGCTGCAATTACATGAAGTTCTACGGAATTTTCGACGCGTCAGAGAGATGAACACTCGAAGCCTTTGTACAGCTCAACAGGTCAAAAGGCGTTGGACACGCACATCACTGCATGTTGGACTGATGGGCTGTTTCTGTGAACACGAGGCAAGTCTCACGTGCTTTGTTAAAATCATAACAGGAAAACGCTGCGTCGTGCAAAGTACAGCCAGAGCCGTACGAAAGTCCCTTCCGAAAACGAACGTTTCAGTCCTCTCAGCAAAAACAATGCTCGAGAAACCCCTTCGACATAGCATGATGGTCTCAAGAGCAACAACAAGCCCCAAAAGTTGTCGTCATGGAAGTTTGGTCATCATGTCAGTTTCAACGTCTTCATAGCGCTGAGCAGAACCCGATTCTCCTGCTGAAGCTTCAGATTCTCTTCATCCACATTTTCGAGGTCCTAAAGGAAAAAAGATACAATTCACCATCAAAAGCAAGAGCCCTTCCAGGTTGTCCAACAACTTACCGCTTACCCGCCTGTTGAACAACAGGTAAAACACGAGCGACAACTGGCCAAAATTGAAGACTTTTCATGCTGACAACATACAACTGCACAACAAATCTGCAAGGGCTTTAACAGCAATGTGAACGAAATCAGAGATGTCTCCAGCGGACACAAGATTGGGTTCAGGCGCGACTTCCGTTGTTGGCTGACGGGAGTAAGAAGAATTTTGTCTGTGTCATGACTGAACAACTCCAACTACAATCCCAAAAAGGAGTGAAAACAATTGATGCCTGCCGTGCAATCTCACAAAGTGGACAAATTAAATTTGGAGGACTCCCTTTGAATCCAACAGACAATTTTTGTGCGTCCCTTGCCCCTTACACACGCACACACACACACACACACACACACACACACACACACACACACACACACACTTGACGACGGTCGGCCCCGGAAGCGCACCAAGTTCTCACTCAATTTCTGAACAAAAAATGACGGAAAAGAAGTCACACCAATGAAGTCGCAATTATTTCGTACCTCACCCAGCAGTTATTTTCCTGTCTGTGTGCACAAATAACAAAAGACTGTTTTGAAGCATTTTCTGCTCACGCCTTTTGTGTTGAACTCTCGAAATTTTACGCTTGAAAGCTTCCTGCAGAACTCAAAAAGCGGGCTGTCCAAAGTTTCTCACAACTTACCGTGTGCAGCAATTGGATTTCTCTCTCCAGCTGGGCGACTCTGCGTTCCCTTTCGTCGAGCATCTCCTGAATTTTTCGCTTCTCAGCACGCTCAACTTCTAGTTGCTGAAAGAAGATTTGTACCCTCAAGATCATTTATTTTTTTGGTTTCAACAAATTGCATGCGCACGCAGTCGAGGCAAGTCTGAACCTTGTTTTTTTATCAGCAAAACAGCCAGCGAGAAGAAGTTCACCGTTACAAAACCTAATTGAATTTGGTGACGGCGAACTTCATGAGCAAAAATGTTCAACCACGAGAAGTTTGAGTCGCTGGGGGAACCGAACGTGGCTCAGACAGCCGCGGTGCCCTTTCTGCGCTTCGCGTTCAGTCAGTTGTTTCACGATTGATTGTCTCCTGCAGAACTGCAGAAACCAGTTGCAGGCGAAAGAACGTACATTTTCAAGATCTTTGTTTCGGGCTATTAGTCTGCTCGACTCCGCGCTGTCGAGGCTGGAGCCGCGGTATTCGCGCAGGTTGGGTCGGTGGTGGTGGTGGTGGTAGTGGTGGTGTCGGATGCCCTCCGTGTTGTGCGCGTTGATCCGCGACTGCTGCAGCGTCTGGTGGTTGTGGTTGTGCGTGGTGGTCTGCTGCAGATGCTGCAGCGTGCAGTCCAGGTCGGGGTCCTCGCGGAAGCGGGACGGGTAAGAGACGGGGCGCGGCAGCGAGTCCTCGCTGGGGCTCGAGTGGTTCAGAGAGCGGCCGGTCGGGTCCGGGGACCTGCAACCGCGCCGAGTAGCAGCCACACCGTCCGGCTGTGGGGACGGCGACGCCTGGCCCAGCAGGGTCAGGTTGGTATCGGATTGGCTCACTGTGCTGTCGTAGTCCTGGTTGTCTTCAAAATCCGCTTCGAGGTCTGAGGGACTGGACAAAGAAAAAGCGATGCAATCAATCGGCGCAGATGTCAACGATTTTGTTTGTGTTTGTATTCCGAGAAAACCTTAGAGAGGGTAAACTGTGAGTAGTGAAACACCTTGTTGAACAGTTCTTGTTTCGCTGGGTTTTTCTCTTCGCTTGGTCTTTACCTTTTGTTTCGATGACTTCTCACGACCCTGGAGATTCTATCCTGCAAAACAACAGAAAATAGATCATGTATTCAGGTTTCTGAGCACTTCATGTCGCGTGGCTTTTTGTAAGAAGCTTTGTGCAGCAGGTGCCCCTGACATGCGGCTACAGTTGATCCAAATGGGAACTGCACCCGACGGATCCGATGTTGCGTGCGCTCAGCGCCCTCCAGCTTCGTGCAAACCAGCTGCGTGTCAGTTGCAAGCTTCGCTGCACTAATTGGATTTGGCAGATTTGCTCATTATGAAATTTCGGACGTTTTCTCGACCAATCACACACGAGCCTCAGCGTCGTTTGTGGTGATCTAACATCGCTAAATTTTTGCCCGAGTGCTAGGTTTGGCCACTGGTCAAGGGTGATCCTGGTGAGACTTTTTTCCGTGTGAACAAAGACCAAAGAAACACCAGAGAAGTTGAATTTTTCAGGGTGAGAATGTACCAAATTCATGCTGGACGAGAAATGTTCTTGTGGGTTTGTTCTGTTTTGCCCAAACCTTTGTCTATATATTGTCAGCAAAGTGGGTGAGAATGTACCGAATTCATGCTGGCCGAAAATGTTTTCGTGGGTTTGTTCTGTTTTGCCCAAATCTTGGCCTGACCTGAATAATTAAATATCACCGACGAGTTTGAGAAAAAGCCACGCACACTTTCAATTGTGTCTTTCTCAGAACCGTTCCCGCAATAGATCTGGATCTCTGCGTGCACAAGTCATTTGTTGTTCGCTCGAGGCTTTCGCGTGTCTGAGTCATCGCCTTGAGAGGGACCAAACACTCGCGTGCGCTCCTTGACCTCTGCAGGCTGGAAGCTGCAGGGCGCCGGGATGCATATATCACTGTCACTTTCACCGCAGGGTTTGTTGTTTCAGACCTCATTATGAAGATTCAACTGCTGATATGACCGACGGTCCCGCCCCTCAGTGAAGTGCGCGCAGCTGCATTGAACGCGCTGAATGCGCGAGTGACTCAGCTGTTCCATCTGACTGGCACTGCTGGATAGTGTGAAGAACTTCAAGCTTGTTGGGCACTTTTCTTTTGGCAAAACCGATTGACTGGTTTCGGTTGAGACTTGTCGCCAAACCTTCGTTTCCGATCTGGAACCTGAGCTTCAAGAGTGCCTTCCACAGTGCACAAGTTTGAGAATGCTTGAGCATGCACAACAAACTCAAACTCGAACCCAGACAGATGCCCTCTGACCCACTGACCCTTGAACCTGGGAGATGCCGTCCAGACGCTTGTTGCCTGCTGGGGTACAGGCTCGAATGTCAACTGATAAACCAAGGTCATGTCAAAACACAGAACCAGCTGAAAATTCCACCATCCTGCAATCAAATATCACTTGCTGCAAACTCACCCGACGACAATTTGTTTTTGGGAAAATACGTAAGGTCACAACGATGCAGCAATAGTCACAGAAAAATCGTTGGTCACAATTCGGCACCGCGGAGTTCTAGGTTGGTCTGTCCTGGTTTTCGCTCGCTGGCCTCCGGAGGCTGGGCACGCTGAGGCATGGCTCCCTGGGGAGAACTTGATGGGCTTGATGGCTTCTTGGCCAATCGTAGCCCAGCTTTGGGTTCGAGGTGCGAAAATCAGCTCATTATGAAAATTCAAGATGGAAGTCTTGTCAATCATGTGGGCTTCAGCACGCACGGGGTGGAGAAATCGAGACCGTCAAAACACACACACAAAGCTACAGCACACACACCTCTCGAGAGAAAACATGCGCAAATCTGCGCGGACTGAATTTCGGCTGCAAATTTCGTGAGAAGCAACACAGGAAAAAGGGTTCAAGCCACTTTCGAAACAAAAGACGAACCCATTGAAAGTTCACTCATTGTTTTCCAGAGTCCTGACAGATGTTTGCAAATTATATTTTCCTCGAAATAGCTCCCTGATCTCGTTTTGGCTCGTTCAACACAGATTCTCTGACATCAACAGAACTCTGTCTCTGTGCCCCTGTCTCCAGGACCAGGAGATGTGGTTCTTTACAATTTTTCAAACACAATCCCGTTTTGTTCCCAGCTGTTCGGATTAAGCTGGCTTTTATCTTTTCTTTTGGTAGAGAGTAATGTTCGTCTCAACATTGAGTGAAACCAAAATGTTGTGTCTGGCGGGTATCCTTTCACTCCGTTCACTGAAGCACAGAGACGAGTGCGAAAAGAAGCGGAAAAGCTTGAGTGGGGGTATCACATATCTCCTTGCATCTTCATAATGAGCTGATTCTGACACCTTTCAGTAGAAAAGGCTTTTTCATTGGTGCACAGCGAGTCTGGATGTCGGAGGTCATTGTCTTGTGGTTTCTGTGCTATTTGGTGTGGGAAGATGGGAACCTAGATACCGTTTCTTTCTGGAATTGCTCCAAAGCGAGCTCTGTGACAGCACATTGCTTGGAGTTACACGCAGCAAGAGAACTGGCCGAATATTTTGTCGAGAGGTGTTACTTTTTTTTCCAGGCTTGCAAAACACATGATCGCTGCTTTCAATCTCTCGTGAGGTTGTCTGACCTTCCCACGAACTTTGGCATTTCAAGGTTAGCTATTCAGCATACAGCCTCTGATTGGCTGCAGGCTCGTGGCTGCTGTCAGACGGCCAGGATTTATGGCTCATTATGTACTTGCAAGGAAAAAAGTGATCCCTCCAGTCTGATCCGTCTGCTGCACAATCACAGCATCCACGTCAAGTGCTGCTGAGCGCCAATGACAAATCTGTGAACAAACAAGCCTCGGCTTCAGTTCGTTCAAACATTTGATCAGAGAAGCAAGCACAATGCAAGTCGCGCGCAAACTTCAGACATGGACAGACTGCAAGAACACGAATGCCAAGATTCCTAAAAGTTGACAAGAGCTTGCCCTCAAACACAGTTTTACATGAATGTTGCAGTTCCTTCAAACTACGAGCGTAGTTATTTCGAACAGGAGAGTGAGGTGAGCGAAAATATTTGAACGCATATTCGATTGGATACTTCTGGTGTTTCCACCTCAAGTACTTGTGACTTTCCTCTCCAGCCGTGGAAGTATCCACAAAATGTCAGAAGATGGGAGGTCTTCCTCTCACACAACAGGGACATTTTTCTGCCTTTTATTGCCCAGTTGGAGGACTCGTGGTCACAGAGGGAGATGTTTGCACCAGGTACCTCGGGTTTGTCAAAGCGTGAACAAACTGACGCAAAGCACCTGCAAGTATGCTTGCTATTTTTATTCATACCCCCACCCTGAGGCATTGGGCGGAAAATGCCAAAACTTTTCGTGCTGGCACTCTTGTGGCTCTTATGGAACTGTCCAAATTCGTAGGCCACTCTTATGCACGCATGCACGCTCGCAGAGAGTGGCAGAAATCAAATTGTTACCAAACTTCCAACAAGAAACGGGTTGGGATGAAAATATATTTTACCTCAGATATGTGCTTGCGGTTTTCTTTTGTGGTGACAATGAAAGTTGCCTGAATGATAATCTGATCTGGCATAATTTTCAACCAAAAAGTCCTGGTGCGCGCATTCTGTTTGTTTGCCAGTGCTGCCAACACCTGGGGAGTGACATGTCCAAATTATTTGTGTGTTTCCCAAATTGGATGGCATTTCCCAAGCAACACAAACCAAATATGCGAAAAGTACCCAACCATTCTCGAAGGGCGTGGGGTGATTTATCGACTGAAACCAGACTGTGCACTGAATGACTTCAGTTTTGCCAAATGAAGTCATTTCCCTCCTCTGCGGCCATGCAAGGAGAACAACGAAAAATAGTACACAATTTTTTTTTTTCGGAGAACACACCTTTCTTCGTTCAAAGGCATTAAGATCACAATGCATGAACTCCGAGACTGTAAGGGCACTGCTGTCCTTCCAATTCTTTGAGCAAACTTGACTTTTGGTAAGCCTTGGCACAATGCGAATGGAAAGCACGAAAACTGATAAAAAATTCCTTTCTTGGAACAGACTTTTGGAATGTCAAACACCAAAACGCTCTCAAAGTCAGCAAATATATCTTTTCTTGCACATTCAGGTGATGCGAAGAGAAAACAATGGTTGTATTCTTTCGCTTTGCACCACAGCATTGAAAGATAAAACACTTACACTCTCTTGTCGATGCTTCGACGACACAGCAAATATCATCAAATTGTACCATTTGCACTGGACTGTCCATTGCCACACAAAAGCTTTTGATCGGCACACCAAATATTTTTATCTTTCCTGCCATTCAAAATCACTATATTTGGCCGAAAAAAGAAAGATTTTTATGACCTCTGTCAATTTGCTTGAGCGCTCAAATTGAGAGCAACACTCGATCTCTTAGGTCTGCATATCTCATCTGAACTCGAAAACCGGCAATCAGACTCAATGCACCGATGTCCATTTCACGATTGGAAAGTATCTTCTTCACCATCAGAAAGCGCACGTGGACAAAAGTTCAGTAAGAATGCCAGCTTCAGAGCCCACATGGGCTCAAGTTTCATCAACCAGTGTACTCACATCCTCTGGTGTCTGGGGATTGTCTGCATCGATAATTTCATTGTAGCTCGTGTTCCTGCGCGTTTCCGTACACTTGTCGTCGTCTTCATCGAAGGAGTCGCCCGTGCTCTGAAAGCAAATGACCAAGTCGACCATTGCTCAAAGCAAACAAAATTCGATTTTGACCCGAGACTGCACACATTGCACAAATGTCTGTATATTGGGATCCCAAATATTGTTTTTGTCATGCCCCGTGTAAGAAACGGGTCTGTGAGTCAGAATCAACTGATCGACAAAGAGGTGAACCAATCTGTCGGGAAGCAGGCATCCGCTTCTTCCCTCCAACGCAGAAGGGCCTGCAGACATCACTGCACTGAACTGACATTTCCAGTGACAGGCAGAACAAGTTTCCCTTGGGTGCCGCTGACATGTTCTGGTGCTCGGAACGGAATCAAAGAAGCCTCAACTAAAGGCAGCGTTACGTCCATGAGAACTTGCCAGTCTTCGTTTTCATGGGCTGCATCCACAGGGACCCAAAATCTCGATTTCTGCCACACACGCGTGCATGTTCATGACGTTGACTGCGTGCGTGCTTTGTGGTGGCAGGTTTCAGTCACATATTTGCAATTCTTTTTTTTTTTTCACCCGTGAAACGTTCAGAACAAGTGGTCTCCGGGGATACCGTTGAAAGACAAGTGCCGCCTTCTTGAACACAATTCTGCACGAAGGGAAATGTCCCACCTTCGGTCTCCACAAGGAATCCCAAGCTTGAGCCGAAAAGGAGCAATTTCCATCAACCCCAGTTTGGGATTTTGACATCGCGTATTTTTACTGACAATTCCCAACCGAGGGGTGCACATTCTACAACAGAAACAATCTTGACACCCCCGAGCTGCCAAGTCCATCGCCAAAATTGTCAAAACCACATTTTTTGCATGAAATACACTATGCGATCACTCGTCAGCACTGACGTGTTTGAGAAAAATATGACAGGACACCAAGTGAGAGTTCTTCTGCAATCATTGTGCACTATTGTTGTGGTTTTCTGTGCAGAACAGCCAGAAAAAAGCATTGCATTCCTTTTCTCACTTTGTCCTCACGTTAGGCCCTGAATAAAGCGCCTTTCTTCAATGCACGCCAAAGGAATGTTGAAGAATGTTGACCCGAGAACGTTGTCAGTTTGGCCTGAAGTGAGTCGTGATGCGAGTTCAGTCACTCACAGCTTTGCGCTATATATTTCTTTCCAGTCCTTTTGCAGTTTAAATTTCACAAAAGGCAATGGTCTGAGGGCACAAACCAAAACTTGAAGAACTTTCGTGAGATTGTCTGGAAACAAATTCTCTCGGAGTCTTCAGGTGACAATAAAATGTGTCTGCGTGACAGGTCTTGTACACACTCCAATTTCAGCCGGAAATTCATTCATTCCCGTTTCGGGCGGCCGCTCCAACCTCGCTGGGTTCGTGATCTCGTTGTCAGCACGGCTGCGGGTTTCCTGAACGATCAATCAATGCGAGCGCACGAGCTGGTGGGTGTTTCGCGTGATTTGCACGATTGACAACTGCAAATTTACGTGGTTTCACGTCCTGTATTTGCACATTTGTTGGGGTGTGCCAGGAAGAACCCTGATCATGTGGGCAAACGGGGGAGCACGGAAATGTTCAGAATGCCTGTCACAGGTTGCACGGCAATTCTAAATGGTGGTCCGTGACATTCCACACGTAACTCGTGCACACGACGACAGAACTTTGCAGAGATGGACACAAACCTAGTGCCTCCTTGAAATCATGTTCGCGACATTGTCTGCGGTATTCCAAGATACTTTGCCCAGGTGGTCTTGTCTGCTTGACAAAATGCTCATAAATGCCATGTGGAGCGTCAAAGAAAGCGAAAAATCCCGAACAGCCTTCTTTGTGGAAGATATTCAGATGTTCAAGGCCTCCGCTCGTAGATGCATGAGAAAATCAATGCAAGTAGATTTACCTCTGTGGAGGGAAGGTGAACGACTCCGGTGCTTCTCCGCTTCTCCCTGAGTTTCCTCTTGTCCTTCGCAGTTTTCCCCTTGTGCAGATGATTTGGACGATTTCTCTTGTCCTTTAGTCTCGCTGCGGCCCCGGCTCGGGTGGGGGACTCTTGGTCTTGTCCCTGGATCTGAGGTGCCCCAAGCATGTTTCCAGTGTGAGATCCGTCAGCGTGGTCTAAAGGCTGACTGTCCATGCAGTCTGCTGCGGTGGAGGGTTTGCTGCTGTGCGTCGCGCCTCGGGTGCGTATCGCTCGAATTCGGCTCCTGCGAGTGTTGTACTCCACCTCCTCTTTGTCGAGACTCTCCTGACTCAGTGAACTTGATGCCATTGTCTGAGCTCCCTAAATACTGACGAGATCAGTGCCTTGCTTCACGCATCAAAACAGCATGATTCATCATTCATGACTGGCCAAACAGGGATGCGAGCTAACCTGCCGCTGCTGTACAGCGAAATGCGCTTCACACCCAAGTGCGACATGCACTGACACCGAGAAATACTGAAGACATCCGCCTCGTTGCTTCCGCGCAGCGAGTGAATCTGTTTTCGACTGTCAAATCGACGCAGGCTTTGCAGAAGCATGTGGCTCCATTATGTTTTCCTGTGACTGCCTCATTTTCATACAAACGAGGCTGGACTAGGAGTGCGCACCATGGGGGATGATGGGTTGCCCATTCATGCTTTCGTAGCAGTGTAGTTTCCATTTAAGGCTTTTATCACCATGCCTTTTGAGTGCGTTCTGTCGAATTCAGAAGTCCGCATTTTTGTGTTGCCTTTTCTGAACTTCTGTGTTTTTGCTACTCTGCTGACGTCTGCATTTTGGCAATAAATTTGCAAAACGTATGTTGAGGGTTGTTCAAGAGTCGCACGGTATTTCTCAGAAAAGATGTGGACAGGAAAAGACCAAAAATTCCAAATGCTCATTTTGAAACTTTTGTTTGTACTGTTTTGGCTGCATTCGTGAATTCTTTCATTCAAATGTGTCCAAAGCAAACATATTCGCAGGCTAATTCTTTTCTACAAAATAGTGCTGTGAATGAGGGTATCTGCACGCGCGCAGTTGTTGTTACCTGTTGGTTGTTGTTTGTGCGTTGGACGTGGCTCATGAACAGCACACGAGGAGTTGGTCCTGCAATGCTTCTTCATTGTTTCACCCTTTGTCAGCCTTTCAGCTTTTACCGTATTCACCCGTGTATGACACGCTCCTTTCCCCCCCCCCCAAAATATAGCTTCAAAACAATGGGTGCATCTTTGTTCTTGGGTAGGACCAAAATTGGTGGTTAGAAAGGGATTCTCTGACAAAGCTTTGCAAAAGAGTCTCAAAAAGGTAAACTTCACACCAAGGTTTTGAGAATTGAGAGACTTTCCCAACACTTACAAATTATCAGTCGAAAAAGGCCTTTAAACCCAAAAGAAAGCATTTTACACATTCAGCTACACAGTGGAGTTTCTATATGTGTTGTCTTCTGACAACAAATGAGCAGCAAAGCATTTTTCTTTGTTCTGGTGCTTGAGCAAAAGTTGGGGTGCATCTGAAACACGGGTGCGACTTTTCATGGGTGAATACAGTGCACCCCTTTTCATGCATCAGTCAGACAAAATTTATGAGATGAAAGTTGTCTTTCGTTCACATGTACCCGGTTCCCACCACGCCCTTGGTCCTTCAAGACTGGCAAAAGTGTCCGCATATTTTTGGGTTGAACTCAAGTTTTCGGAACTCGAGGCAGCGCTTGCTGAACCATTCGCATTCCACGGGTACCATTCTCAAAGCTGGGGACTTAGTGCCTCTACTTCACAACCCACACCCCAAATGAATCCCCCTTGCCTTCAAAGGTCAGACATTCGGTGACATCAAGATGGGGTCATCAAGATGGGGTCCCTCCGAACCTCAACGAAGGTCTGCTAGAGTTGTGTGTACATGCGCACGTGTGTGTTGAAGTCGTCTTCAGTGCATCCAGGGTGGGGTGGAAGGCTTCACTTTTTGGCCGAAGTCCGACGGTCGGAAGCACCGAGGTCAACGAGTTTCCTTTTCCCAGGTTTCTTTTTTCAAGGGAATGACTTTTCATTAAATATTGACAGGCATGGAAAAAATGAGCTGCATGACAGGGATTCAAAACAAGGATGGGTTTTGATTTTGGTGTTGTTCGTTTTTGTGATCCGGCATCAGACCCCGACTCCGTTTCCCATTGGGTTCAATGGAAATTGGAGTGATCCAGATCACACGGAGCATAAAAATTGCTCCATGGAGCTCGTGGTGATTTGAGGAAATTTCAGAAGCCAAATCAGAGCAAGCCAAATCAGAGCAAGCCAAATCTGAGTGACCCA
>JAAUXT010139234.1_pt1 | contig 12909 bp, 12 predicted proteins | sample 7278171 | NCBI WGS metagenome assembly JAAUXT01 (sample SAMN14350112, study PRJNA611818) | marine sediment metagenome | isolation source: surface marine sediment (1.8m) | place: French Polynesia: Moorea | collected 2018-08
CACTCACTCACTCACTCACTCACTCACTCACTCACTCACTCACTCACTCACTCACTCACTCACTCACTCACTCACTCACTCACTCACTCACAGCCACTTCTTTCCAATTGTTTCTCTTGTGCTGGTGTCATCAACAAGGAAAATTATACATTGAAAATTCTTGCTGCTGGTGAACAAAAAAGGACTTTGATCGTGGCACAGGCAATTTTGCAACAATGTTTCACAATATCTTCTTCTCTATTACTCCTGCATTGTGCATTTCCTCGCTGTTGAATCGCACTGTCAATATCTGTTCTCACATGAATATTAGTGTGAGTAAACAAAATTCATTCAACGGAGGCACTTGCAAACATCGTCATAATGAGTGATCCTGCATTCAAGAGACGAAACGGTCCACGGAAGCCCTGCATTAATTGCTGTGTCTTCTCAAACAACAGACGGCTGTTTAGAAAAAGATTGGAACAACCAATTGGAATCGCACGCGCCAGATTTACCGCGCAGACTTTCTTCCGGAACAGACGAAGACAATGTGAACCAAGTTTTCTCGGCAGGCAAAAAATCCACCGCGACATCGTGTTGCCGAACAAAAACTAAAAATCTGCGAGTGTACACATTTGTCGTTGTCTTCGTGCGGTGGCACGTGCATTCATCTCTTTTAATTGAAAACCAGTGGCGTGCGCTGCTTCAACGGAACAGTGTGATGGCAACGAAGCATGATCGCAGCGTGGTAGTTTTGTTTGGTGCCATTGGATCAGTGTTCACCCAAATCGCCGCAGGTGTGTGCACGCTTGCTTCTGTGCCAAGTGTAGCCCCCTTCTGGCAATTTGCTGCAAGAGATCTCACAACATCAAAATTGAAAAGCAGGAAAGCGACAAAGCTGAACCAGAAATTTCGCAGCTAAGCCATGGCAAGGTCACTGGTCTGGTGCTTCCAGTGGATTCCGTGTGCTTTTTCGTACAGTGCTACCTGTTCATGCTCCGGCGGATCCAAGTGACATGAAACCTGGGCCCCTGATACCCACTACCCCAATATACCCCTCCAAATCTTTGTTGAATTTTCTAAGATTGAAGATTGGGTTCCCCCAGGGTTTGGGTCCCCTAACCTCAATCATACAACTGTTGGAGCCATGCATGCATAAAAAAACATCCAAATGAAAATAACTTTGCTGGTACTTTTCTCTTGTAAAGAACTGTATATTTTTCACCTCTTGGTGTCACACTGTTGACCATCATTTCATTTTGTGGTTCAAGACAGTGCCATGGCTGTGACTGCAGCTAAATTGCTGACATGGGGCTTAAGTTTGGTCCCACAGAAACGCGTGTCAGTGTCAGTCAATACAAACCAACTATACAGATCTTGCTTTTCTTCCGTCGCTCGCTGAAGTTCTTCCTGAATGTGGCTACATTTTTCTTTCATTTTTGAGTGGTCAGGTCACTGGAAATAGGACTTTTGAGATTCCACAAAACTTGAAGAAAAATCGCGCAGAAACCAAACAGCTAAAAATTTTCCTTCTGCAGGACGCTGCTTGTCAGCGAAGCATCAAATGCTTTTGGTGTGGATGAACACCCCCTGCCCCCACTCCGTCACTACTGGAGACCCATTCAAGAAAAGAGAATTGAGCCACAGACTTGACCCCATCGAAATGGACCCATTGAGCTGGGTCTGCAGTTTGCGTTGTGCACCAATGCACAGCGTGCACGAGGCCTTTGCTTGATGGCCGGGAAGGTTCAGTGAGATAAACATTTTTTTTGTGTCTGCAGACCGAGGACGTTGCAGTCACATTTGTGTGTTGATCACCACTCGGAACCCCACAGAGGCCTCTGTCCAGTCTCTCTGGTCACTCAACATTCCACGGAGACCGGCGGTTGTGGGGAAGCAGGTGCATCTACGAGACCTCCAGACCAAAGGTGGGCAAGAGCTTGTGGATTCAAGCACTTCTCATGCAAACACACAGGTGCGAGGAACTGAAGACCGAACAACTCAAGCTGTGGTGCCACAGTCCCATACACTGCCTGCTTGCCATGGTACGAGCAGCGTAGACCATGGACGATTTGAACTGCAGCGGCAGAGAATCACAGGTCATCAAGAAGCTTGGAACTGCTAAATCTCTTGCAATGTGGCACAACTCTCAAATAAGCTTTGTTATTTGAAACTTGCAAACATTTCGCTTCGCCTCCATGGCAAAGCGACAAAGCCGACTACCCAATTACTTCTTTTTTCCTGCAGAAGAACAACAGTCAAGGAACCATGGCAACTGTGACTTGGAGTTCTTTCTTCTGGAATTGTGTTTCCAGCTGCAGAAGATCCTTCGTGACTTTTCGCTGGCCCTGGAAAAGAGAGGACATTTCGAGTGCGAGGTCTTAGTTTTCACTTCAAATTTGAGGCGTGGCACTTCAATAAACAGAACAAAAACGGCACACAAGAAAGAAGCGCTTCAACGCAGACAGGTCGCAAGCGAAGTGATCTCCTTGCCCGACAGGCCGGTCCTGGCAGGCGCAGAAGGATGTACACCCAACATCGGAATCTGATTCTTCACCTTCAAGCTGAAGGAACATTCAGACAGTTGAGAGTCCAGTTCAATTGCATGGTCAGGGCCTTCTCCGCAACAAACGTTTCTGTCAAGAACCAAGGGCTTGTCGAATCGAACAGATTGCATGCGATGGGAGCCTTTTGTTGCTGCAGAACTGATGAGCTAATGCCTGCGAAAAAAGACAACGCTGCTGAATCCGAGAATGATTTGACTGTGCCTGCAGGTCGTAAATCATTCACCATCCATGGCGAAGTCCACAGTCCAGTTTCATCTTGTGGTTTGCGCAAGGTGTTGGGGGCACCACGGCAACAAACTTACAGTGTTTCTGGTTGAAAAAGAAGGCACAAAAGCATGCAAATTCGTGAACAATTGCAGTTTTGGTCAAGCTCCACACTTATCCAACTTGAGCTTTTCTCAAAAACAGAATTTCGTTTTTGATTTGCAGAAAGTCGGTTGGGAAAACAGAAACGAGGACCTGTCTGCAAAGTCCACGAGTTAATCTGTTTGCCACAGAGAGAAGAGAAGAATTCTTTTTGTCTTTATCGCCCTTTGCTTTTGCACAAGTCTAACTGCAGATTCAGATCCATGGGTGCACTTGAAAAAGTCGCAAGGACAAGCGGCACTGAAAATTTACTCTCCAGATTGTGACGGCTACAACAGCCTTGCACTGTCTTCAATATTGATTCAGTGCGTCAAAGCAAACCTTCCTGCAAGCTCGTAATCCTTCCCGAGTCGATCAATCAGCAACATTCAAGCGAGGATTCAAGAAATAGTTTTTGTAAATTTGACAGCATGTGTGGATTCTGCGCGAGCTTGACAAATAGTGTTTGGCATCCCTGCTTCAGACATGCCATTACCGGCTGCATGTCTCGAGTCATAATGACAAGAAAAGCAGACAAAACCAGAAAAAGACCAAAAAACATCACTTGGGAGGTGCTCGATTCTTCTCATTCCGAACAAAGCGAAGTTAACTGATGTACTCGCAGATGTTTAGTCACTGATACCGGTACAAATGACTGATATCGATGAAGACGCTGACTAGGGACAGGACACAACCGCAGAATACTCCTTCAGATATTTTGTGCTCAGTGCGGAAAGCTGAATCGCCATCTGGCCTGCTCGAAATGGAAGGTGCAACAAACACAAAAGGAGAGCAGGATCACCCGCGGTTGTGCGCCGATCTGAGGTGGAAACCGCAACCCAACAATCAGTCCCAATTTTTCCAACACTGGTTTGTTCCTTGACCACAAGAACACCGTGCTTTTTCACTGTTCGGCAACGCACTCTATTGAATCACACTGCACAGAATTTTGCCGCCAAATTGCTCATTATCTTGCCGGAATTATTTGCACGCAAGCCCACAGCTGACTCGCAAACCCCTCGCCTTCAAAAGCAAAGCATTTTGATGCAATAGGTTTTGTCAACTGGAAACGCCGAGTACACAGCGCTACATGTTTCACAACCAATCAATACTGGAACAGAAAACTGAAGCACAAAACGCGACTGTATCGATTTTGAGAGATTGCGGCCAAAATATTGATGCTGGCAAAATGCAAAGCATTTGCCCCTTTGGAGCTGTTCCGTTAATTCTTTCGCCGAATCAGATCCAGAAAGTAAATACCACAGAGCCATGATTTGTACGTATTTCCTTTCAGTGCCACATTTTCCTTGCTTGTGACAAATTGTTTCTGAAAATCGCTGAGTTCGATTGTCTCGTCAGACTTGAATCCGTCAATGCAGATGTGTGGACAAAATTTTGACGTGGACAAAACGACAGCTGTTGGAACTTTGGTCTATTCTGATTTATTCCATTTTGTACATACAGTTTTGATTTGTGCACCTTGCATGGTGGGTTTTTGCTCTTTGAAAAATCAGACAAGCGATTAAAATTTCACCGATAAGAAAGTAAAGACTGAGATTCAGACAAACAAATGCAGGGTTGAAAAAAAAGAAGAGAAAAACCCCAGGACGAATCCACTTGGGATTGTCAAGGAAAGCAAATAGCTTGTCTTCTTTGTGCAGAAATGAACATGTTGCTTGTGTTGTGACTCAATATTTATACTGAGCATACACGAAGACAATCTATACAAACACATTACATTTGAATTGTAAACAAAGTTTAGGAGATCGAACGCAAGACGTTGTCCTGGGTATCACTATCGAAAGTTTCAAAGCATTTGACATGCTTTTGTGGTTACAGTGTCCTACTTTCTCACCAGATACAATGCCATTCTTTGTAAGAAACAATTTTTGAAAGCGTGATTTGTCTCAAAACTGAAAACAAACACAGCAATGACAATATAAGCAACGCATTCCAAGTCAAGTCAGACGTGTAGCTGTCAATACACCAACAATTTTTTTTCCAAACCGAACCAGAACTGAAAAAGTTCCAACGAATCTGGTCTGGTGTTCTTAATTAATTGGCACCGAATCTCGAAGGGATGGATCGCTTGCCGGAAAATTTTGAAGACACGCGCAACAAATTGTTTCTATCACAATAATTTCCATTCTCAAAAGTTAGTAACGAACATTCCTTCAGACTGTAACAGTAAAAAAGTTAGCGCTATAGCATACCAATGTGTTGGAAGAGCATGGCAGAAATACATTGGCTCGAAAATGTTAACAACTCACAAAAATCGGAAAATAAATATGATTCAAATGATGGACAAAACATGTCACGAAATGATCTCGTTGCAACAAGTGTAATAAATAGTGTGGATACAAAAACTAAAACCACACAACACAGAAAACCCAACGTAATCTCACGCCACAAAGGTTACGCGGCCTTGCATTTCGTGTTTTGTAGAAATAAACATTGAAGTAAACTTTTTAACTCAATCATTTGGTAGCAGCTTCGTTGCATCAGCCCTGAAAGCGACCGACCTTCCAATATTTCGACATGTACAAATACAAACTGGAAGAACACGTCAATTCAGGGAGATGCAAACCTGCCCATTGCATATCATCTGAACAGCTAACACCGTGATGTTGGTGAATGAACATCAACACAAAACAAAATCTGCAGCACGAGTTCTCTCGCTCTCGGAAATAAAGCATCTCGTTGCAGAAAGCGGCGCAAAGCTGTGGCGAAGATGAAAACTTTCTACACAAATGATTTGTACAAATGTACAATAGATCTACTGAACATGATTACAGATCGCACTCTGATTTCAACACGAAATACTGTCATTAGACACTTCATTATTTACTCCTAACACACATGACAAGTTTGTATTTACAAAACTGTGATCAAGTTGTACAAAACCCTTTTCTTATGCGAGATACATTGCTGATTGCAAGTAAACTTCAACACGCTTTCACAACCCCAAATCAGGTGTGTTCACTGTTCACTTCATTTTCTTTCCAGTTGAATGAAAAATTCACAATTGAGTTTGCAGTCTATGCACTTGTATACATTGTATACAGTTGCACTGATATGTGGGGTGACTGACGAATTTCAAAATGTTCAGGCCTTGTCAACAAACAGCACAACCGTTGTGGATTGTCCAGAAATGATGTTTCTTTTTGACTTTGAGGTCTTTACTAATTGAGAAGCAGGCACGTGAACAACAGATCTCCATCTTGGAAGATTTGACTGAAACGTGGACTGTTGAGACGACAAATCCACACCTGGGTCTGTCGTTCAACCGGTCACAATAGTTGGACAAACGAGTCACAAAACCGACTAAACTTCAACAATCTCAGAGACAAAGATCTCTGCTAAAATTCATAATATAATTTCCTTGTATATCAATAAATGTAATAAATTTGGAGAAATCAGTTGAAGCACCCTAAAATAATGACGCACTCCACCTCTACATTTTTAAACTCTTGTTTGCTGGCTCACAAACGCTTCAAGCTCTGTCACAAGTTTCACAGCTGTGACCCAAATTACCATATGTCCGCTGGCGAAATCTGTGTCCCAATATTGCGCATGTGAAGTTTTTACTCCATCTTTCTCGGTTCAGTTATTGTCCTTTTTGTCATTTTTCGTGGAAAAAACACCACCAAAGATTTCCGGTTGAAACTGTCGAACTCGCTTCTACTCTCAAAACACGCGCCTTCGCAACTTTCAAGAACAAAAAATAATTCTTCGCGTAGTTATTCTGAAATCGCACTTCAAGCGAGGTACCGAAAATTGATCAATTAATTCATTGGCAAAACTGCAAAGGAACAAGAGCCCTGCAATAATGACTAGATCACGCCTTTCAGATCCAAAACAGAAGTCACTTGACTTAAAGTCGAGTTGTCTTCACCATAATTGCCAGGTTTGAAGTTGGTCAGCTGTTCGCGCGGCACCAGATTTTACAAAATTGCTCCCGACAATCTCTGTCACCGAACTTTGCTCGCACGAAGTTGAAAAGAATTTCCATGGAAAGGACACAAAAGACATGACACGCCAGCTGCACAGTCGATTGGGGTTGTTATAGGATGTTTTTTAGGTGAGCTGTTCGTTTTTAGGTTTCGTCATTTGTGCAGAACAATTAGTCGGACCGTACGTACCTGTCTGCAGGCTCCACTATCCGGCTTGACACACTTTGACGTACTTCCAACAAATGTTCAACACAAGATGGATTGGCCAAGCACGAGTTTTGTAGTGAAAACACACTGCATGAACTTGAAAAGCAAAATCCAACTGTGACACATTTGTAAGTCTCTTCCGACACAAGCAAACGGGGCGAAGGGAACAAACATCCGTGGAAACACTCACAGAATCACTCGCAGACGGCATCAATCATATGGCTCCGCCTCCTGCACTGCCCACTGTCCCTGCACTCATCTGTGCATTCTTCAGCTGTTCTATCATTTGGTAGGCTTTTTCCAATTCCTGACGGAGATTTTCCACTTCTTGGCCGCGATGCTGAACTTCCTTCGTTTTTTCAGACAAGGCACTGCGCAAGTGGTTCACCTCGGCTTCCAACAAAGTCTCTTTGGACTGAATTTTGTTTCCACCTTCGCCATTCTGGCTCCGAGCTTGGCTGCCGTCCCCTTGGGTGGTAGGAAAGTTACCCCACGAAAAGTTGTCAAAGTTATTGAAGACGACGTGTCCTGTTGGAAGTTGCTGGCCCGGTGCAACAATCTGTTCAGGATTGCTGCTGGGCTGAGACTGACCGTCCACCACGGTCTGGGGAGACTGGGTCATTTGCTGCTGCGCAACTAAATGTGCCGTTGTCGTCTGACCTTGCGTCGTTTGGTTGACGTCTCCAGTCGAGGGAGTTTGGGCGGCGTCGCCCTGAGGGCTCGGTTGCCCAGACTTGTGACCTTCACTGCTTTGAGGTGTGCCAACACTGGGTTGCGAGATCTCACTGGACATGCGCCTCGTCGCAACATCTTGATGCTGCTGAGATTCGCCAAAAGCCTGGTGCGCAGCCGCAGCAATGAGTCCATTGTCCTGTGCATTGGGCGCGCCCTGAGCCGTCATGTCAAACTGCTGACCCTGCGTGCTCGGGTCATGCCACGACCAGGTGGTGGAAGGGTTGGTCGCCGCGGAGGCAGTGCTGTCATTCATCTGCTGCTCAAATGGAGCTTGGACTTGAGGCTCTTGACCTGTAGCCACCACCTGCTGCTGTCCTTGTTGCGGCTGCTGTTGCGCTGGCACGTTGAGAGGGGAGGTGGAGTTGAGATGGGGAGAGGCGTCGGACCGCACAACTTGTGGACTCCCGTTGTAGATGGGTGACACCTGCTGCTGTATCTGGACTGCAGCTGCGTCTTGCTGCGGCTGTTGAACTTGTGCCGCTTGCACCTGTTGCGGCTGCACTTGAGTTTGTTGTTGCTGCTGCTGCTGAGCTGCTTGAATCTGTTGAAAAAATGCCGCTCCATTCTGCTGTGAGGGCATCATCGTTGTTTGCGCCTGCTGGGCCTGCGCCGCCATCAGTTGCATCTGATTGATTTGGTTCTGGTCGTACACCTGCCCAGACCAAATCTGCTGGAAGTGTGGCAAAGCGCTTGCCATACTGGACGGGAAGCCCATGGGTGCCATCATGGTCTGGTTGCCCGCTGCAGCGTACCCCAGGTGCTGCATCATTTGCCCTGCATGCATGCCCATCTGATTTTGAGCAGGCGCGGGGTGAGGGTTTTGTTTGGCTGCCTCAGCTTTCTTTTTGCTTTTCGATTTGTTCAAATCTGATGCTTGCAATCCTGTCATCTTCAAGTACGCCTGAATTTTTCCGTCGTACTCAAGCTGCAAAAGACAGGACCTGAACTTACAAAAGCGTAGCTAATTTGGAAACTTCTGCGGGCAGCGAATGATCAGAAAGAAGCCAAGAGCAAAGTAAATCCACATGAACAAATGTAAAACGTTACCGTACCTTCTCTTTGGTGAAGTCTTCGTTGTACTTTTGCTTCTGTTCGTCGGTGAGCTCGCGCCACATCTTGCCAATTGTGGCGCCGATCTCGCACACGGACAGCGTCGGATTCTGCTCCTTCACCGATTGCCATATCTGCGAAAACAGTTTGTGTCACTGCCGCAACGTAAAACAAAGACACTCTTCTTGATCTGAACTCGGATGGATTCCAAGCGAATCAAAATTGCACATCACAAAGAAGTAAAAGGCAATTTGTGTTCTTTTTCTCAAGTTCACCATGGCACAGTAACAACAGCACAACACAACATCACAATCTCCGCCCAAGACAACAAAAAGATCACGAAATTTTATACAACAACGTCCGGTACTTTTCCAGGTTCCGAGCTCGCTTTGCCTTTCAGAATGCCTGATTGACTGTTACTTACTGATTTACTGAAACGCATATATGGTGTCAGTGGTTTCTTCGGAGGCTTGGGATACTGGCCGGCCTCCATGGTTGCATAAAACGACCAACCTTTGTGGCTGAAAGGAAACACACAACATCAACTTGACCACATCACTGCTTGGGTACTCACTGATTTACAAAACCTCATGTACGGGGTAAGCGGTCTCTTGGGTGGCTTGGGGTATTGGTTCATATCCATGGTACCCCTGTCTGCAATGAACAAACATCTCAGTGATAAAATCAGGAACAACATTGGGGACCAAAACGCACGAGAGAATTTCGGAAAAAGCTTTTTACGAGCGCAAGTCAACATTCACAACACCCAAAGGAATTTCACCATCACTTTGTACGGACCATTGGTCCTCTGACAGTTAACAATGGTGATATGTTCTTCCAGGTTGCAAGACTGACAAAAACACCAACATTTTTTGTCTCCCTTCCCCAACCAGGTCATTTCTTGTCTATCTCAATCAAGAATCGCAGCTCAAGTGGATCCAGCAACAACACCAAACCGTCAAAAACGCAGTCACCCAGCAAATCGAATTGTATCGTGAGGCACAAACATGTGAACTGCAACGGTTTGCAGACTCCTGTCCGATTCTCGATCCACAAGGCGACGAACTTCACGGGTGCTTACAGAACGACTGAGGTCATCTTTCTCCACTTCGGTGCAATGGAAACGGTGGGTTGTGAGATGGCCAGTGGGCCAAATCGAACACGGCCAACATTGGTGAGTCAAGTGTGAGATGTCGAATCAACTGCCTGGGTGATTCGGGGCACCACCTTTTTCTTTCTCACAACCGACTTGACGGACACACCCATCAAGACTTGCAGCCGCAGAAAGACTGAAATGTTCGCTCTAACTGGTTGTGGCATGACATCTTGCAGAGAGATCTGTTTGTTTCTTTTGGTTTGACAGACAAAAAATTCTTGAGCGATAATAAGAAAAACAAAATGTCAACCACAGCTTTCGAAGGTCGCAGAAATCTTCAGAAATCACCATACAAAGGGGCGCTATTTCTCACTCACACATGGGTATGAGTATCCCAGCATGCTTACATACCACTTACCCACATAAAACGAAGCAGAAACAACCTTCCAAGGCCACCCAGAAGGTTTGTTGAACGACGCGCGCCTTGCAAACCCAACAATAGAATGAAAACGAGACTAAGGAAATGTACAAGAGAAAAACAGCAGCAGCTGAAACATGTTTGGTGCTGGAGTCTTCAACCCGTTATCCCTCTGTGCTCACGTGATGAGCGGGCACTGTTGCTTTGGTATTTGGCCTCGTGGCCGAATGGTTGGCTGCAAGCAGGCTAAAGATGGGGTTTTGATGTGGTGCATGTGGTTGCCCCATACGAGTCTGAGTTTTCCCATTTGAATTGCATCGCGCAAAATGGCACCCCTTTAGTCTGTCCAAACGAGCACTTGCAAGGTTTTTCAAGTTTCCACGGGGTAGACAAACAACTTGTGCTTTTGTCAAATCTTGCTTGGGCAGCCCCACCCTCCACCACTGTCTGCCTTTCATACAACGTGCATATAATTGTGGTCAGACTCTTTTCATTCTTTGTCAATTTTGTCGTCCCAAGAAGCAGGGACACTTGAGGTACGAGTGCCGGAAACTTCGTTCATGCTGGACCCGTGCAGTGACAACGTGTTCTCTTGACGCTTGCATCTCACCGTTTGGAAGACTGCGTCTCTGTGTTTGGGCTTTTTACGAGACCGCAAAAAAAAAAAAAAAAAACACCCCAAAATTGTCGAACATTCTCACAGGTCTCATGAAAAGCGGAGCACCTGCCTGCATGCAGGCTTCACCTGCAACTCAGCTCAGGCCAGAACTCTTCAGCTGAAAAACAAAAACAAAACCAGATTTTGCAGGCAACACAAACAGCCCGAAATGCGGTGTTGCAAGCACAAAAAGTGTTGCAAATATTTTGTTTTTGTTGAAAGCATGAAAGGATTACAAGCACCTGAATGCGGAAACCCGAAATGGATTCCACCCCATATTCAGCCATTTGAATGTGCAAGCACCTAACTGTTGCACGCAAACATTGTTATGTCCCCCCCACCCATATCAAGCGGCCATTTGGAATTTCAAACAAGCACAAATATGCAACAAGCACCTGAATGCCAGAAGAACACATAAATGCATTCCACGCCATATTTGGCTGTCATTTTTATCATGCAAATGAGATCTCATGACTAAACTGCAGCTCACAGAGGAAGGCCTTGGTGAAGCCTACAACACTGCCAAACATGGTAAGGTTCCATCATGAACTCAGCTCAAGACAGCCCCAAGTGTGTTTTTCACCAAATCTAAGATGGCAACCACACCATGCATGTGGTATACATCCAGACTGAGGTACAGAGATGAAGGCCTTGGGTGGGCCAACAATTTTACCAAAGAATTGAGCTCAGGAAAGCCCAAAGTATGTTTTCACAAAATCTGAGAGGCAGCTACACAGTGTGACCTTGCCAAAAATATTACAGTTTGTTGTGCGAAGTCCCTTTAGGGTGAAGCACCATGTGGTAGTGCAGTGTATGGCAGCTGGACCAAAATGTCCCCTGCCCCCCCCCTATGGACCCCTCCACCCAGACCCCCCTGGCCAGACCCCCCCTGGACCCCACCCCCTGGACAGCATGACTGGTGGAGGATAAGGAGGACAAGGAAGAATTGATGAACAAGGGAGAATTGACAACATTACCGACGCTGCATGGGACTTCGCACTGCAGTTGCCTTGAGCACTGCTTCTTGTTTGTTACTGCAACTGTGTCAAGCCAACTTGGCTGACCATAATTATTACAATTACTCTTGGTAGTAGCACTGTGTCAGGTGCATCTGGAGGTCTCTGATTTGCTCGCCTGTAAATTGGGGAAAGTACGGCCTCTGATTGTCTGTAAAAGAATGATTCTATGAAAATTGGATGAAATGGTATCAAAGGAACAAAAACAGCTCTTTTGAGGTTTGTCCTTCATTGTCTGCGGGACAGTTGCACGAGCAGCTGCCTTGGGCACTGCTTCACTTGTTTTATTGTTTTGTTGTTGTTGTTGTTGTTGTTGTTGTTGTTGTTGTTTGTTGTTGTTGTTGTTGTTGTTTTTGCAAGTAAAGAGCACATGTTCACCCCGTAACTTTGAAAGACTGCCTCTGTCCAAACCAAACTTTGAAGGTGGATCATGAGTCAAAATATCTCAGATCATCTCAAAAACAGCACATGTAGGTCACAGGTGTGGCAGCCATGCATCTTGGATTTTGCAAAAAAAGAAACACTTTGGGCCCTGCTGAGCGAATTTCTTCGTGGTAAATTAACTTGGGATATGTTGTGATCCTGTCTATGGTCTTCAACATTGTTACAATTTTGGTCCCATTGCCCAATTGACGTTTCTAAGTAGCTGCTAAAAAATCTAGGGAATGCCTCAGTTTCAGGGATCATTCTGTCACGTTGGAGCGACCGTTTCAGCGTCCAGGGTTGTCTTGTGGCCGAGAACGGGCTCACAGATGGCCCGGCGCAAACAGGTTAAAAGCCACGGCAAGAACTGCAACAATGTTGCAGCTAGATGGACCGTTTCGGAAAGGCAGATGTTCGGAAAATGGAAATTGAAACAAGGCCTTTTGGAAAAGAGCTGAATGC
>JAAUXT010147399.1_pt1:5000-12909 | contig 12909 bp, 6 predicted proteins | sample 7278171 | NCBI WGS metagenome assembly JAAUXT01 (sample SAMN14350112, study PRJNA611818) | marine sediment metagenome | isolation source: surface marine sediment (1.8m) | place: French Polynesia: Moorea | collected 2018-08
GCCTTGAAATCATGACGTGTGGTGCCCCAGATTGGTGATATAGATCACCAAAATATGCATTGAGAGCCAATTACAAGTGAACAAATGGTCTGTGTGCTTTCAATCTGGCACTTAAGGTGTGTCGGAAAACGAGCGGGCGTGTTTGCCAAACCTTCATCCTGTTTGGCCGCAAAAGTGAACATCAAAAGAAGGGGTGTGCGTTTTTTCTGAGTGTGAACAATGCCTCAGTACGAGTTCTGGAGAAATAAGACCAAATGTTGGGGTGTATCTTGTACCTGAGTGCGTCTCACACACGAGGCGCTACGGTACCTACTCACGAGTGCATTCATCGATTCCCCCAGTTTCCTGCGACTCCCACACCCACCACCGCCATCACCAGATCTCGAGATCTGATCCGAGATAGCTCAACTTTGCGAACCTAACTCTGTTGCGTGCAGACACCTCAAGTCAAGGCCAAGCGAATTCATTTCAATGACTTCAGCGTCTGTCGATACGGATTTATTCAAAAAAGGCGACAGGGTCACGTGCTGCGCGAAAAAAACTGCGCAGTAGTCGCAGCCAATTGCGCTGATGGACGTCGAAGTCCCGGCCCGCGTCTCAAGCCCATTCAATCACTCCACAGAATCCTGTGTCAATTTTTGCACAATGAGGCGTAGATTTGATCGGCGGGTGGTATAGGCCCCGCGGGCCATGGCACCACGTCGTAGAGGCGAATAGGGCAGAGTGTATTGCATTCAGAGAAAAGGCGTTTTCACACAGATGACGCACCGTCAGAATTTTCATGTGACTGGGCTATTTTCTTGACGCTCTCCATTGGGTGTCATGTAAAATTTGACACCAAAATTTTGACGCCAGCGTCAAAAAATCTGACGCCGCCCTGCCTGTGTGAACCCCCCCCCCCCCCCAAAAAAAAAAAAACACCACAGAGACTTGTTTGTTGAGCCAGCGTGCACCAAGGTGTTTGGGTACCATTAGCTAGTGGCCATATTTCCTCCATCCATAATTCACGTGGAAAAAATATCACTCTTTTTTGACTGGTGTTTACAAAATTAAACGGTTCCCATTCATGGAGTTGTTGTTGCGGAGCCTGTGTTATGAATTTCAATTACACGAACGTTGGCACGCCGAAGCATGATGGATTGACCTGGCAGTGGAATTAAATAATTTATTAGAAATGTGGCTGTGCGCGCCGGGAAGCAATTTGGTTATTTAGATGTGCGGTGTGGATCAAAGGCGGCGTCACGTGATTTATGGTGCATGGGAGATTGGTGAAGAATATCACATTGATTAGGCATTCAATGCGCCGTTAAGGGACCTGTTGCCCCCTCGGTTTAATTGCGGGAACAGCAAACGACCAGGCTGGTCTGTGAATGGAATTTTCAACGGGATTGGTGGTGGTGAGTGGTGATTGGTTGGGAAGGAACCAGGTGTCGGGGCTGATGGTGTTGTTTGGTGGCGTTGTTGAACGTGGGGCTCCTCTGTGTGTGTGTGATGCTGTTCGATTTACACCCGAGAATCCGAGAATTTGACAATTCTCGACATCCGAGAGTGTAAAACGAATAGCAGTTTCATCCGAGAGAACATCCAAGAATCCGAGAAAGCTTGGGGCTCTCGGATTCTCGGGTCAAGAGTCCGAGAATTCTCGGATGTAGATTTTCAAATCGAACAGCATCTGTGTGTGTGTGTGTGTGTGTGTGTGTGTGTGTGTTGTGTCTTGTCTGTCTATCTGTCTGTCTGTCTGTCTCTCTCTCTGTCTCTCTCTCTCTCCCTCCTTCTCCTCCTCCTCCTCCACAGTCTCTCTTCTCCTCTCTCTGTCTCTCACACGCTCTCTCAATCTGTTTCACCTTCTTTTCTCTCTCTTTAAATTCTCTCTCTCCCTCTCTCTCATGGAATTCTCATCTTTTTGCTGCAGATTTTCAAAGGTGCTGTCCAGGAAAAAAGATTCATAACTGACCCAAACGTTTTGCTGAACTCCCAGCGGAAGGCTCGTGCCTCAGTCCCTCCTGAGCACAACTTCACACGGCAGCAGAACGACAACAAACAACTCAAACACCGTCCCCGTGGACCTCTTGCTTCGCTGTGTCTTTCAGGTTTCTGTGTATTGTGTGCTGACAAAGCGGTCATTTCACGAAGCCTCCAGCCACGGATGCAGCAGGTTTCTGTGCATAAAGTGCTGACAAAACGGTCATTCAACAAGTCCCCACCCACGGACGCAAGGGAACGCACGGTCTTGTCCCGCTGCCCCCATTAATGAGATATTTTCAGCAGATTCATTTCCACCAACGTTGCCAGATCTGTGACATATATCCACCATTTGGTCCATTGTCATTTGCTCTCAGGGCTAGTTTTATCATCTGTGCTACCGATTTGGCGATTCGGGCACCGTACGGAATGCAAAACGAACGGGGTTGCTTCAACTCCCTATTCGGGGGCGGGAAAGCTGTGCTGACGTTGTCTCACGAGTTCACTCACTTTTCTAATGAGCACAGCAGACCTGCTCAAATTTGACTCGTGCACAACCCGTCTCAGTCCTGTCGTTTCAGCAGGTCACGAAGGCAATTTGTCCGATGGCCAAAACAATCGTCTAATTCTGCAACTCGAGGTTCGTGTCTGGACGACGTGACGAGAAACATGAGGAGAGTTTCAATGCACACGTCTGCTGAATACACAGTTCTGATGAATTCCATTAGATTCTGGATTTTGTTGAACATTCTGCCACTCTGCACAAATCTGTCTTGTGTGCTCGCATCGTGGTAGAAATGGTGATCACCTCACCGAAACTCCATCACCATCACACAATCAATCACTCAACTTTTTCTCTTGACAACAGGTCTCGAAAAGTTGTGTGCTTTCACCATTTTTGTACAAGCGTGCAGTGTGAGAACCCTGTCTTGACCGTTCACATTGGCCACAGGAACATGCGCACGTTTGTCCCATACTTGCAAGTCCCGTGGGACGTACCTCTAACCAGGTTATTGACACTGGTGATGAATGTCACACCACCGCCGTTCACTCCCTGTGTTACTTGTATAAATTTTTCACACCCCTCACTCCAAATGAGGTTTCAAATTCCATGCCTGGCATTTGTTCAGGTATGAATAAATAACTTCAGATTTCATTTAGATATTGTACACGAGCGTAGACATTGATTTGCTGTGGAGAGAAAAAGCCACGCACGACGCCAGCGTTCGCTTCCCTGGTCCCCGCTCTCTGGTCCCAGGTTCCTTCAACGCTGCGAACTGGGTCCCGCGCACAACAATTCATATCAAATATTAACCAGCCAGAAATTTATGAAGGTGACTGGGGGATTTTTCAAAAGAGAATAAGCTCAACGGAGATTAATAAAACACAGAAGCAAACAGTTTGTTGTGGGACATCAAAGGTTTCCCTCATGACAATGAAAAGCATCAGAGTTCTGCACACTGGGGCCACAAGGCTCCCCCATCCCACCCTCCACCCACAGCAAAGTTATGATATGAGCCGCAGCCGGAGAATAGGATATGATTTGAGGCCCAAATGGATGTTGAACACCAATATAGAGAGTTACGGAGCGCGGTACACAAACACCGTCTGTTGTTGAGGCGAGCCATATCGTGTGTGGGTCTCAGGGTCCCAGAGGGCCCCGGTGTAATGAGCTGAGGAGACACCAGAAATGAGGAGACATAGCTGCCTGGTCATTTAAGGTTCAACCTGAAATGGCCAAACACCCTGTGTCTCCTGGTTTCAGGTCTGACCTGAATCGGCTGATCAGACACCTCCATGGAAATGTCACTCAGAACCTGGTTGAGTGTTTCGCCATTTTGGACGAGACTTGAAACGGCCAGACACCCGTGCCTCCTCATTTGGGGTGTCTGATCAAGTCGGGTGGGGACTTGAATGGCCAGGCATGTGTCACCCAATTATCAAGCCTCCCATCGGGCTGTGGATGCACCAGGCAAGAGGGCTGAGGAGCCTGCCACTAGTCTTCAGCAGAACCTTGCCCATGTCTCCTGATTTCGGGTGTCTGAGCATCCCATTACACCGGACCCACTCAGGCCGCCCGGTGCAGACTTGATATTTCTCGACTGAGAAATTACGAGCTGCCGATTCATCACATCAGTGCAGGCAGGTGACGCAGGATACATCATAACTTCTCCTCCAGTCTGCATCCAATTTCTTCATCAATGTCAATTTTTGAAAACATTTTATGGGAGAGAGACAAAAATGAACGCAAGAGCAATTTGAGGTTGAAGGGATGGAGAGAGGTTCCCTTTTTGCACGCAGTGTTTCGGAGAGTGCTTCCTTTGGTGGTTCTGCTGACGGAACCAGGGGAACCAGCGAGAAACTGGGCCAGAACCTCAATGTGGGTTTCTTTTGGAGGGGTCAAGCGGAACAAGGTGACCATTGGTCACTCTGTCCATGCACAGAAAAAAATTAATGGCCAGTAACACGGCGTCAGTGACATGGTGTCACATGGGGGTCAACATGAATTTTTGATGCACAGAAATAAGGCCAAGCAAATTACAAGTCGTGACAGTGTCATTCCATTGCTCTTCCGTATTTGCTTTTGTTCCCAAGAGAAGCTCTTACCGATCAGGTGTGTCTAACGCTGCGTTTCATGTGACTGTTGTTCCAATGGGATCCCAACACAAGAAAGACAAGTGGTGCGTCTGGGGATGTGAGTGTGACTTGCACACGGGTGAATACGACAAATACCAAAAAAAAATGCTGGTTTTTTTTGCGCACGGGTGTGAATTTGGTGTGGTTTCAACAGGACATCAGTACGAGTACCAGTATAAAATTCATCTCCTAGAAGAGTAACACTCACACACGGATTGATACGGTAAAAATAAAAAGAACCTGCACTCACCTCTGAAAAGGAGACAGACGATCAGGGCGATAATACAATCCGTCCGTAATCTCATGGCTACTGTAGGCTTTAGCCTATTCACTCCTGTAAACGGACACCACTACCACCGCTGTTCCTACACACAACACGCATATCCTGTTTATGTCCGAGTGAGAACCACCACTGGTCAAACGAGGTCAGGTCCTGTAGGTCCGCTGGGATAATCCTGTGCAATGGCACCTGCACCGCAGCAGCATTTGTTCCGTGTTTATGGGGTCCAGTGGATAACACAGGCCTTTAAAGGCTCCGCTGCAATTTCGCGCTTCATCGTGTCCGCGGTGTGGTGAGAGTCCAGAGTCCAGGGATCCGCGGGTCCGGGTGCTGAGCGAGCAGCGATGGGAGTCTGCAAAAGAGTAGAAACGTGCGTGAGTCAAAAGTATCAGTGAAGGCTCAGTTTTTGCTCTCTCTCTCTCTCTCTCTCTCTCTCTCTCTCTCTCTCTCTCTCTCTCTCTCTCTCTCTGTCCCTGTCTCTGTCTCTCTTGCCCTCTCTCTGCTCTCTGTCGCTCTCTCTTGCTCTCTCTCTATCACACACACACACACACACACAGATCCAGTTCCACGCGTTTCTCTGTGGTTCTGTCCAGGTCTGGGTCACTTTCCCACCTGACGAACGACAAGAGTCTGCAGTTTGTACATGCAGAAACGCAAGTCAGCAAAAGCTTCCAGTGAGGGTCCATCTTTTTTGCGTCCTCTCCCGTGGACCCAGTTCCACGTGTGTCTGTAAGGCTCTAAGAGAGTGAGAGGTCTGTCTATTGACGCTGTACCCTTCGCCTGTCGAAACCCGCTTCACTTCCTGATTAAAAATCAATGAACCCGCCACTATATCAACCACGATGCATTTGTGGAGGGGAATATGAGAAAACCGCATCCATCCGTATTTTCTCGCACCTAAATGGGAAAACCGCATTCACAAGTGTAAATATGGCACCCAAGATGCACCCCAACTTTTGCCTTGATTTTCTCACATCTGGGTCCCATTGAAACAATGGTCATCTCCTTCCTTTGTGTAGGCAAGCCTATTTTTGGTGTGCGATTTCGGGGCAAAAAAGAGGTGTTCCACATGAGGGTGGATACGGTACTTTTTGCGCCGCCACCCTTCTGCAGCCATATCCCACGGCGTGCTTTTGAAATCATGGTTACCTCATTCCTTTGTGTTGGCACCCCTATATTTGGTGTGTGATTTCCTTGCAATAAGATGTGTTCACACACGGGTGGGTACGGTATTATTCTCCAGTCGGGGCCACGTGCGGAACCACCACTGCGAACCAAATGATCCACACAGTCGCCTGAGCCCAACAAAGTCCATCCTTTCCCCCCAACAACAGCTTTGATTGCATGTCGTCGAGCAGAAGAGATAGGAAACCACGGAAACCCCCATAAAAGTTGCATCACTGAGCTTAGTTGAGCAGAGCCGGCCTGTTCTGTCCCGGGTTTATTGCTGGGGTGATGGGAGGTGTGGCGGAGGTTATGTGCACATTCATGAATCAGTGATGCAGGTGCAAATGGACTTGTCTATTGGGACAACGTTGGCCCAATGTGACACGCTGTCATCTGTGTCACATTTCGCATGCGCGTGCACCGCATGCATGATTGCACGAGTGGATGGCTTCCCCCTCTGATCTGGTTTCATTGTTTCCCTTTGTTTCACATGCAAATCTGAAACCTGACAACGGCTGCTATTTCCGGTTGTTTTGGAGACAGTTGTTACAGGTATGAGTTTTTTGCGTCGTTGCGGTGTTTCCTATAGTGACTGTGCAGTTGTGAACAAAGCACGCAACTGTCACGGAAATCACACGCACGGCTCATTTTTTGCAGAGATCAATGAACTTCAAACGCACACCGAAAGTCTACGCGTTGCGCATCAGAACGAGACGAGCCGGAAGTTCGAGTTCAACGGGAAGTTGATGACTTCTGCAGGAACGGTGTCAAACAAATGGTGAAGTTTGTTTTCTTGCAGGGCGGTCGCATTGCCCCCAAGGGGTCTGCCCCATCCTGCAAAGAATGCGATTCACGCTCCCTCCCTGCCAAAATTTTTTCGCGTGATTGTCTTTTCAAGGTAAAAGTTAGGCCCCCAAAGCGGGCGCGGCGGGGTTGGGACAAGCCCCACTTGACTTGAACAAATTCAGAATCCCGCCTGCATGTTGCTGTTCGCACAGGAGCAAACACATGACACACTCAAGAAAGCACAACAAAAGCCCTTTCACTACAGGTCTTTTCTTTATCTTTTCGCTTTGTAAAACCCAGGAGACATCATGCTCAAAGCAACACGCAACCCCCACCTGGGGCAGACAGTATCAAACGCCACTCATCCAGAGCCTCTGGCCCCTGAGTCTGAGTCGTTGTTTACAGCGCGAGTTACACGGTGATAGCGGCTCGTTGTTCCGGATTAGACTCGTCCATGTGATGCAGGGCCCCATAAAGACACCGCACTTCTCCCCGCAGCACTGAATTACACCTGTGGTGTGGATTTCCTGCTAATTTGTAGCTGCTGCAGCAACAACAACAGTGCGATGATGGCACTGGCCACTCGTATTGTTAAGTGGGCTTTGCAACTGTAGAGATCAGGTTGCTGTGTGCTTACTGGGGGTCATTTGTGGTTTGCAGTGTCAGTGTTGGTGCACTTAGTGAAGGGATGCAGCTGTGAGCCTGTGAGTTCAAGCAACCCATGAGCCCCGACTACGCCCTCGAGCCCTGACCCCAACCTTCACCCCAAACTCCGACTCTCTAACTCCCATCCCCAACTCCTCCCAACCCCCATGCCCAACCCAACCCAACCCTGACCCACAACCCCCATCCTCACCCTGTCCTCACCCAGCTCTTCTCCCCAAAGCCCATCCCCAACATTCTCGTCCCCACCCAACACCACTCCTCCTCCCTTGGAGCCCTCAGCCCCAACCCCTCCCCCCCCCCGCCCACATCTCCACACCCCAAACCCCAACCCAACCAAACCCCCCCAACAAACAAAAACCCCAAACCCACACCCCCCCCACACAACCAACCACACAAAAAACCACCCCCCCC
>JAAUXT010117285.1_pt1 | contig 12908 bp, 7 predicted proteins | sample 7278171 | NCBI WGS metagenome assembly JAAUXT01 (sample SAMN14350112, study PRJNA611818) | marine sediment metagenome | isolation source: surface marine sediment (1.8m) | place: French Polynesia: Moorea | collected 2018-08
CAACAATTTTGTTCTGAAACCTCCAAAAAGACACGGTTCAAATTCCTTTTTTCTTTTGTGCATTCTTCATGTCTTTCCTCCTTTTCTTCCGGAGGTAAATTTGTCTACATTGTACGTCTATGTATCTTACTTGTTTAAATAATCAGCGAAAGAAGGGTAATTTCTGGGTAATCTTCATTCAAATTCTTCATCAAATTTGCTCTAAACGGATACACAGGCAGCTATTGTGAACCGCATGTTGCGTCTATTTGAAGGGGTTTAACCCCGTTCTACTGCGTCGAATGGGTAATTTATTCCTAATATTGAAGTCATGAGTCGGAATTGAAACTAAATGGAAACTGTGACATTTTAAAATATTTGAAATGCAAATAATATTTTCTCTCCAAAGGTCAGTCAGTGTGCTTGGAATGTAGTAGAACTGGGCAGTTTTCAATGAGAAAAAAGACGCTGTTGTTGTCTACCTTCGGCGGAAAGAGGTTCAGGTCGAGGTGAGGAGGTCCAGCTCTTGTGTGTCACCGTTCGAGTCGAAATTTCCACCCTCATCAAAGACCTATTGAGACCAAAATTCAAAGACTGAACCAGAATTTGTGTAGCTTACTGTTTCAGCAAATGTTGATGTTGACAGGAATCGGTCACATTTTCTTAAAACAAAATCGCAAAAATTTTAGTTTATCGTAGTTTTCAACAGGGAGAAAAAGAAATGTCCACGCATGCTGGAGAACACTTCCTTAGATTTGTGCAAAGTCGAGAGAGATCAAAAGCACTGAAATCTTAACCCAGTCACGGAGATTCACCAAATGTGACAGTGCATTTTGTGGAATTGTTTGAGAGATTTGTCTGACAATGGGGTCCACAAAGAGGTAGCGAATACCAGAGCCCTGGAACCGGAGTGGTGAGGCTGGCCCTGTCGTCTGTGCACAGCACGTGAACACTGATCAAAAGAAGCTATTTTGATCGCCTGGACAGTCACTCACGTGTGAATTTCACATCGTGTTTGTGACTGTTTCAACCCGTCAAATTACAAAACTTCCAGAAAAGTGCTCTTGAGCTTCAATGAATTCCAAGAAGTTGACGTGAACGCAGGGTTGGCTGCATTGGCCTTTTTTTTCGTGTCCAGTTTTCACAGTGAAACTGACATTTATGAAACATTTCTCGTAAAGTCAGCTTTTCAAAAAAGAGATACATACGAGAGTAAAGGGGGACCTCTTTGTGTAGGGTCTCCTTACAAGCCAAGCACAAGGCAAAGGCAGCGTACCTCTGTTTATGTACTCAACCCTGACAGTTTGCACTCAAACGTGCCACAGAATAAATGCATCCAGGGAGGCCCGTATTAGGTACAGTTTACATATAAAGGCACTATTTCGTAAACTATGTTGTATTTTGACTCTTTTCTGTGAAATGTTAGCTCTCACTGACCCTGAGGTACAGCGTATGTTGTCTCAAGGCCAGGCCTCCGTAGTATTCAAAAAACAGTGATACAGTTCCCTTAACAAGGAGACAATTCTTAAACCACTCGCTTTACACAGGACTCATGTTGCTCAAATGTTTACAAGAGGTATTTTCGTGTATCAACTTTTTGAAGGGCTCCACAAGGGTTGCCTCACACCCCTGGTATCCGCTTCGTGTAACTCTCGTTGATGTCTATTGACTTTCCCATCCACCGTCACAATCCCTCCATTGTCTTTGAGTAACGTTTCTCTGCCCAAAACAACTTGACTATATATTTTTCTTATGCAAATCAAACGCACCTGCATTTGTTTAGGAGTTTGCAAAATCGCTCAAATGCACGTTTCATTTGATGTCTCCGGTTTCCCAGAGGATAAAATTGCACACAAGGTGAGTTTTGTTTCAAACGTTTCAAATCTCGTCACATCAAGTTCTCCAGTGAATTGTCAGAACAATCCTCAGTTGACGCCACTTTGAATGTTGCGGAACGGACGGACCAAGCATGTTGGCTGAGAAAACTCACTACAGCACGGTGCGATTTTCTCGAACGTTTCGCAGACATCGCAATGAAGCACAGACAGTTCTGATAACTCCTCAGAATAGTCTCTCAAAAATCACACTGTACTGTAGAAAAAGTTAACACACAGTTCCCTTATGAGATGAGCAAATGAACAGGCTCATGGACATGACTCTCCCTTGATTGAAATGTGAACACTCTCAACTATGTCTCGAGTGTTCAGACATTTCAATCTCGGGATTGTCATGTCCATTCGCCAGTTCTGATATCTGCTCCTCTCACTCGCGAACAGTGTGTTAACCCTGTCCGCTCTCCTGGCGCAATGAAATCGTAAAGCAAAATTTCGATGCTCCTTTTGCGAATTTCTCTCGTGCAGTGGGGCCCAACCATCACAGATGAAGAAATCTTGTCCTTGACCGGATCTTTGTTGTGTTCGTTGCTCAGAGGACCAAGACTTGCGCCCTTGGGCCTGCACTGCACTGCACTGCACTGCACTGCACAGTTTCGGCGGTGAGCACTCCACTTTGCGTGAGATCATATCCACCTGAAATGCAAATTTTATACTTTTTTTGTGACTCATGGAATTTTCTCATCTGTCTTCAGCATCGGACCAAAAGAAAAGTTGCTGCAATATTCTTCGGGAGACGCATGCATCAACTTACTCGGAGAGTCAGTTCATCCTGGCATCTTTGTTTCCACGACACCCCGCAAGTTTTCCGTTTTCAGCACCAACATAAAATTCGTGGTTGTGAATGTTTTCGTATCGATCACTCGCGCGGAGTGTTTTGGCTTCATATCAATTATGATATCCCATATCGGAACTGACCCCTTGGACTGCGGTCAAACAGGCCATTATCCTACTTATCTCCTCAAAACACTGGGAGAGCCCAGAATCGGTGGTTCATGGCGGACTGAAAACATAGCGGTATGTTTGTTCATCTTTCAACCTGTGAAAATTTGATCATTGCCCTGTGAGAAATGGAACAACTGTTTGGGCTGGCACCATGATCGGGACCACTTGACAGCCTCTGCAAAATTTTGTGATTTTTTTAATTTGTGTACTGGAGCAAACTCACACGAAAGAAGACAAACGGTTCTGCTTCAGGTTTCTTGAGTTTACTTTTCTTTGCACCTGCTCACTCTCACAACATGAGTATCAGGCTTTCGAAAAGATCACATACATGTGTGCAGTTCTGAACAGCTCATTGGCTGTGCGTGCTGAATTGTTTTACAGCGCACGTGAAGTGTTGGTCACCTGGTGAGAGAATCATCGGTGATAAAAGCTTGTAGCAAAACATCAGAGGCGCGAAGTGTCAATGTTTACAACAGATAAGTGCCCCCTGCTGCTGCTGCTGCTGCAGGACCTGCAGACGCGGTCAGCGCCGCCGCGGAAGAGCCGCCTCCGGCCAGTCCATCCCACAGAGGATCGAATCGTCAAAATGAGAGATGAGGTTCAAATGGACGCGCCGCTTGCTTGGGATCACTGATCAAGTGACTTGCCAGACAAGAATGTCCTTTGGTCGCCGCACCGTTTGGTACCACCTGGATCGGAATGGAACTTCATCATGAGAAAAACGAGAAACACTTGCTTCGACTGTTGAGATTTTATTGCAAACAACTAGAAGCTACAAGAAGCCAAACAGGTTTCTTCACTGTTACCACTGTGTTTAACTTCACTTGCAACAAAACGAAACCGCAGAGCAAAGCAAGACTAACTCGCATGTACGTTCTGGAGGCAAAGCTATGTCAGTGAACATATTCAATTGAACAAAAATGTCAGAGACAAGAAATTGTGCGGACAGACACACAACCAGGTTTACTGCACGAATTCATTTCGGCGCAAGTCGCACCAGTGACCGAGCGTTCACAGGTCTCCGTCCGATCACCAGCAATTTGGATCAACGTTGATTGTTTGTTCTTCCGAAGACAAACATTACGTTCGTTTAATTTACTTGTGATGCAAATCCCTAGCCTCAATCAATTCTCGTGACTCCATCTTGACAACAGACCCCGTCTTGGAGTGAGAGGGGGCGATCTCAACTGCGGGCGCTCTGAGTATGGGGCTCGAGCCGAGCTGATGGTGGTGATACGCTGTAAGAGGCGCTGGACCGGGGGAGAGGTACGACCCCGGGGACAGCGCGTACGGGTGAGGGCCAGCTGCCGCCGGGGCAGGGAGAGGGGAGCCGGCCAGGTGATAGTACGGACCGGCCCCTGCCATGGGGACCAGAGATGGATGCACTCCTTCCTTGACTGCAGCCAAACTGGCGGCGTAGGCGGAAGGACTCACCTGCCCCACCACTTGCCTGCTCAGGTAGGCGTAGGAGGCAGGGTTACAGCCATAAGGGTAGGTCATGTAGGAAAGTTCCCTGGCTTTCAGCTTCTCAATGTCAGTTATTTTTGGCGGAGGGCTGGGAATCTGATCGAATATGTCTCTTCGTTTCTTTGGCTCACTTTCCGCGTGCTCCTTCCTTCCAACGCCACACGTCTCATCGCCGGACAGCGCGCGTCTTGAGTCCAGACCTTGGTCGTCACTCAGAGACCCAGAGCCTATGATGCTGTCTATGGTGAACAGTTTCCGCTTGAGGCACACGGGAACGTGGACCATGTGATCGTTTCGTCTCAAGGGGAGACCATTGCTTCGAGGCGCCGCGGGACATTCAGCGTGCGTCGCGCCTGCAGAAGCTGTACTCGTACCTGGTGAAGGCTCTTTGCTGGGGCTCTGCAGAGCACCGTTTTCTGCATCTTCAACACTGCTGCATGAAGACCCTGGGGACCGAATCGAAGACGCCTCACAAGGACGTCCCTCCTCCACCTGCAATTTCCTCTCTTCCTTGTCCCTCAGATAGCGCAGTCTGGCACCATCGCCTTCGGGCGAAATCTTGTCATCGTTGCTTGCCCTGTTGTCATGGTTGTGCTGCTGAAGCCGGACTTCTTGAAGATCAGCACGTGAACCCTGGAAGTGGGCGCCTTGCTCCAATGGGCCCCCGGGGATCCCGTCCCCCACCCTGCTGGTACCTGCGAAATCAGAGCTCGTTTCCCCAGGGGCCACTGTGTGGTTCCTGTCGGAAGTCGTGTCTATGAAATCAGATCCGTGGCCACCAACCTGGAGCTCCTCAGCTCGACGTAACGGAGACAAGGAATGTCCGGAGGCTCTGACCCCCAGCTGACCACTGAAGTGACCAGTGGTGCTCGCAGCTGTGAGTCCCGTTTGAAGTGGGAAGCTCGGGCTGGACCTCTGAGGCGAGGGTCCGCGGCTGGTCCTTGGTGTGTCCTCTCGCTCCTGGTGGGGTGTGCTCGAGGGTGTGAGTACTGGTGGCGTGGGCGAAGTATCGAGCTCATCCTCCACTTGATGACCTGTTGTGAGAGAAAATTGACACCTTCACAGCTTCTCTGTGGAAACACTCTTTCCAACCACAGGCATTTTCACCTTCAGAATCTCAGCGAGAACAGAAGGACACAACGCTTTATTTCGTTCGAAAAGTTTGAATGATGTCTCTGATGTCACTGCTTTGATTGAGATGGCAAGCCAAACTCACCTGGAAACGTGCCGTCTTCCTCCATGGGGGAGAGATCTGCGGGAGGAAGTGCCGCCTCGTCCCCGGGTTCGGTCTCGCTCTCGCGGCCACTCTCGTCCTCCTCCGCTCCGCTGCCCCCTGGGCTCTCGGGGAGGCCTGAAACAGACAGGACGGGGTGAGTGAAAATGTGTGTTGCACAAGCAGACAGACAGGGTTTTCGTTGACACCTGCGAGTCTAGGATTTCAGAAGCAAGCAGCAACCCAACAAATTTTGTTTCCCCCAAAAAGGCATCACAAGTGAACTTTTCTTTTGAGTTTGTGCGGCAACTGTCAAGGTTCGCGTTTGCTCCCACACCGTTCAATGTTTTGTCCCCTGACTCAGATCCACTGGAGAGTGGCGTGGCGACGGTCATCAGCTTCGCTTTCAAAAGCCCACTCGTACTCAACACGTGTTTGACTTTTCTGTTGAGCGAGCAGAAAAATGGCCCGAATGTTTGTGTCAAACGATGGGCTCAATGTTCAGGGACAATATTTATCAAATTATTATTTGTGAAACTGAGCTCCCGGTTATTTCTGGTCGGGAACGTTCACCATGCAGACCCACCTTCGCCAGCTGAGCCGTGCTTGCTGGAGGATGATCCGGCTGTCGCGGAGCCCTTGGGTCGCCGCTTCCTCCTCCTGTAGTTCCCGTTCTCGAACATGTCCTCGCAGTTGGGGTCCAGAGTCCAATAGTTCCCCTTCCCAGGCCTTCCTTTCTCCCTGGGCACCTTCACGAAACAGTCATTCAAAGAGAGATTGTGTCTTATTGAGTTCTGCCAGCCTTGCTTATTGTCGTGGTAGTATGGGAAACGCTCCATGATGAACTGGTAAATACCATTCAGGGTGATTTTCCTGTCGGGGGCACTTTTGACAGCCATTGCTATGAGGGCAATGTAGGAGTAGGGAGGTTTCTGGGGCTGCTCCCTGCGTTCCAGGTCCGCCAAGATGCTGTACGCGGCGTAGGTGCGGCTCAGGTCCCCAGGGGTGTGGGGATAGAGGTATGCCGCGTAAGGGTGGTAGCCCACCCCAGCACCAGCACCAGCACCAGCCCCAGCGCCGGGCACTCCTCCACGCGTCAAGACGTCCCCTGGAGATTGTGACGTCATCAGCCCTGCAGCGGCAGCCGTGGCGTAGCGTTGATAGAGGGACGCCGTCATGAACGAGTGTCCAGTCATCGCCATTGTCGCTTCGTGGATTGGCTTCACAAATTGTGCTGATCAATGTCTTTTCTCCAGAATGAGCCCCAAGAGTCCGGTTTTTTCAGGTTTTCGATGTCCACTTTCCAAACGTCCAACTGGCTGAATTTTTCTCGTCAATATACTTCTTCTCTTCACGCAAAGCGTCAAGTGTTGAAGTTTGAGATATTTTCTCTCCTGCAGGTGACAGGTACGAAGGTGCTTTCTTTCTGTCAAGTCTTCGCGTCCACCTGCACGTGCTGAATCTTCAGAATGCAGCCGTCAGCAAACTTCGTTGTGGAAAGCGCCTTGCTGTGAATTGGTTCGCGAACAGTTACAAACTGTCGTTTGATTGGAATCCAATTAAGAAGCACTAGTCGGTTCACGAGTGAGTGGTTGTGGTCCCAGAGCGCAAGTGAGCCCCAACGTGCGCGCTCCCCGCGCTATTGTACCGAGGAGGGGCAAGGCCTATCAAATGGCTTGTTTGAATATTGTAAGATGTTGTTGTTTTTAGACTCCACACTGACTAAGTGATGGGAAAATAAATGCGGGGCCCCGTGAACAAACATTCTGACATTGGTCCAAAAGTTTCCTTTGTGGAGCTTGAATAAACCATATGTCAGCTCAGAACCTCAGTTTCCATGCGCAAAGGTTAAGCCTCAACCAATCAGAGCAGAGCTCGATAAAATCCGTGTTTACCCTGAACGCAGCACACACTAAGTGGCCACCCAGAAGCAAAGAGCTTCACTGAATGTTTATTTTGAAAATTTAAAAGAAGAAATTGACCGGGGTTGAATGTAAATAGAAGTGGAGTTTGGGATATTGTTTTGGATATTATGGCCTGAAGGGTGATATTCAGGGATTACCGGCCCCTGCGGAGACTTGGCAGCGTGAAGGCAGGGAGCAAATTCCGTGTCTGTTTGTGTTGTGGTGATTTGCGAGTTATGAAATCAAACACTGGACGCGGACTGACCTCCCAAGTGATAACATTGGTCAAAGCGTCCGTGACATGATCTCAGACACGCTCCGTTCGAGTCTGCGTTTGTTGCTGTTCGCTTCAGAAAGAGATCTGTCTGTGGAAAAAGAGTGGAACCTCAGCCTTGACCAGACGGACATACAACAAGCTGACTGTTCGTAAACTCCAAAAATATGTGACAAATGCCAGGCGTTACAAGTCGCGGGCCCAACATTTTCAGCAAATGCGCAAAAACAACACACATGAACGACAGTCTACATGTTTTGTGGTTTATTTTCGTTGTCGAAAACTCGCTTTCCTGAGGAAATCTCTCAAGTGGGAGAACAAACTTTTTCTCCAATCCTGGAACATTAAGGAAATCACACAAACAATCGTGTTGAAAAAAGTTTTGTCTATTTGATGGGTGCTTGAGATAGAAGGGTGTATGGTGCCAGTGCTCGAGTGCTTTATGATTTCTTTTCCCAGTTTTTGTTTCCTGGGGATTATTCATGAGACAATCTGTTGTTTGGATCACAGAGTGGCTTTCACCCAGTTTGTTGTGTTTTCTGTCTCGATGACTGTGGTCGAGGAACTCACAGAAGTCGTCAACTTTTTATTCACCGTTTTTCGTCAAACGACACCAGATCTGCGTGGTTTGAGATTCTTGCCATTTGAACGCTTCTGTCTCCACCAAACCAACTGATGAAGCTGTTGTGCACGATGTGACTGAAGACACCCCTTTCCTCATTCCCACTGTACTAAGACAAAAACATCGTGGTATTGTACGCAGCTCACAGTGGCGTCGGGTTACCTGCAGCTGATGACTGGGAGCGATGGTTGGATGGGGAGCTGTGTTGTGAGAATGCGCGCTGTATTGTTATCTGTAAGTGGATCGCGCGCCTTGCTCAGAGGTGGTCCCTCCGACCATTGTGAATCGCGATCAGTGAGTAAAAACCGTGTTCTCTGTACAACAACGCTTCACCTCAACCAAAATGGATTCAGCCACCCCTCATTCACACAGTTTGTTGCAAGAACAAAGCTATTTTGCCCCAACAGTCGTGAGAATTTTCATGATTGGAATGAAGAAAGGACCAGAAATGATTCAGCGTCTGGGCCTTCCCAACACTCACGTCACTTCCAACATCAGCCCCAAGTAAGAATCTGAAATCCTGTTACTCAAGGTCAATTGAGTTTTGTCCTTTCCAAGCGTAAATTTCACAATTGCTTCAAATTTGTAGATCAACACGATGTCGCCGTTTCCCTCGGGCCACGTGTCTTGATGGAACTGAGGCCCCTTTATCCACATAATCCCCCTCTGTACTCCCCCTCAAAGCGACAGAAGTGACACTATTTGGACAAAATAGTCCATGGGTTGAGGCCATAATTAACTGGTTTACGGGGGCTGGGAAAGAAAACAGAAATTGGGTAAAATGCCCCATTATGACATAAATGCGATGTTATTTCGTTGGGAGGATGACGAGGGATAATCATGCACCGATAATCCAGCACAATGAACGTTTTATACGGCTTCTTTTCAGGAAAAAAGTTTTGTGTACGTTGTCCAGAAATGTTATGTAGAACTTCACAAAAGTGGCTCGCTGAAACATTGACAGGGTTCTCACACCAAGTTCAACCAAGAATACAAATTCTCAGGGTTTTCCAAACCCACAAAAGTTCATCTGCTTACGTTTTGCTTCACCAAACATGGATGTTCTTTCAGAATTGATAAGTGTCAGACGAACTCAAAAAGAAAATTTTCTCAAATGAGCGAACTGTTGGGCACAAAACAAACAAATTCCTTTTGAGACGCTTTGTTGTTCTGTGAAAGACATCAGAACATGAAATGATAAAGACGAATCTGATACTTGTACTTTTCACGGTAAAAATTGCTCTTTGCGCCGCTGAACCTGTCACTCGGATGCTCGCGATCGTGAAGCCACCTTTGTCAGTTCGATGGACGCGGTTTGCCTCAAGCCTTGATTTTCCAACAACACAAGAGGCACATCTGCTGCTCCCGACACCTGTCCCAATCCATCTCTCTTTTTTCTCTCGATGGCCTGAGGTTTTGATATTTCTGCGATTTCTTCGAACAATTTCAAGTCAAGAGTTTTCATTTCTGCATCGTTGCACTGGGATGGCTGTCAACAATCCGAGTTTATCTTGAGAGATTGACACCAACAACTGCAGAAGGAAAAAGATGATGTTGATGGTTTTGAACGGGAAGCGTTCAAATATCGTAGATCTACGGTCAATTTCTATTCTGCACACAAAATCCATCAAAAACATTTTCCTGGAGCAAACCACCGCAACTGTGGATTTGTGTGGTGCCAATTTGGTGGAAGTTCAATTGCAGATGCGAAAGTTCTCAGCAACGTTTTCGTTCCCGGGTATCTGTGTCGGGAACTGTGTGCCCAAGGCGGCTGAACCCACCGCTCGCTTGTTGTTCCACAATATGGATCCGGGATTAAACATCCCGTTTTCCAGCCTGTTTCCATTCACGGTTTGTCTCTTCCATTATTTCCAAATTAGATATTTACTCTGTTGATTTGTTGCTCCGTGTTTTTACAATTTCATTGCCGGTTTTTGTCCTCTTCTGATTTACAATGACGATCAAGTTGCAGGATAATTGAACTGGGCGTCGCCTGATTAAACAGGAGCAAATTTACTCGGAATCTTCAAGCAGGACAAGCTCGCAGCACTGCGAGGACTGGAGTCCGAGGAAGCCAAAGCAGAATGCCGTACGCTGAAGATCTGACAGATGAAAAAAGAGTCCAAGGGGCCTTGAAAAAATAAAACGAAAGCCCAGCATTGTTTTGTGTGAGTTGGAGTGCTACCTCTTTTTTCGTCAGCACTTTTGCTGACCGAACTAACACCCAAGCGCAATTTGTTCCATTTTTGACAGTGATCTCAGTTGCGCTCCTCTTGTTTGTGGAGACAGATCGATTCGTGTTGGATGAGATTTTGAAGCAACAACGACAATCAGGCTTCTTATTGATGTCCAAATAATTTGCCCCGTGCGACAAAGAAGCTCCCAAAGTTGGCCAAAACTTGGCGAAGAGAATCTTCTGCACCGCAAGACAGACGCAACAGAGTTCTGGCATGTGCCCGTGGAACACAAGACTCAACAGGGGAACAAAATGTTTCTTGACCTCCACATCAATGCTGGTTGTCAATGAAAACCATCATTAAATTTGATTGTTGTGATGATTCTCCATCACATAATCCAATCGTTCTCCAATTATCCAATGATTTGTGTTTCCACGTTTTCTCCCTCCTGAGCAAATAACAACAGGTTTGCGCAACCTGCTTTCTATTGCGGGCGGGAGATATCGTTCTCAGAGACGAGAACGCGTGCGTTCACTCGGTATGGTACGCTCTGAAAACATTTCCCCTTCAACCTTGGTCAGCACACTGGAAACGGAGCCGATTATCTCCTGTCCTTCGCAGTGGAACTGTGAACAAGTCGGCAAGAGAAGCTTTCCCACATCCGAAAATTTTTCATGTTCAGAAAACGAAACAAATGAGATGTGTAGATCGAATTTCCATGCACACCAAGAATTTTTAGAGTGATGGATTTGATCATGTTTTCATTCGTGCTTGTATATTTCTGGTCTGGATGGTAAAATAAGTATTGAAGTGGATAAAAAACATTGTGAGGATCATGCTCGGCATCTGGAAGGAACCCTGGTTCCACACTGTCAGAGCAAAGACTTCAGATTGTGCGATTCAAGTAGAAAGAAGGCCTCAGCTTCCTGTTCCAGGAGCCTGCTTCCCCAAAATAACTCACACACAAAAAAAATCCTTCGAGGATCGGATATTGGCCGAGATCGAATTTACTCTCCTGGATCGGCTGAAGTAGTCGTCTTGTGGAATCAGGCAGGTCTTGGAGAAATTTCCGTCCTCGAGTGCCAGGTTCAGTCCCTTTGTCACTCAGATCAAATTGAAGGTTGAATTTTAGTGCATGTTCTATCTGGATTCTGAGGTTTGTTCCAATTTTCAAGCTGGTTTCCTGGGTCTGAGACAAGACGTGCGGGCTTTGAAATTATTCAGACTGAAGGGTTTAAAATGATTGTGGTTGCACGATGCTCTTTTTGGTTTTCAAGATGGGATTTGGAGGTTCACGTGCATTTCAGGTTCAGGTGTATCGGAGATGCCTTGTGGTGGAATCATTTTTCGAGGGGGTTTTCAAGGTTTTTATGTGGATTGAGGTTGTGAGACGGGTTTCCATGCTGTTGAAGTCTTTTTCATCCAGGTGCTCTTGAACATTGTTTGGTCTAACGCTTGGAGAGGAATTGGCGAAGGAATTGTTCGGTATTGAGCTTTGTCTTTGTGGAGTTTGCGAAATATCTTCGTGATCTACCTGCCGGTTGAGAATCCAGGACTGGAAGCAACTGCGGGTGACGGGACAGGATGTGGTGTTCCAAGCTGAGATGCCAAAGATGTAATTGGGGGTGGGGAAGGTTTGCTCTTGCCGAAAGGCACAAAAGGTGTCTCTGAATTTGCTGGTGCAAAAACGCGCCACAGTTTTACTGTGTTTTGAGCGTTGCTTGACATCTGCAGATCGCCAGGCTGGAGTCACCGAGTGCACTGCTCTTCTGAGCTGCTCACGCCGCAGCTGATCTGCTGTGTGTCAGAAATCACATTCAATTTCCTTTCGTCATTAGCTGGTGGAAGGTTCGTTCATTTTCTTGCCAAAAGTTGCAGGCTCTTCTTGAAAGGTTTGTTGTTCCACCAAGCTTGAAGAGTTTGGCTTTGGAAAGGTGGGTTTGCTGACATAACGAGGGAGAGGAAAAGTGGAAAAGGGTCGGACGTCTCAAACCTTTCCAAACAGGATTGGTGGCGCAGTGGGAGGGGGGTCTGGCGTTTCTTTTCAAGGGGTGGCCACACAGGCCACGCGTTAATTATTGACGCGCGTCAATTTTTGACGCGTCTGAACATCTAGCACTATTTCCAATGTTGGTGGCCACACAGGATGCGTTAATTTTGACGCGCATCAATCAGATGTCTCTAGAGATGTTTTTGATGCGTGTCAATTTTGTGACGCGTCGTCTGATCTGGTTTCGCAGCCTTTTCAGCTGCTTTGCGTCAGATGTTTTGCCCTTTTTTCGGTGGGATTTTCTTCAGTTCCATTTTGGCGGTTCATCTGTGAGCAGCTTATTTCTGTCACAGCTTTAACACCCACCTCTTCCTCTGTCTGCCATGCTCCGTTTGGGCCTTCTGGACCCTGTTGTGCTGTACGCAGCACACCGGCATCACAGAGC
>JAAUXT010031960.1_pt1 | contig 12907 bp, 13 predicted proteins | sample 7278171 | NCBI WGS metagenome assembly JAAUXT01 (sample SAMN14350112, study PRJNA611818) | marine sediment metagenome | isolation source: surface marine sediment (1.8m) | place: French Polynesia: Moorea | collected 2018-08
CATCCAAAAACACCTGGCCCTCATTTGCATAACAAAAGAAATGACCGTTATTTTCCTTTGTTCCCACTATGGGGCAAATGGCCTTTTGACCAATCAGAAGGCTGGATTTTGAATTCTAGACCAATCAGAAGCCTTCCTGCCCTCATTTGCATTGCCCCATAGTGGGGGGCTCTTCTCTTTTGGATCCTCGAAAAACACTTGGAATTTTCTTCAGGAAAAAATTACATGTGAGCACACCTTGTAGCAATCAATTTGAAACTCAATGCGTTTGTAGTACTTCTTCTGGAGGTATGTTCAGCAGTTCATCACAAGAACACTTATGTTGAGAAAAGTGCAAGAAGTGTAAGTCCTCCTGATGTTTCTTTGGGGGATTGATTTGCCAAATCCCGTTGTTCATATGTTGATCTCTGGATCCTGAGTGAAGCAGGTCTCCATTTTCCTTTTTTGATCACGTGACTCACCAGGATCAATCTGGACCTCAACAACAATAGAATCCTGTTGCTCACGTAAATCTTGTTCTTTCCCAGTCTCTGAGTGGTGTCCTGCCTCTGGTTCATGTTCATAAATACCTGTTGTTTTGAAACCTTGTGCATCAAGATCTTGTGCATCATCATGCAAGTCAGCTGACTTCAATTGATCCTTCTTGGTATCTGACAACTCCTTTTCTTCCACGTCCTGACCACCACCTTCTGACCTCTGTCCTCCTGTGCGTGCCATTATCCAAGCTGTAGACTGCAATGCCAAGTGCCAGTCACCAGTGCCTATTTTCTTTTGTGCCAGTTTTATACATGTGAGAACACTTTCAAAGAACAGGATGAAAGCGAGTAGGAACAGAATGAACATACTTTCAAGCAGTGTCAAATTCATCATGATCCCTACCAGATCACCCTGAGGGTTTTCACCCAGGAAAAGAAGAATTGATTTGATCAGGTTGATTCCAGCTGTTCCACACAGAAGACAAAGAGACAATGTTTCTGCTTTGTTGGAGACATGGTGCCTGAAAGGCTTGACCAATGTGTGGTGAATGAGGAACACAATACACAGAGTGAGGCAAACAGAGAGCTGGATGACAGAATTAGGAATCAAAGCTGTTGCACTGAGAAGAAGTCTTCTGAGCATCATCACACATTCCCAATATTGAGTACCTCCCTTTGAATCCCTGTAGCCACCTTTGAATCCTTCATAAATTGCTTGCTCCATGTCATCAGCATTCACACAAGTGCTTGTGGGATCTGCATCTCTGCCATGTCCAACTTTCCAATCTTTGCATGCCAAAATGGACCAGAAAATCAGCGAGAACAGTGGGAAAAAGACCCCAACAAAGAATGACTTTCTCGATATCTTCCCTTTCTCAATCAGTTTCATTCCTAGATAGAGCATCAGTGGGTAGGGTAAACCATACAAAACACCAAACAATATCATAGCTTTTTGCCAGGTACCAAAACACTCAACAGATCCATCATAGAACCACACACTCCTCTCAAACGATTCGCCAAACAAAGATTCACTCTCAGTGATGGAAACGCAGGTCAAGGAATAGAAGACAATTGACGTGAATCCCAAGTATGTGTACTTGACAATCTCAACCAGTCCAAGAACTAACTTAATCTTGAACTGGTGAAATCTGTCAACTCGCTCTTTCCCAAAAATACATTTGGTCAGATCAAAGCCAACGAAGAAGAAGCACCAGGTGCAATAAATCCCAAATAAAAACAGAAATTTGTACATATTTTTGTCAGTTGTTGTGAGATCTGGTATTGAGCATACTTCTTCTGAGAAGAATGATATTTCAATGTTCAAGCCCAGCGCTATGTATGCTTCAAGCTGACTAAACACTGCATTGATGGTTCTGATCTCTTGAGAGATAGACAACCTCATGATTGTTGTGGCCTGCAAAAAGTAGATCATGATCCCAAAGTAACCTTTGTCAATGTAGTTCACATCGTCATCTGCAGAAGACTTTCTGCATACTTTCTTTGCTATCAACCCTGGAATTGCAAATACATCATTTTTGAAGGTGTACCACAACATGTAAATGACCATGGCCAAGATTGTGAGGACCCACGGCCAATGATCATGGCATTTGGTATTTTGAATGCAGTTGTTGGAGAGCATAGAGAGTGAGTAACCTTCCTGACAAGCACCACACAGAGTCCCAGCTCTGTTTCTGGAGCATTTGTTGTACCCAGAGCAGGGAGCCTCTTCACAACAGTACTCAGCTGGGCATTGTTGGAATTCAACACCAGTCTCTGTCAGATAACCCCAGAAGTTTGTTTTGGAAGTGAGATCAGTTCCAGGGCACTCTGCGCCGGGTGGACACTCTGTGCATTCAAGTCCACTTGAATTGATGTTTGAAACTTGAGCCAACATTATGTGATTATCTTTGTTTGATGAGTAGGAAACAGTGAAAGAACCATCTGAAGGCACATAAAGAGGGGCAGGACAAGAAGTGCAACTGGCAAAGATTTCTTTCGCCCTTGGTAGAATCAACTGTGATCGGAGTTCTAAATTTGACCAAGGCTGACATTGCACACTGATGCCCAAATGCCATATTTGACTTCTTACTCAGAGCATCTGCAATTCAACCAGGGAAGGAGATGTGTATTTCACCAGCCTCTCCATTGTGGACTGTTCAACAGAAATATCTGACTCAGACAAGACAAAAACTCCTCTTGGAGAATCAAAACTTTGGTCTGTGATTTCAAAGGTGCAATTGGATGCTGCTGTATCTACACACTTGTCTGACATGAAGAGAGCACCACCTCCATCTTCAGCTTGATTATCAATGAAGCTGCTGTCTTCAATGCTGAAAAACACCTTGTGACACCTGGCCTCATCCAATGGGAAATGGGTTTGGACACTGACTGCTCCACCCACAGAATGTGTGGAGCCCTTTCTCACCACTTTGTTTCGTACAAATATCGTGTCTTTGATTTCAACATTATTGTGGGAATACCAGCCAATTTCTGGTGCAAAGAACTGGATGTCAAGAGCACCACCATAACCCATTTTGCTGTTGTTTTTGAACACACTGTTTCGTATCTGGATTTGCAGCCAAGATTTCTCAGTATCTGGATTTCCATTGGTTGCTGTCAAGCCTCCAACATTATTAGCAATGACTGAGTCCACGACTTCCAAATGTATCTTGTCAGCAGAAACATGCAAAACCGAGTTGCTTAATTTCTGCACATCAATATTCCAACTGTTTTCTTTAAAAACTTCTTCTGTCAAATTTATCATCTGAACCTGATGAAACCTTGCAGAGCAAAATGTCTCAGTTCTCAATCTCACCTGACTCCTCAAATAGGAGGTGTTGCTTGATTCAAACCTGAGATGGGCCACGTTAATGAAGGTGTCAGCATTGATCAATGAGGAGTCTCTGATGGAGATGGAGGCAACAAGGGTCCTGTTGATAAAAATGCCAGATCCTTCATCATCATAGCGTCCCTCAGCTCCCTTTTCAAATTTCACACCTGAGAAGCTCAGTGTCATCTCCCTAGGAGTGCCAGGCAGAGTTTCCCAAAGGAAGACCCAAGTGTTCAGAAAATGCACATTGACAAAGTTGACCTGGACATCTCGAACAGCAACCCTGGAAAGCAGAAGGGTCATATTCTCCATCTGGATGGTGAGCTGCTTGTTGAATTTTGCTGAGGAAAAGCCAAAGTCATTCCTGAGAACACAAGACTGTGAACATGAGATGGTGATACTTCTCTGCAATTTGGAGGACATAAGTGGAAACTTTACAGCTTCAACATCATCTTGGTCAATTGCTCTTCCAATCTCATCGATGTAGATTGTGTTGATCCAGTGAATCTCTTTCTCGATAATGGTTTCCAGGACAAAAGCCAATCTTCTGCATTTGTATTTGTCAGGTTGGATGAGGCACTCAGGCCTGTTCACTCCTCCTCTGGATACAAACACATGACCTCTCCTCGTGTTGTTTCGATAGACTCCATCTGAAGACAATAGCGCAATATGTTTTTTTTTCAAAGGACAACGATAACAGGACAGTACTTCTGTCGTCTGGGAACAGATGCTGCGATTCCTTCAGCTACCTTTGGCCGTGTCAGTAAGTGAAAATATTTTGAATTTTACCTGAACAAAAAGCTTCGTCTTCACCTCCAGTACAATCTGTTGTGTTGTCACAGACTTTCTGGGTCGCAATGCAGATTTCATTGAAGTGACACCAAAATTTATTGTTGCCGCATTTGGTCAGATATCCAGCATCTGTGCCACAAAGTGAATCATTGAAATGCTGACACTCAAAATATCCGTCACATATCCAGCCCACAGGCAAGCACATTGTGTTGTTTTGTGTGCTGCTTGTGCATTCCACCATGTTTGGCTCAGCACAAGTACAATTGATTTCATCAGACCCCTGGGGACAGTCCGTCTTTCCATCGCAATACCAGGAAGTTGGGATACACTGCCCCATATCTTCACTACATCTCTGCAATTGAAAATGATGAGCATCGTTTGTCTCCCTTTTGTTCAAACGATTGCAAAGAATTGCGGACAAGTTGTGAAGTCAGGTCCAAATGATTGCACAACACATCTCTACCTTCATGATGTACTTTTGTCCGTGAAAGTCTGAGGCACACGGGTCATCGCATAGTTCATCTGAGCCGTCAATGCAGTCTTGGTGCCCATCACACACGTTCATCACCTGCAAGAGATTTTTTTTTGTTTTCATGGCCAAAATAGTATCTCCCTTGCAGACAGCAAAGTACCGAGAGGGAATATCTGTTCCTTCTCTTTCTCTTCTTGCGTGTCCACAACTGGAGTCACACACAATCACACCCACAGAATAACGGAATTATGGACCACACAGTGAAGTGCATGAAGCTTCAAAGTTAGACCACCCACCTGGACACATTTGCCATCAGCACATTTGATGTAACCTTCTGCACACCTGTATTCGAGACAGTCTGACTCATCTGACCCATCATAGTCGCAGTCCACAATGCCATCACAAATTTGGTTCCAGTTAAGGCATCTCTGCTTGTTTCTCACGTCCTTGCAGCTCCATGTTTCTCTGGGGCAGGGGAAATTATTTTCTTCGCAATCTGAAAGATGGACAAAGCATTCATAATATTTGCAAGCAGCTTGAATATATTTCTCACTTATTTGCAGCACAAAATGCGTTCCACTCCACAACTTGCGACTTACATTTTTCATCAGAGCCATCAGCGCAATTCCAGATGTTTTGTTCGTCACACACCAGAGTTGCTGGGATACAGTTGCCATCTTCGCATTTCCATAGACCATCACAGCTCTTCCATCCCGGGCAGTTTTCTTCATCTGATCCATCTCTACAGTCATGTTGACCATCACACACATCTGCCTCTCTGATACACGTGTCGTCAGAACAGCTCCAAAATCCTACAGTGTGCACTTGTTCATCAGACCCATCTTTGCAGTCAAAGACGGAATCGCACACGCTATTGAGAGGGAAACACTGTTTGTTGTCAGCACACTTTGCAAAGGGCGACGTACATGTCCACTGTTCACAGAATGCCGCGTCTTCGTTAGATCCATCACTGCAGTCAGGTTCTCCATCACATACAGCCAAATCAATCATGCATTTGTTGTCGGCGGCACATTTCCACGTGCGGCCCCTGCAGGTCCATTCTTGACAGAGCAGTTCATCCTCATCCGATCCATCTTCACACTGACACCCAGACTCCAGTGCACAAAGGACATCAAAATGTCCATCGTCACAAACAAACAGCTTGTTGATGCATTTTTTGTTGTCTGCACATCTCCACTGGTGAACAGCACAGTTTGTGTTCTCACATTGTTCATCTGACCCGTCATTACAATCAGCATCTCCATCACATAGCCACCCGACTGGAATGCACTGGCTATGATTTGCACATTTCCAGAAGTTCTCAGTGCAATTCCACTTGTCACAGATCTCCCTGGACTCATCTGAGTCATCCTGGCAGCTGCATGCTCCACTCATTGGGTTACAGTAGGGATCCAGGATTCCACCATCACAAACCAATGGAGTGTAAATACAGTACTTTTTGTCAGCACATTTAAATTTTCCAGGACACTCCCATTCTTCACATACCAGTTCATCCTCGTCTGACTCATCGTCACAGTCCACGACTCCATTACAAAGAAATCCAGCCCAGATACATTTTGTATTGTCTGCACATTTCCAAAAGGCCTCGGTACAGTTCCACTCCAAACAAACACGTGTGTCTTCATCAGACCCATCAACACAATCAAAGTCTCCGTCACATATCCAGTTGATATTGATGCATTGTTTCTTGTCAGCACAAACTCTGTGTGCCTCAGGACAAGTGACGCGTTCACAATTGAAGAGCTCATCTGAGCCATCACGACAGTCCTCTTTCCCATCGCACAGCCAACCTGTTGGAATGCACACGTCGCAAACTTCAGAATTATTGACGCATCTCCTGTTGTCGGAACATTTCCATTGATCAGTGGTGCAGTTCCATTCTTGGCAAATTAATTCTTCATCAGATCCGTCATTGCAGTCAGCACTGCCATCACACAACATTGTGTTTGGAACACATTGGTTGCCGCCAACACAATTCCACTCATCAGTTGAGCAGCACTGTTGTTCATCTGACGCATCATGACAGTCCTCATTGCCATCACAAACTCCTGTTTCCAGAATACACCTCATGCTGTCAGTACATTGCCAGTATCCTTCTGTACAATTTCCACCATTGCAGTTCAGCTCATCAGAACCATCAGGCAGGTGACTTTTCCCATCACAAACATTTGCTGACTGAACGCAAGACCCTGCAGTACAGCAGCAAATCAACATGTGCATCTTTCTCATTGTGCAAGCATTTGCGTTTGTGCCACGACTTGAATTTTTTCTGCAAAGAAGAAAGAACATCTTCCACAAGGAATTAAGTTTTGTTGACTGAGATAAAACAAACCTGCTCTTCTCCTATATCCCTCCGGGCACCGCCATTGTGTGGAGCAATACTCATCATCTTCGTCCGAACAAACATCGTTGCAATCGCACGAACCATCGCAAACTCGACCCTCATTGACGCACTGAGTGTCATTCAAACATTTCCATTTTCCTCGTCCGCATTGACAGAAAGACTCGTCTGTTCTATCCAGACAGTGGCCTGTGCTTTCATCGCAAATCTGGTCCAGTGGATACTTGTTTGATTGTTGTCACATTGCCAAAAGCCTGAAATCAAAATGTCCGTGTCTTGGAGAAAACGTGCATCAAACAATGAAGAATGGTCCTTGTGTGTTTCACCAATTCACACCGCATGCTGCAGCGCATCACGCACGCCAAGGTCACAGCGCACCAAAATGGGTCTCACGCATGTCCATGGTTGTGTTCACACTGAAGTGCTTGTGCACTACCATGATCACGGATGCGTTCCAACCCCAAACGTGTGCTGGTGCATGGTGCGAAATGTGGTAAAAGCTGTGCGTGATGTGCTGTGCATGCGGTGTGGCTGAGGGGTTAGTCTTACCACCGTCACAAAGATAAAATACATTGGGGCCACAAACACCACTGCAGAATGACACTGGCCAGTGTTCCAATATTTTCATGTGCCGTCTGGGCAAGTGAGCCCAAATGGCTGACTTTGCCCACTACGCCCATCTACAAGCCAGGGGCGAAGTCACACAACACAGACACAGAATTGACTCTTCCAGGTCCTTTTCAATCCATTACGCCAAAGCACCGATGCATTTTCCTTTGTGACGTCAGAATCACTCACCCTCAGTAAAGCGCCTGTGAGCCATCATCAGTCGAGTTTCATTGTTTTCATCGTCCTCGTCTGTCGGGCAGTCCACTTTTCCATCGTAAACCTTTTCCACAGGGATACAGCCGTCAGATGGGGCGCTGCATTCAAACTGATCCGGTGCGCAAGATGGCGCCACCAGCACCGGCACGGCTGAAAACCAATGTTTTGTTTTTCTATTTGAATCAACGATTATAATTTTGTGCATGTGAGGCGAAATGTTCAAACGAGTACCATTTGGCCGATAGGGTTGGCTGTTGAAACGAGTGACATTTTCTGCACCCACCCTCACCGAATACAGTCAATTTTGCAGGTTCTCAGTCCTTGTGATTGTGCAGGACTTTCCCGTGTTTGAATTGGAAAACTACGAATGGGTTCGGGAATGACCACCGTCATTGCAAGCACGGAAAAATCAAATCATCGCAATTGTTTTCCAGAGGGCAGGAGAACAGTTGCGCCTTGTAAAAAGCTACCATTGTCTATTGCCAATCAGGTTGATGCTTGTGATGAGCGGTACATGGGTGACAAACACCACTTTTGAATTTGTGCAAATTCATTTGCTGATTGCAAATTGGTCATTTGACGAATCAGGCAAATATGGTTTTCAGCTGCATTTTTCATTGATTGTCGGGAAAACGAGGTGGGAAAAACGCGTCCACTCCCATGCCACACCCATTCCGCCACCAAAAGGGTTCCGTGAAATGGTACGCCAGATTTCACATGGTCAAACCAGTTTGTGTGTTGGAAGGGACGAGGCTAGGACCATATCTCGGCCCACTGCCACCCCAATCCATGCCCCTGCCCCTCCCACGACCCGACTCCACCCAAGAAGCACTGCCCCTGTCCATCGCAGGGTCGGCTCGCACCCTTTGCCAGCTTGGTCTTCTGGGAGCCCTGTGGGTGTGGGCTCCCCTGGATGTTCCTGTGACGGAAGAGCTCACCTGCCCACGCCATCAGCAGGAGCCAGCGCCTCATGGTTGTCTGGGAGATTCGGCCCAAACACCTGAAAACAACCGAAATTACAACCGTTGTTTACAACACCAGGGTTCAATTCAACGGGAAAAAAATCTTGCTCCTGTTGTGCAAAATTCGAGTGGGTTGAAAGAATGAGGGTGAGGCGTCCTTTCCTGCATGGATACCCCCCACTTCTTTCTTGCGGAATCTATTTTTACTGCAATATAACTAGGAAAGGAACAAAAAGAAGCCAGATGGATTCTCTGTAGACCTCAAAGAAAAATATTCATTTGCTCACTCCTCTTCTGCCTCGTCACTTGTTGATTTGGTTGAATGAACACTGCTCCAGACGTCCAGAGTTGAGTCGTGTTTGCAGTCTCCAACCGTACCTGAACCTGCACAAGCGTGCCTGCAAGTGCTGTGCGAATGCAACAGCTGCAGCAGAACGCCCAGTGATTGCAGGTGCGTGTGAAGCGCTCGTGGAATTTTCCGTTCGACCCAATCATGATTGGTCACAATGAAAACAACAACAGCGATTTAGCTGATTGCCTGCTGTTGTGTTGATTTTAATGGAGCTGCGTTTTGCGGGAACGGCATTCGCTCGTGTGTCCGCATTTTCTCTGTATCAATGTTCTCCAGAAAAAAAACAACACATTCAGGTGTTGCTGCCTCTGTGCGGAAAAGTTTGGCAATTTTTCCCTGCCAAGAAACAACATGGCGCCCAATGGTGACGCAGGCTGGCCCACACACGACAAAAGTGACTGTGATCTTCAAGAGATCAGAACCCAAACCCGTTGACACAAGTAGCTTCTCGTATATGAAGGGAGGGGCCACACCAACTGTGTTCACGCAAAAAAAAAAAAAAATACACATTCGTCAAATTCAAAATGGCTTGTTTCTTGTGCCTGTGTTCTGTTGACTTTGTGGTTCCTCACCGATGGAGATGGAACTCACGTATGTGTCGAGGCTCTCTCATGTCCACATTGGCTTCGGTGGGGAAAGGGTGTGCTTCCTCCGACAAGACCCAAAATGTCTCTCAAACTTGGAAGCTAATGCAGCAGATGCTACCAAACGCAACATGCATGAGAGCAGCGGGAATGTGCTAAACAATCCAATTATGGTCAATCCGCAAACAAATCCCCCACTTACCTGATGGAATTCGCCTGATTCTGAAACGTGACAATGGCTGATCAATATGCCGCATGTGGCTCAAATGATCACGTTGGGGGGGGGGGGGGCTTGCCCTACCAGCAGCTGTTTGTCATGTATTGTCACGGGCGGGTGCGGGTTGAACTGGAGGACAAATGCTGAGAAAAATAAATAGTTCCTTTGCTCTTCCTCGGAATGCGTGCAATATTTCAAAATCACAAGTTTTCACATTGATAAACTTCACCTTGTTACTTGTTTGACAGAAACACAACAAAAAGGCACAATCTTGTTGTCAACTTTGCTGCTCATCACTTGCCCTGGCCCAGGTTTTGGAAAATGAGAGATGCACTTTTGGATAAACACATTTTATTGGGGTTTCCTTCTGTCATGCTCACCCAGAGGCTGAAGTTTACTTGGTCTGTCAGTGGCAAAACACGTGTGTTTTGTTGACAAGATCTGGTCACTGATATTTAGCATGTTTGTTGTAACGTGTACGCACATAACCAAGTGTTGCTTTGTTGGCATGACAGGTCATCCAAACAGGTGAACGACTGTGCCACAGCAGAACACATGAGGTTAAAACACAGAGAAGCATGAGGGATAACATAGGCACAAACACAGCGCGATCAGTCTGAGTGTGAGCGAATGTCAAAAATAGCAAGGCTGGGCCACACATTTTTGGTCAGAGATGTCCTTTGTTCATATCAGGGACAAATAGTGCTTGTCTCAGAACTCAATACTGAATACGAACTCAGCTGATCAAAGCATGGCCTGAAACATCTTTAAAACGATCACATTAAAAGCTAAGAAACACGGGGGGGGGGGGCATTTTGGATGTTGGTCGGGCTGACTCGCGTTTTGGAAGCACCTGTACCCGTCCAATAGAACAGTGCACACAGTTGGCCAAACACATTTCCTCTGATCACAGAGTGGGTCCGAGTCTCAATCTGGGAACACTCATCGGAGACAGGACAAAAACTGGGAAAAAGTTTGCTTGCCAGACAGGGTGGCTTCTGAGATGTTTTTCCTCAGTGAAACATTGTCGATTGTTGTTGCGAAAACAGGCTCAGTTGGTGTACACAGTATGATTTATTCCTGCACCTGCTCTGCTGTCGATTAATGGAGACTCAACGTGCGTTTTTCAATGTTGAACGGTCATTTTGACCAGCCAAAGCCAAGCAAAAGTTGCAACAGGTGAACCCCTGATTGCCACACGGCCGGTCATCCCAATGAGAAACCAATGATGGTTCCAGGCCCCGTCGACCCGTGGGAAGAAGCTGAAATGTACGGTACTCTCCAAGAGCATTGGTTACGCGTGCTCGAATGTTTCTTTCTCCCTGATACTTTTTCTTTTCAAGATTTTCCCTCACCGTGCATCCACGGGTGGGCAAGCCTGCGTGGTCGGCCAGAACACACTGGCCTGGTTCGGCAAACATGAAACATACACGTATGCGTAGACATAGGCGTAGAATCTCACCCTGCAGGACACACTACAGACAAAAAGATATTGGCTTTCTTTGGCACACAAAGTACAATGTGCTCTCAAAAATTGTTCTTTTATTTTTTGCTCACTGATTCTTGAATGAGGGTGTCTTTCCAACCAAAGATAAAATGTTCTGAGGACAAATAGTGCTGGTACTTGGTGGAGTATTGGTCCCCAGGGGGTGAAACGTTATGCGTACGTTCAAAGAGGTTTCCCGTGTCAGTTTCTTCCACTGTTTGTGAAGCAGAACACAGCAAACTTTGCAACGTCGCACGCAATGGTTTCGTTCAAGATGTTCCTGACAAATCTGATCAACTGCATGTACCGAAAACAAAAATGCTCTTTTTTCGCCAAAAACTGAAGTTGACCGAAGTGTGCTTGACATTTTTGGTGGTTGTGTGGCCATGCCTGATTTCCATAACTGTTGTGTGTGCGTGTGTGTGTGTGTGTGTGTGTGTGTGTGTGTGTGTGTGTGTACGTGTGTGTGTGTGCATTGGTTTTGTACATGCACGAGCACCTGCCGCGTGTCTGTGCCACAGAATGACTGCATTTTGCAGATATTTCCCCTGCTGCTATACACGCGAGACCAAAAAGCGTCCAGCCACGTAATTTCCTCTGTTTTCCAAGCTTCACACACCCGGCTTTTGGTGGGGTAAAGTTTTCCACCACTGAGCAGGTTTACAGCTGTCAGATCAGTCCTTGGAACCCTCACATTTCGCCAAAGTCAGATGGTTCCTCAAACGTGTTGGTCTGGGGATAGCGACAAGTGGTATCAGAACTTCTGTCCATGTTTCACACAATGAGCTTCCCTGTAGACATGTGTTCATCATGTCACGGTAAGAACGAGTGAACTTGGAGGGCACGGTAAATATCTTGCGCTTTTTGATTGGGGCAGATGCGGTTTCAGACAACAACACACACGCCATCAGTCTTTTTTGCTCGAGTGTTGATCTGAGGCGTGCTTCAGCCACACGCAGTTCTGGTTTGCAGTCTGGTTCGGACAGTCAACCATGTTTCCCTTTATGGGTTTCACTATAAACAGGGTGAATCTTGTTTGGTTTGAAAAAATAAGCTCGCAAAACTCAGAGGGCTGAGACAGAGGAACACACGTCTGAGTATGTGTCCAAAATTATTCGGCTGATTCTGCTGAAATTACAACTCATTTTCACTGTCATAACTCCAGTTGACACAACCACCAACATCACCAAAAAGTTGTGATTTTCTGGTCTGACTGTGTTCAAAATGCAGGACAAATGGTGATTACCAACTGAGTCTTCTCATGTTTTTATAATTCTCAAATCTGTTGGAGTATATTGCTTGCATGGACAGCATCAGATGTGTATCACTGTATTTATTATCTTCGCATCCCACACTGAGTAGAGACAATCACCCAATACCGGACCACCCCACTTTTTTTGACAAGTTTCAACCAAATGAAAAAAATTCTTCTTTTTGTGTGATTCCAAAAATACTTTCAGACATTTTTGTGTAATGCTTGAACTTTATTTTGACACAAGTAGCAAAGCTGTGAGGGAATTTGTCTTTGACTGAGATTGGTGGACCACCC
>JAAUXT010130502.1_pt1 | contig 12906 bp, 12 predicted proteins | sample 7278171 | NCBI WGS metagenome assembly JAAUXT01 (sample SAMN14350112, study PRJNA611818) | marine sediment metagenome | isolation source: surface marine sediment (1.8m) | place: French Polynesia: Moorea | collected 2018-08
GTCACAATTTTTATCTAAGTTTTCATAAGTATTATGTAATAACATTGATAAGTTATGTTGACAACTAGATTTTCTTTTAAATCCATAATTGTATTCATTTAAAAGTTGATTTTGTTCTAAATAATTGTAAAAAGATTTTAAAATTATTTTATCTAATATTTTCCCTAAATTATTGCATAAAGAAATTGGTCTATAATTTTCTCTTTTATATGGAGAATCCTTTTTATGAAGGGGTGTCCAGTTTGATATTTTCCATTGTGTTGGATATTCTCCATGTAATAATGAATAATTTAATATATATTCTAAGGGGATCAATAAAGAATCTTTTGTTTTTTTCAAAAATATGTTACTTATATTATCTGGTCCATTGGCAGTATGAATATCTAAGTTATTTAATATTTGTTCTATCATATTTTTTGTTATGTCTGGAAAGGAGTATTTTAAATTTTTTATAAAAGTATTATTATATTCTATATTGTTATCATAACAATTATCATTGTTTGTTACTTGTTCTGCAAAATAGTCCCCTATAATTCTAACTTTATCTTTGTCATTTTTATATATTTTTCTGTTATAAATTATATCCCCAACATTAGCTTTTATTTTCCTTTATAATAAAATGTTACAAATATTCCAAAATTTTCTACTGCTATAGTTTTTATTTTTTAAATTCTTTGAAATATTATAATAATATTGATCTCTAGCATTTTGAAACATTTTATCTAAAACATTTTTTGTGTTTACATATTTATTTTTATTGTAGGGTGTTGGATTTTCTTCATATAATTTTTTATATCTTTTTTGCAAAATTATATGTTTTTTAATTTTGTAGTTAATAATTGGATTTTTCCTTTTCTTATTACTTAGTATAAATGATGGTATATTTGTATCCATTTCTTTGTAGATTATAGATTGTAAATATTCTACCATTTCATCTATATTATTTTTTCCATAAAGTATTTTCAGCCAAGGTTCATTCTGTAGATTTTTATTTATTATATCCCAATTTGCTTCTTGATATTTATAAATTTTTCTTGGTAAAATATTTATTATTTTATCTTGGAAATGTATGTTGAACAAAATGACATTATGATCACAATTTTTTATTGGAGGATTTATTGTTATTTTATCAGTAAATCCTGGTGAATCTGTTATTACTAAATCTAAAATATTTTTATATCTTGTAGGTTCATAAATCATTTGGACAAGTCCTAGTTGAGTTATAGCATCATAAAATGTATGGTTGTTTTGACTACTGTTATACCAATTAATATTTGGATAATTAAAATCCCCTAAGAAATAAATTCCATTATAATTATTTTGTATGCTATAATTGTAACAGTCATAAAAATTATTTATTAGGTTATCTGTTATATTTGTATCACTGGTTGGAGATCTATAAATCAAATTGAAAATAAATTTAATATTATTGGAATATTTAACTTCAACACATAGATGTTCTAAGTTCTTATTTTGTAATAAATGTATAATGTCTACTTGTAAGTGTTCTTTATAATATATTAAAAGGCCTCCTCCTTTCCCCATCCTATTAGAAAATAATGGATCCCTGTAATTCTTTATATGTAATTGATATTTATTCATTTCACTATCTTGCAGCCATGTTTCAGTTAGAAATATCAAATCACAATTATTGATATAATTAAATTCTTTATTTATATCATTAAACTTACAGTCTTGTACATCAATCAATAAAGAGTTATCAGTATCTGAGAAAAGTGATCTAATATTTGTGTAGCCTATATGTAATGTTTGTTTTGGTCCTGGATTAGGATGAATGTCATGCATTAATAATATTTTATGGAATTTTTTATAAATATTGATGTAACTTGATTTAAAATATATGTACAATATCTGTGATAAAATTTTATGTTGTATGTATGATATTGGCATCAAGTAATTCTGTTTGTATTATAAGATTACATAATAATTGCAATTATGTCAAATATTCATGAAATATGAGAAATACCATAAATATCGCATTATTTTTGAGCCTTGGCAACAGTAGCCTTGATTTGATGTTGAAGCCTCGTTCTGGCAATTCACCGATCCTTTGCACCCATTTTTAAGCCCTTTATCAACAAAACCATTGGTTCCAAGGTATGTGGATAATTTTCCTTTGGTACCTCGTTTGACATGCCATCTTTGTTTTAAAAGAATATTTTCACAATAATTAATTAGAAAAATCACATACATAAAGTTTATTAACACCTGCCCGGATACGCGTCTAATTTGCATAATTTCTCTGACATCACACGTCGGCACCTTTGAAGTCATCAATTCTCAGCAGGCTTTTCGGCGGTTGTGCGAAATTTTTCCAAATTCAACATTTCGATCAAATTCTCGGCTTTTGTTGAAAATTATCCAAATTTGAGAAAAAAAAGACAATGTGTTATATATGCTAGACTTTTCACACATTCTAGATTAGTTTTAACACTCATACTCCGGGTATGTACATTTAGTGTTTTCTCGAATTCGATGTCGGTCCGGTCCAAATCCGATCACAAATCACTGTTCAAGTCAGTTATCATCCACTGTCTTTCTGTAAATCTGTACGGATTCCCATCAACAATTTGCCCATGTGGTTTTCCTTCCAATTGTCCTTGTGCAGGATCTCTTTCGATGACATTGTGCAGCCGCAACCCCAGAAAGGATCACGCACTGCCGCTTCCAGCAGAACTTTATCTCCTGTTGCAAGCAGAGCCTTCTTCATCTCAGGAACTTGAAACTTGGCCACTAATCCAATTTTCATGACTTCCAGCTTGATTTCCGGATCCATTGTGAGCTGTTTTGTGATAATGTTCGCTGCCAGGGGAGACACCGCTGTCTTAACTCGATAGGCTAAGTCCGGTTGGGAATTGATCTCTGCTTTCCTGGTTGTGTAGTAATGTTCAACAGTAGGAAAGACACGATTTCCCACTTTTACTGGGGACAGGAAAAGTTTGAAAGCTCACTGAACCGTCCGTAGAATCCAATTGCGGGGCCTGCGTCTGTAGAAAGTTCCTTCTGCGATCGATCCTTGATGTTTTCATTGTACCGTAGTTGCAAGGAGCGGATATCTTGTTGACTGGCTGAAAAGCGTTGTCCTGCGATCAACAGCTTGTTTCCACTCATGGTTGCTTTCTCTCCACGACGTCTGGCCGACTGAAGGAAGGGAAGCAACTGAGAACATTCTTGTTGCATGGACAGAGCAAAGTGTTCGTCCAAAAACAATCCTGTGCCTTTCAGCAGCCTCCTCTTGTTCCAGACACACTACCGATCTTTGAAAGAATGGAATTTCACCACCACATTGTGACAACGTTGTCAGCCTTGAACACCCACTTGATGTATTCTCTCCAGTAAGATTTGTTCCTCAATTTTCAGATGTTCCTGACAGATCGACAAGAAGTGTTTCTCCAGAAGTTCATCTGAAACAGATTCTGGAATTCCCTGGATAACAAGGTTTGACCTTTTATCACGGTTTTCGGTGTCTATCTGTTTCCACTGAAGTTGTTTGTTTTCTTCCTCCAAAATTTGAACACGTACAGTCAGCTCCTGGATTTGTTTTGTATTCTCATCGGTCCTGTCTGTTGTCACGGATAGACCCTTATGTAAGTTGTTCATTTCCATTGAAATGTCAGTTTGGAACTTGTTCATGCTGGCTCGAATTTCGTCATGAACTGAGGTAACAGCCACATTTTGCGCCTTCAGCAACTCCTCTTTGATTCTCTCCTCCATTCCCAACATAAGACGTGATAGTTGATCCAAAAGTACCTCATTTTTGCTAGATGAACGTTCCATTTTCTTTGCTGGAGCAGGGTTTAAAACAGGCAAAATTTCAGCTGATGTCCGCTTGAACATGCTAACACAGTCACAAGGTCACTATGACACAGGCAAATGTACTGCCTGTGTAATTCCAATATACTCCTAATTTGCACACTCAAGATTGGGCTTGAAACATCCTAGATTCTTTCAAAATGTCATTGAAGTCAAAATTCTCAGAAACCCATCGAGAATCCAATCAGAAAACAGTGAATTTGCAATCGACGAACAAAAGCGTGTCACATGTCCGCCATGTCCGTGCTCAGCGAAAATGGTAAAATCACAACATACTCGAAAGCTTGCTCAAATAATTGAAGTAATTTCGTTCGTACAATTAAAATGAGTGGCTACATCATATTGAACAATTTGAAGGCTTCTTGAACGACAGTCTCACTCGCGGTGGAAACTACCCTAAATTTGGCGGTCTGCACATGCAGTTGTGTCAGCTTTGGACAAAAACTTAAGCTCGGAATATTCTCACGTCATTGAGCTATTTGCCCCACAAAAGCCCAACCAGTGGTCGGATGTCAGTTATTGGGCTGTTTGTTTCTTTTCTGAATGATATTTTCATTGGTTTAGTGCGTTTTCATTCACATTCTCAAAGGTTACATGAGCGATAATTCCAGAACGCACAAAAGGAAAATATTTCATCAGCTGCACGGAGTCTGTTAAGATCTACGTAACTGGAGAGTGAAACGAGGTGAACAGCCTTGGAATGAGCATAATTATCCGGCAGCAATGAGCGGCAATTGTTGGTCCTTTCAGAATATTTACGGACAAAACTGGTTTGTCTACTGAGTGGGTCCACTTTGTGGCTGCAGGTCACGATGCTGTGCCTCGTCACTCTCATCCTCTGGATTCCTCTGATTGGAGTCCTGGTTCCTTTGGGTTTGCGGCTGTGGGTTCGATGGCGGGCCAGAACTCAGCTGCCGCATTTGAGCGCTGCAGTAGGCAGCACGAAGCCAATTCGGATCGCTTTCTTCCATCCATATTGCAACGCTGGGGGCGGTGGAGAGCGGGTGCTGTGGACTGCTATTCGGGCGCTCCAAAAGAAGTGAGACTTTGTTTTCCCAAACCACTCTTTCGTCTGCTTTTCCCGAATTTGTGACCTCACATGCTCAGTCTCAGTCGATCACTGCACGAAAATGAGTCTGTCGTTGTCATGTGGAAAGAAGGTGAAACTTATTCTCTTTGCCAAAACGATTCCCTTCTTTGTGTTGAGTGTTGAACTCGTGTAATTTTGTGCGCTTTTCTGCAGGTTTTGCCATGTGAAATGCGTTGTCTACACGGGGGATACGTCGGCAACTGCTGAAGAAATTTTGTCCAAAGCACGGCAAAGATTCAACATTGTGCTTCCAAGAACGGTGGATTTCGTGTTTTTGCGTCGTCGACATTGGGTTGAGGCCGAGCGCTACCCATACTTCACAATGCTGGGTCAAAGTCTCGGATCACTTGTTTTGGGTTGGGAAGCTCTCACTAAATTTGTTCCTGATATTTACATGGACAGCATGGGCTACGCGTTCACGCTTCCGCTGTTCAAGTACATTGGCGGCTGCGTCGTATCGTGTTATGTGCATTATCCGACCATCAGCACAGATATGCTGGACAGAGTTTCAAGGCGAACAGGGATTTACAACAACCGTGCCTTCATTTCCCGGAGCCCTGTGCTGAGCTGGTTCAAGCTGCTTTACTACAGACTCTTCGCGTACGCGTACGGTGTGGCTGGAGCCAGATCTCAAGTCATCATGGTCAATTCTACGTGGACGCAGAATCACATCTTGTCACTCTGGAAAGCAGACAGCAGAACTTTCATTGTTTATCCGCCTTGTGACACCAAAGAATTTCTGTCAGTACCACTTGTGGACAAGTCAAGGAAGAAAGTCCAGTCTGTTGTGTCCATTGCCCAGTTTAGACCGGAAAAGGATCACCCTTTGCAAATCCGATCCTTCCGAGAATTCTTGAACCGAGTCTCTGGCGACAAGAACTCGTACAAGCTGGTTGTTATCGGCAGCTGCAGGAACGAAGGAGATGCAAAGCGAGTCAATGACTTGAAACAACTGTGCATGGACCTGAATCTGACACAGAATGTGGACTTCGAACTGAACATTTCTTTTGACGATCTCAAAAAACATTTGGGTGAAGCAACTGTTGGTCTACACACCATGTTGGACGAGCACTTTGGCATAGGTGAGTTGAAGTGAGTGTGGATGGCTGGGATGTGTGTGACAGACAAGCAGTTCATTCGTTCAACAATTGAGGATTGCAGCACCTGTTGTGCAGCATGTCAAGTTGGGTGTCCGTTTGACATCGAACTTTGCAAAACATCTGCAGGGGTTGTGGAGCTGATGGCCGCGGGCACAGTGACGCTGGCGCACGACTCTGGTGGACCGCGGCTCGACATCTTGACGGACTTCCGCGGTGAGAAGACCGGCTTCCTTGCAGACTCCGTTGACACATACGCTTCCGCTCTCGAGGTAATCTTCGCAATGTCGTCAGTCGAGCGTCAAAATATGATCAGAAACGCCAGAGAATCAACCGCGCGCTTCTCCGAAGCTAGTTTCGAAGACAAGTTTTTGTCAGCAGTTGAACCTTTGTTGGTAGATTTCAACTGATCACTCGTGGCAGTGGCGCTGGAATTTCTCTTCTAGTCGGACAAAGAAATAAAGTTTGTCACTCGATGCGACAAGTCTTTCAATCGTGCATAATTTCTGTCCATTGGCTGCTCAATCTTGGCCATACATTTGGACACACTCCATGCACACTTGAAGTGCGTGTGCGCGTGGGGGTGTTTCTCGGGTGGATTGTTTGCAAATGTTCCCAAACTTTCTGGCAAAAGGATTGCGGGAGTCAAATACCAGTTACCTCCGTGAAAAAATAAGAACATGTTTCCCGACATTTCCAAATTTTATTTCTTCAAATTAATTCCTTGTTTGATTGAATTCCAAAAGAATTTCATGTGGAGTCTTCATATTTCCAAGATTCTGCGTGTGGTGGTTGAGAAGAGTTGATGATCGTCACGCTTTTCGGCGAGGATCAGAGTCGAAGTTTTGTTGCGATCCTGAAGTGCAGAATACTGCTGTGAGGACTATCCCGCAGATTTGAACTGCATTTCACCTTGATGAATTGCTCGAATTGCAAACTGAAGTGAAACGATCAGGCTCACCCACGTGACTTATCGCCAGAAGTAGTAGTAGTAATAGTAGTAGTAGAGGAAGTCAAAGAAGTCATCAGGATAGTCGTAGTCATTGTAGTAGTCATAGTAGTAGTCATAGTAGTAGTCATAGTAGTAGTCATAGTAATAGTAATAGTAGTAGTCATCAATGGGTTCCTCTGGCTCATTATCTTCATAGTAGTAATAATAGTAGTCATCTATGGGTTCCTCTGGCTCATCATCATAGTAGTAGTAGTAGTAATAGTAGTAGTCATCAGTGGGTTCCTCTGGCTCATCATCATAGTTGTAGTAGTAATAGTTGTAGTCATCTATGGGTTCCTCTGGCTCATCATCATAGTAGTAATAGTAGTCGTCATCAATGGGTTCCTCTGGCTCCTCATCATAGTAGTAGTAGTAGTAGTAATAGTAGTCGTCATCAATGGGTTCCTCTGGCTCCTTATCATAGTAGTAGTAGTAGTAGTAATAGTAGTCTTCATCAATGGGTTCCTCTGGCTCCTCATCATCATGGTAGTAGTAGTAATAATAGTAGTGATAGTCTGTTTTTTTTTTTTTTGTTTGGATGAACATGAAGATCAGAATGTTGACAACAAGGAGATGCAAAGCAGGGAGTGGCAAACTGGGTGTCGCATTGAATACGTCTTTGGATTGCTGAGTGTTACCTCGACCTTTTTCTCAGTCTCAGTTCAGTTCAGCTCTGAGTCTCCAGCTCTTCCAAGCGCTACGTATCTGGCTCTTCTGAGCACCACTTCGACCTTACCGTGTGCCAGTTGGGGCAGCCCTCAGAAGAGCTCGTGGGTGGCACTCAGAATAGCCAGGTAGTGCTCGGAAGAGCCACCAGGTGGCACTCAGAAGAGCTGGCTTTTCCCAGCACCAGTGCTTGAAAGAGCCAGAGGTTCAGAACTGAACTGAGACAGAGAAGTATGTCGAGGCACGTCTCGATTGACGTGAGTCCCAAGATGGAGCTTCTCCGTGATCGCGTTGTGAAAGGTGAGAACAAACCGTGATCATAGTGACAGGAGACACCGGCGTCCTCTTCGTGCACGCAGTTGTGCAACTCCTCGAACACGCAGTGGCCAAGATTGTACTCGTTGCCGTGGCATTGGACGTCGTCCATGAGAATGTCGCCGCTGCCTCCGTCAAACGTGCCGTACAGAGTTGTGGCACCCCAGTCGAAGCCGAGCATCTGACACACCACGCTGCCAAATTTTGCAAAGATCATTGCAAAACCTTCATACGGCATTTGCTCTGCTTTCACAAAAAAAAAAAAAACAAAAAAAAAAAACACCGTCTTGCTGAAGTGATTGCGCGTCCCGTTGTTCTTGTGGTGCAAAGGAGAAGGCCAACATCACAAAATGCCAATTTTTTCAGAGAATGGAAACGACTCAAATGACACCTGATTTCTTTTTGGCGGACAATTTGAGTGACCCCGAGTGCCGACGCAGAGAGAGCCGACGCTGAGAGAGCGGACACACTGAAAGTCCCAAACCCACCTTGAGACGCATTTTTTTGGGGCATGGATACTGCTGTCAGTCCATGAGTGTCCCAGAGACGCAATTTCAGGGACACACTGTGCAAACAGATCAATTTGAAATCTATGTGAGTGTACTGAACTGAGTCTGATTCCAGTCTGTTAAGCATCCCTTACTGTTCGTCCAGCATCACCGTCCCTATTTGCGTCCCAAGGTGTGTTTGGAACGTTCAGTTTGTCCACGCTATCAGGTCACGCACGGGTTTGTCACAGCGCGTTCCGCAGTGGCTCACGTGGCATCGTTGTCGTCCCAGTAATCGTCGCACACAGTTCCCCAGGTGGCGCCTCCGTCCCGCGACACCTCAACTCGGCCGGACGTCACCTCCTCTCCTTCCTCACAGTCTTCGTTCACAAGGCGTACGTCTACAGCTGTGCAGAAAAGTGAACCGTTCCCGATGAAATTCTTGTCGCAAAGCTCAGGAGTGAAACTATTTTGCGAACCGGTGAGAATTTCACGGATTGAGCCGAGAGGAGGAAGTTCGTTTTGGGGTGCAGACATTTCCAGGGAGTCAGTTGAAATTACCGTCGCAAATGACTGCAGCGTCTTCATAGTGTTGACAGTCATGCGTGCCCCACGGGAGGGAGCCACACTCAACCAGGTTGTCTTCATCACCCGCGCAGTCGATCGAGTCGAGCGCGATCAGTTGCGACGAGTAACCCTCGCCAAAGTACGCGTGGGTGTAGGCGCGTCCCGTAGTGTAGCCGAGCTGGCGGCACACCACGCTGCAATTGAAAATTGAAATCATTTGCCCGTATTGCGTGTGAGACTTGTTCTTTCCTTTTGCATCAACAAATTTGCTTGAGAATATGCACAATTGATGTAGAAAGGGGCAAAGCGAGCCGATTGAGACCAAACTGCTTCAGCTTCCCCAGACATCGCTGCCGATTGCGACCAAATTGGCTCGTCGTTACTCACGTAGCAGCATTGTCGTCCCAGGTGTCATCACAAATGGTTCCCCACTCTGCGCCGTCTTGAGACACCTCGACGCGACCCCAAGGGGCATGAGTGTCAAACCCATTGTCATCCACCAAGCGAACCGAATATTCTGCATGAAATTGACAAAATTGGAACTATGCTGTCCAAAAAAGCGCGTGTCCTTCAAATTCGTGTGACGATACTCTCCCGGTTGGTCCAACTTACCTTGCGGTGGGCATTCTGTTTGTGTGCCCGAGACCTGTGAAGCAACACGAGAGGAACTATCTTTTTGCAGAGCCATAAGTATAATTCATTTAGCAAGTCTCAATCAAAATGTTTGAGCGCAGAATCTTGTTTTCTGAAAGTGTTGGAAAGCAAATACCAACCAGCAAAAGCGCAATTCCAGCAAGTGCGAGTAAAGCCCGTGCCATCCTTCCGAGAGAAAGATTGAAATGGACGTCCATGCGACGAAACTATTACGGACAAGTTACTGTTGGCTACACGTGAAGCAAACACCTGTCTTGGCTTCGACAGCTCGTTTGTCGCTTGTCAGGATTTTCACTGCTGTGTCAACAAGTCACACCCCGCTTCGTGGGTCAGTGTGGACATCTCGACGTCATTGATCTTTTGAGACGGAAGCTGTTTGAAATCTCGGCAAACACACCTTTCAAGGAATTTGCAGTTGAATATGTTGCATCAGATTGTCCATTTTTGGAGATCTGTGACGAAACCAGACTCCACAAATTCATTGTTCGCGAGAAATGTACAGACCCTCAACATTAATGTTCTGTGTGTGGATTGATCTCGATTGCACGACAATTGCGACAAACCGAAGGGTCTCTGAGTTGCGGTGTGAAGGTCTCCGTGGGTCATGTGAGTTGAGAATGATTTGAATCTGAAAGTCTCATCCAAGCCAGGCTTTAGGTTGGTAAACGCAAGCACACGCTTGGAACAGATCCCCCGGTCGCCTGCATGCGGTGAAACAATTGTATTTCCCTGTGCTTTTGTGTTTGACCAGTGAATTTGAGGGGTCTTGGCTGTTTGAAGAACTTTGAAACGGAGAAGATAGCAGGTCCCACTCTTCCTGAACGCCCATGGTGCACGACCGTTTCGCACCGCAATTGCGATTCCATGTTTTTAAGCAGTGCAACCTGAACGTGCATGCACAGACAGAAATCTTTCGTTCGCGTCAACCAGCGAGATGCAGCCAAGCAGATGAAAACCAAACATGTGTGTTTGTTTGTTTATTGAAAGACCAGAAAAAAAAACAAATTTTGTCAGCAGATATCGAAAATATTCTTCCACTTGTTTCGGAACAATTTCAAAAAGTGACAATCAAACTCTTATGAATTTAAACATTTTCTGTGTGTTCGCTGTGCGCACAGTCGCTCTGTCTGTAGGTGAAGTAATTCGCTTGGCCGCAGACAGCTTGGTGGTTGCCGTGGGTTGCGCACTCGTAGCTGTCTGGGATCCACTCCTCCCAGAAGTTCTCCCCAGTGGAGTAGTCTTGGAAGAAACCCTTCAACTCGAACCAACCATTGTCGGTCCTATCGCAGTCCATGAGAAATTCAAACACCCAAGCTCTGAAACGAAGACAATACGAGTACACACTGTGATTTTATCGACTGAACACACGCAAAACACAACAAACTGGTTCGATCTTTTGGTTGCATTGTATTTTCTCAAAAGTTCAGCCAGTGACATACCCGTCTTCATACTTCCCGGGAGTTCCCTGTGGTTCGAGTGCTCCGTACGTTCCCTGACCCGTCTCAAACCCCCAATCGAGGAAGTTGTCGTTCTCCGCCCAAGCCAGCTGCTCTTCACTCGCGTCTTCGAGCAGATGAGCGATGGGAATCATGCAATCGTCTGGACTCGCGTCTGAGCAACCTGAATGAAAACAACCCACAACAATCAACAAAATGCGTCGACATTGGCGAAAACGAGCTTGACAAGTATTCGAGCCATTGACAGACGGGCTTTTGCTTTCGTACCGTACGCGTTGTGGTCCAGTCCTCCACGTAAAAAGACAACTTGGTCACTGCTGAGGTCATATCCGATGCGAATCGTCACAGTCGTGCGTTGGTAAGTCGCATCTGTGCACAGAAACAAAAACTGGAAAAATCCAGCAAACTCATTTGTCTGGATGGAGAGAGCGAGAAACACACGACCCCATGGCAGAACAATGCTTGTTGCACTTGCTCACATGGATCAGTCGTCGTTGTAGTTGGAACGGTGGTTACTGGGGTCGTGGTGGTTGCAAGTGTGGTGGTGGTGGTGGTGGTTGGCTCCTGTGTGGTCGTTGGTGGCGGAGTTGTTCCCACAGTGGTGGATGTTGGCTCCTGTGTGGTCGTTGGTGGTGGTGTTCTCTCACTTTTTTGACATGAAAGCTTACTCGTTTATCCAACAGATAAAATCCATGGATGAATGTGGGGCCAGGTTCACACAGAACATCGAGTCAAAATTGTGAGCGTTCTCTTCTATACATACCCGATGTTGAATCCGGACCATGCGAGAGACTGTTCGGCATACTTCTCACACCTTCCGGAAACCTACTCTTGGGAAGCAACGAATTTGTAGACAATTGTGAGATCCAAATACACAAGCATCACGAGCAATGTTCACTGCAGCCTCAACTGCACGCTCGTACAGTCTAGTTTCTTGTTTGAAATGACAGTCAATACCCCTTTTCCGTGTATCATTCCAATTTGAATTATGACTCAACGGTGTTGCTCCACGAATTTGGAAAATACCACAGGGAATGGACTCTGTGTGCATGCATGCGCGTACCTGAACAAGGATTCCGAAAAAGAGAAGGGAAACAAACTGTGCGTATCTTTTCGCCATCTTCCTTGGATTTCAGACTGGACGTCAGCCCAGCTTGAAAATTTTGGTTGTGAACTTCAGTGCGAGGCTTGTGAACGGATGGGTTGAAAGTGAAGCTGTTGAGCGAAACAGCTTGAGAACCTCACTGACCACCGAATATATGCTCTGTGTGTGTGTGTGTGTGTGTGCGTGCGTGCGTGCGTGCGTGCGAATGTGTGTGTGTGCGAATGTGTGTGTGTGTGTGTGTGTGTGCGCGCGTGAAAAACGGTTTTGCTTTCAGCCTGTTGGATTGTTGAAGCCTTGTTCCCGCTGAGGTCCAGTTAAAACCACCCATCAAAACCACGTGGTTGCTTCCCGCGCCTGCAGGGTTGCTCAACAAATTGAGATTGTGTCATGTCTTTGTGCTCAGGTGTGTGAAGTTTTTCGTGATGTTTTTTATTGTTGATGGATCATGTCACTTCAATGTTAGAGATCTAATCGACGAAAAATGGAATTTTCGGCACTTTCAAAAGTCACTTTCAAATGCTCTACATATTGTATGTGTGTTTTTCCCGAGAGGAGAGTGAAGAGGAGAGTTCTTTTGTCAATAAGAGCACATGGCCAAGTAAACAACTCCACATGGTCATGTCAACACAAGCACATGGCCAA
>JAAUXT010023178.1_pt1 | contig 12903 bp, 19 predicted proteins | sample 7278171 | NCBI WGS metagenome assembly JAAUXT01 (sample SAMN14350112, study PRJNA611818) | marine sediment metagenome | isolation source: surface marine sediment (1.8m) | place: French Polynesia: Moorea | collected 2018-08
GAATACATCTTCATGATTTTTTATGCACCCAAAAATTTCATTTACACTCATATTTTGAAGGTTTATTCAGTTGTTCTTTGTTTTAACATTTGGGGAAATACCCATCAGGGCCTCCCTCCACCCTTGTGGCCCCCACACCCCACGTGTTTCTCTTCTCTCTCCCGATTGGGCCACACGAATTGACAAGATCTTCTGGTGCCAAACGTTTTCGCACAAAGTTGTTTTCCGCCTGAGAAACTGTGTTCGGGGACTCATGGGCATCTGGGTCCGCCTCTTCAGAAAAAGAAAGTTGTGCGGAAAGTGTAGACTTGTAGACTCCAATATTTGTTTGGAAATGCAGGCAATAGGCTTCAACAACAATAATTTTAAATTTTGGACCAATTAGCAAAGATTTTGCTTGGTGAAACAAAAGTGGCTGCAAATCATTCACCAAATTCCTCAATTCTGGTTTGCGAAAACAATTCATAATTCAGGAGGACCGCTGTTTTGAGGTGCGTGTCATACCCAACGCACAAAGTTCTAGCTTTGTGACCCAACGCAATCTTGCAATCATCTGGCTCGCTGGTTCTACCAAACTGCTGAGCTGCGGTGGCTACAGTTGGCGCCACATCCTGGATCAACGTTCACAACGTCCTCACCACCGTTTGAAGAAGCCACGTCTCAGGCGGGGCTTCCCTTTTCTGACGTCATCTGCTCTCGAGCCTTCCGAGAAGAGAGGGTGGACAAGCAAATAGTTCCAAGTGTAGTGGATATTTACAAGCAAATGGGCTTTTGAAATGAAATAGCATTGGCTTTTTATCACAACTTATTACAAATTTGACCAGTTTGACTTCATCTAAACTGATACTGACGCGTTGGACACACTTTTATGTGGTCTGCGGAGGAATACTGGAATCAGGTGGTATCGGACATCTTGGATTCGAAGAGGAAGCTTGGCAGAGTACCACCTTGGTCCACCAAAATTTCTGCTTTTTGAGGGACAAGCGAACCATTTTACATTGCAGGACGAAACGTTAACAAAGGAAGATGGCACAAATTTTGCCCATTCGCTTCCAGGAGCACATACAGGTGAGAAAAATACTTTCGGATGGTCCAAAATGTCACCAAACACGCCCCCGTTTCTGTCAAACTGCTTTGCAATTATGATAATTTCAATCCGTGTCCACGTTAGATCAGAATATGTTGGCTTGATTTGCATTCCCCTCTGTTCATAGAAGTTGCAGACGCACATGACAGTCAAGAGTAACCAGACGAGGTGGTAGTTTTTGTTCAGAAACGTTTTGAGGCCCGGCAAGAAAATGCCGGTGCTGTCACATGCCAATGGAGAAATGGAGTGAAAATAGTTCTTCAGCTTCAGGAACCACTTGGTTCTTCTGACTGCGAACAGAAAAACCTTCCAGCCTGCACAACAGTGAGGCTCAGATTCAATCAAGTGACCGTCAGGGTGGCACAAGAAGGCCAAAAACTAAACACTCCGAGACAAGGGGGCGTGTTGCTCAGCACAGAGGCCAGATCTAGACCACTGGAGAAACCTGTGCCTGTGTACATAATTTTCGAATTGCTCAGAAAGGTGGACAGACTCACAGGGAATTTGCTTCCATCCAGCTCCAGAATGTGGGCATCAACGCAGCCAACATCGGATTCTCCACCCTCACCATGGAATCTGACAAATTCATCTGTGTGCGCGAGAAGGTGGGAGACACTGCGCAAGTTGTTATCATCGACATGAACGACACGGCCAACCCCGTCAGGAGGCCCATCTCCGCAGACTCTGCCATCATGAACCCCACCAGCAAAGTGATCGCCCTCAAAGGTGCGGCGCGCTCGTTGTTTTCCCACCGCTGCACCCGTGCATTCCTTGGCGCTAGTTCAGATTACAAGCAAATCTTTGCCGACCTTGTGTGTACAACACTGGCAGCGGAATGATGTTTTCTTTTTCAGCCAACAAAACCCTTCAGATATTCAACATTGAGATGAAGTCCAAAATGAAGGCGCACAATATGACAGAAGACGTTCAATTCTGGAAGTGGATAAGCATCAACACTGTGGCTTTGGTGACAGACAACGCTTGTTATCACTGGAGTATGGAAGGTGAGACCGACTTTTCATGTGTCACGAGGTGGACTATGCGCTTTTATTCCTTTCACAATTCACCTTGCGCCCCATTTGCTGAATTGAACAACGTTCATTGACAAATGTGAAACACTTCGCTTGATTTTTGTCCTGCAGAACAAGGTGAGTCGAGTGTGCAGCGGAAAGGAAAAAGCATTTGAGGGTCGTTTGGTGTTTGTCTAAACTGCAATGCCTTGCCGGCAGTGGGTTTACATTCTGACTCTGGATGAGGGGATGAGAATGTTATTCGTTGGTTTGGTTTCGATCTTTTGGAAGAGGGGAATCTCAGTTCCTGTGATCTTCGTAGATTTTAAGACATCACGAGCGTTTGTTACACTTCCATTCGTCGGAAGTTTTGTGATTGTTACACCACTCCGGATCTGCTCAAACCAGATGCACTTTCCGTTTGGGCAATTTGTCCGACAGTTCCATCAGCGCAGCATGTTCTTCTTGCAGGTGAATCACAGCCACAAAAAGTTTTTGATCGCCACTCCAGTTTAGCTGGGTGTCAAATCATCAACTATCGCACAGACGCCTCCCAGAAATGGCTGTTGCTAATCGGTATTTCGGCACAGGTAAATGCTGGCGAGGTAAACTTTCTTTTATTACATGCATGGTTTCTTCTGACGTAGTGTGCAGCTATCATCTTTGCATCTGTTGTGCTACTGGACGGTCACGCAAGCACAGGTACACCTGTAAATTTTAAGTTTGCGACATTTTCGATTCCGACAATTCACACGCTATCGCGTCACGCAAAATTGCGTAGAAAGCGTATTGCGGCGAAAGCCAAGGCCCGCAGAGAAATTCGCACAATGACGGACTCGAGAACTTTGAACACAGACGTCTCAGCTTTAAGAAGTGTTGTGTTTGGAGCAGCTCGACGGGATGAGAGGGGAGGGTGTCGCAGCTGAGGACAACAGCATGAGATCGTGTCATTGAAGCTGAGATAGGCACGTGTCGTGTTTGGCTTCAGTGCAGCACAGTTCGATCAATACGACATCACAATGACAGATCCAACTGGATTGCACTCCAAATGTGCACTAAAAGCTTGCAGTACCAGCTTTTTTTTATTTTCACTTTCCTGTGTTTTAATTTTCGCCCTTTGTGTGGTGTCAAGTTTGCGCGTGAAACGTACACTTTCATTGAGGCTTTCCCGAAGACAGAAGTCTTGGTTTGAAAAAGCTTTGGTTTATGTGGGCACCTTGACAATGTCATTTCTCAAATAGGCGGCGATTCATCAGTTCAGGGCTGCGCCCGTCAAAACGGGATGCCAGAAATGGGCCAAGTCGTTCAGCTGAAATGTCGAAGTCCATGTTCTGTCGTAGATCAGCTCTTTTGAACTGAGCTCATAATCCTTTGCACCCTTCTCGCACCTTCAACCATCAGAGTTTCCAAACGAGCCAAAGATCTCGGGGCGGGGTGCAACGAAGAAAACTATTTGTTGTCTGAACCTTTTCGCCTCGCCATTGGCATGCATCAGGCTGAGGACACCATTGAAACAAGAGAGATGTTCGAGATGATGAACAAGCTGAAGATGCAAACTTTCTTGCCAGATGCCCTGTGTTTTGGGCTGTTTAGTTTTGTCGTCGTCGTGGCAGAGAAAACCAAAGAGCTTCGAGGCGCTTTGTTTTTGAAACCCAACTGCAGCTAACAAACACGTGAAAAGACAACATTGTCATTGAGGAACCCAACCTAACTTCTTGTTTCGTCTTGTGGGCTTTGTGGTTTTTCTTCACACTTTGTAGACATAGTGGTTTGATACGTCAGAAGTAAACGTGCAATATTCTTGTCATTTGTGCTTCCACTTTACAATTTGTGACCAACAGAGCGGTGTCCAGTTTCTGGTGCGCAAATGTAGCAATCATTTTGTCTTGCAGCAAAACCGAGTGGTTGGTGCTATGCAGCTGTATTCGGTGGAGCGCAAAGTGAGCCAACCCATCGAAGGACACGCCGCAGCATTTTCACAGTTCAAGATGCAGGGCAACAGCGCCGAATCGACTCTGTTCTGCTTCGCAGTCCGGGGAGCTCAGGGAGGCAAGGCGAGTGACGTTCTGGTGCATTTCCATTGGAAAAATATTTTCGTCAATGATATGGGAGCATTGTTTTTGTTTTGTCGCAAGCGGAGCCAAATATTGTGGTCACTTTTGATTGATAATGTTTGCGTGTATGTACCACTGTGTGTCGCTCATTGCACTCGTGTAAAAGCTTTCTGTGTCCATCAGTGTGTTTGTGGCTGGACGTTTGGTGTTGTACATGTACTGTGACTGAATGATTACTCTGTAGGTAGCATCTGGGGGAGGCACTAGCAAACATCCAGGATAAGTGCACATTCGGTCTAAGCATCAGCCTTTTCTGAAAGAAATTTGATTTGCATTTCACTGTCAGACGCTGAAACAGTAGTGCGACCCACGTTGAGAATGTTGTCTGTAGTGAGGTCTGAGTGTGAGTGGACACCATGTGGCTCAGCGGACAGCCGGTTTTATTCCACAGGTTTCTTTCCCGCATGGCAGCTTTTTCATTCGTTTTCCCACCGCAACTGACAAGAACCCCAGTTTTGTTTTGGTTCAAGGCATGATTTTTTGTCGAAAGTTCCAGCATCAGAATGCTCTGTCCAGTTTCCTGCAAAATATTTGTTGCACCAGTACAGCTTTACACCTTTCAGCATCAGTTGTAACTGTCGGACCTTGCACTAGTTCCTTCAGAGTGTTTTGAGGCACATGTGAATTTTTTGACCAGTTCGCAAGCGGCGCGCAGCTCAGAGCTTGTTGGGGCGCGCTGTGAGGAATGTAATCAACAGAGTTGCGTTGTTTTGCACGTTTCAGCTGCACATCATCGAGGTCGGGACTGCGCCACAGGGCAACCAGGCCTATCAGAAAAAAGCTGTCGACGTGTTCTTCCCGCCTGAAGCGCAGAATGATTTCCCCGTGGCGATGCAGGTGCGTGACAAAGCAAATTGTCTTCTCCCTTGAGTTCTGTATGGAGGAGCTGTTGTTGTGATGTTCAGGAGGGCTGACCTTTCGCTCCAGGTTGGACCAAAGTACGACGTGATTTACCTCATCACCAAATACGGCTACATTCACCTGTACGACATTGAGACGGGCACCTGCATCTACATGAACCGGATCAGCGGAGACACCATCTTCGTCACAGCGCCGCACGAGGGCACCAGCGGCATCATCGGCGTCAACAGAAAGGGACAGGTGCGCTGTTGACCACAAGATTGACTGAATTCACCAGACTGAAAATGCCTTTGCTTCTGTCTTGTCTTCTGCAAGTAGAAGTTCTGCGAATCTCGCACTCAGGTGTTGTCGGTGGGTGTTGAGGAAGACAACATCATCCAGTACATCACGAACACGCTGCAAAACCCGGACCTCGCGCTGCGGATGGCGTCGCGTAACAACCTGCCCGGCGCCGAGGACCTCTTCGTGCGCAAGTTCAACACGTTGTTCCAGAACAACAACTATGCAGAGGCTGCCAAAGTCGCCGCCAGCGCACCAAAGGTTTTTCATCACACAAGATCCGACAGAGCTTACGTTTGGAAAACAGAAGAACACCAACTGTGACTTCAACACGATATTTCCTTTTCCAGGGCATTCTGAGGACTCCCCAGACAATCCAGCGTTTCCAGCAGTGTCCTGCGCAGCCCGGCACGACGTCGCCGCTGCTGCAGTACTTCTCGATCCTGCTGGACCAGGGACAGCTGAACAAGTACGAGTCGCTCGAGCTGTGCAGACCGGCGCTGCAGCAGGGCCGCAAGCAGCTGCTCGAGAAGTGGCTCAAGGAAGACAAGGTACAATGCGTGGAAAAACCTTACGCGTTTGTGGGTCGGATTGAGAAAGGAAAGGCAATAGGAACAACGTCACTGTAGCCTTAACGTGAAAACTTTGGTTGCAGCTGGAGTGCAGCGAAGAGCTGGGTGATTTGGTGAAGGGAGTGGATCCCACGTTGGCGCTGTCCGTCTATCTGCGCGCCAACGTGCCAAACAAGGTGATCCAGTGCTTTGCGGAGACGGGCCAATTCCAGAAGATCGTACTGTACGCGAAGAAGGTGGGGCACACGCCGGACTACATCTTCCTCCTGCGGAACATCATGCGCATGAATCCGGACCAGGGAACGCAGTTCGCACAGATGCTCGTCGCGGACGATGAGCCGCTCGCCGACATCAACCAGGTGTGTGGAACGTGGCAATACTTTCACATTCCTTTTTGGTTGACTTGTACCAATGTCTGGGTTGTGTTCGAGCTCATGAAAGTCGTCAGCTCCTTGCTTTGCCGTGTGTAATGAGAGAGCAGTCGCACATTGTTGATGCAGGCACGTCATTTGAAGACACCCATTCGTTTCAAATCATTTGGTTCTGTGGATGTTTGCGCAGATCGTGGACGTGTTCATGGAGTCCAACATGGTGCAGCAGTGCACGTCCTTCCTGCTGGACGCGCTCAAAAACAACCGGCCGTCAGAGGGCCACCTGCAGACGCGCCTGCTCGAGATGAACCTCATGTCGGCGCCGCAGGTCGCAGACGCCATCCTCGGAAACCAGATGTTCACGCACTACGACCGCGCGCACATCGGACAGCTCTGTGAGAAAGCTGGTCTTCTCCAGCGGGTGAGTCCGAATCCTTTTCTGATGAAACAAAATTCGTGACGCATACGTAATTCAGAATCTCGCGAAACCTGTGTAATTCGGCCAAGCATCAACGTCCTTTGTTTTTTGCAGGCACTGGAGCACTTCACGGATCTGTACGACATAAAGCGCACCGTGGTGCACACGCACATGCTGAACCCGGAGTGGCTGGTGAGCTACTTCGGGTCGCTGTCGGTGGAGGACAGTCTGGAGTGTCTCAAGGCGATGCTGCAGTCCAACATCAGACAGAACCTGCAGGTCGTCGTGCAGATCGCCACCAAGTACCACGAACAACTGTCCACTCAATCCCTCATCGAGCTCTTCGAATCATTCAAGAGCTTCGAAGGTTTGTCTCTTTGCTTCAAGAGCAGCAGAAGACGTTGTCCTGGTACCTAGCGCCGTCTGGTCGTTGTTGTGGTGTCGTAAAAATCAGTGCCATGTCGCCTTTTAACTGGCAGGTCTGTTCTACTTCCTCGGATCGATCGTCAACTTCTCTCAGGATTCGGAGGTTCACTTCAAGTACATCCAGTCTGCGTGCAAAACCGGGCAGATCAAAGAGGTGGAGCGCATCTGTCGCGAGAGCAACTGCTACGACCCTGAGCGCGTCAAGAACTTCCTCAAGGTCCGTGTTTCCTGGTGCCGAATTGAGCGTGCGCACGAGTACTCTGTAACGTTCGCGTCCATTCAAAGTGGTGACATTGAATTGTGACGTTTTCGTGCACAGGAAGCGAAGTTGACAGACCAGCTGCCGCTCATCATCGTTTGCGATCGCTTTGACTACGTCCACGACCTGGTTCTGTACCTCTACAGGAACAACCTGCAGAAGTACATCGAGATCTACGTGCAGAAGGTAATATTTGCGGAATTTGTGTCTGTGTACAAGCCGACTTCTGAATCAGCCAGTGGTTGTGCCTGCTGGTTTTCCGTTGAAATTATCCGTTGTTCCAAATGATGGACGCCGGCCCACGTTGTGTTCAGGTGAACCCGTCGCGGCTGCCCGTGGTGGTGGGCGGCCTGCTGGACGTGGACTGCGCCGAGGACGCCATCAAGCAGCTCATCATGGTGGTGCGCGGCCAGTTCTCGACCGACGAGCTCGTGGAGGAAGTGGAGAAGCGCAACCGCCTCAAGCTGCTGCTGCCCTGGCTCGAGTCGCGCATCCACGAGGGCGTCACCGAGTCGGCGACGCACAACGCGCTCGCCAAGATCTACATTGACAGCAACAACAACCCGGAGCGCTTCCTCAGGTAAGCGCCTCGCAGCTCGCCGGTCGGTCTATGGTGCTGCACAATGAAAGTGAAAGTGTGGTTCGCCGGGGGAGGGGGTGGCATGGTGATCGGTCAGCGACGAGATGCAGAGTAGCGTGTTCCTGATTTTGCATGACTTGGTGGGACTTGTGACGTCATGGTTTCTGTTCGCTTTGCAGAGAAAACTCGCACTACGACAGCAAAGTGGTCGGGAAGTACTGCGAGAAGCGCGACCCTCACCTGGCGTGCGTCGCGTACGAGCGCGGCTTGTGCGACATGGAGCTGATCAACGTGTGCAACGAGAACTCGCTGTTCAAGAGCGAAGCGCGCTACCTCGTCAAGAGGAGGGACGCGGACCTGTGGACGCACGTGTTGAAGGACGAGAACGAGTACAAGCGACCGCTCATCGATCAGGTGAGAGTTCTGACCTGGGCTTCACTGCCTGTTTGTTCTGCATCATCCGCATTCAGGGAAAACTTGCACGCGCATGACGGTGGTTTTGATTGGAAACCTTGGCTGATACAGGTGGTTCAGACGGCGCTGTCGGAGACGCAGGACCCGGAGGACATCTCGGTGACGGTGAAGGCGTTCATGACGGCCGACCTGCCGAACGAGCTCATCGAGCTGCTCGAGAAGATCGTGCTCGACAACTCCGTCTTCAGCGACCACAGGTGAGGCGCGGGCAGCGGAGTGGGGCTTGGTGCTCTTCACTGAGACACTCGTAACAGTTGGCTACGAGATCAACAGCGGTCTCATTCCGTGCAACTTGTGCATCACAGTTTGAGTCGTTCAGTGGCAGCGTCTGACCTGGAGCTGTGCTATCTGCCCTTCAGGAACCTCCAGAACCTGTTGATCCTGACGGCGATCAAGGCGGATCGCACGCGCGTCATGGAGTACATCACGCGGCTCGACAACTACGACGCGCCCGACATCGCCAACATCGCCATCTCGAGCGAGCTCTACGAGGAGGCGTTCGCCATCTTCAAGAAGTTCGAGGTGAACACGTCGGCCGTGCAGGTGCTCATCGACCACGTGTCCAACCTGGACCGCGCCTACGAGTTCGCCGAGAAGTGCAACGAGCCCGCGGTGTGGAGCCAGCTGGGACGCGCGCAGCTGCAGAAGAACCTAGTCAAGGAAGCGATCGACTCCTACATTAAGGCCAACGATCCCTCGCAGTACATGGAGGTCGTCGAGGTGGCCAGCAGACTAGGTTTGTTGCCTCGACGAAGTTTTGCTGTCGCTGAATTTTCGACTTGTGACAATTTCCTGTGGTGAGATTGCACGGAATGTCCGTTATTGCAGACCACTGGGAGGACCTGGTGAAGTATCTGCAGATGGCGCGCAAGAAGGCGCGGGAGACGTTCATCGAGACGGAACTCGTGTACGCGTACGCCAAGACCAACCGCCTCGCCGACCTCGAGGAGTTCATCTCGGCGCCCAACCATGCCAACATCACCGCGGTAAGTGCAGCCTGAGTGGTTGCCAGTGTTGCGTTGATTCTGCATCACCGTGAACATCATCTGAAGAGACTCTTTATGAACATCAGGTTGCCGACCGGTGCTTCGACAACAAAATGTACGAGGCGGCGAAGCTGCTGTACAACAACGTGACCAACTTCGCGCGCCTCGCCATCACGCTCGTGCACCTCGGCGAGTACCAGGGCGCCGTCGACGGCGCGCGCAAGGCCAACTCGACCAAGACGTGGAAGGAGGTCTGCTTCGCGTGCGTCGACAACGAGGAGTTCCGCCTCGCGCAGATGTGCGGACTGCACATCGTGGTGCACGCGGACGAGCTGGAGGAACTCATCAACTACTACCAGGACCGAGGCTACTTCGAGGAGCTGATCGCGCTGCTCGAGGCCGCGCTCGGTGAGACGCTCCGCTCTCTTCCCAAATTTGTGCGCTTGACGTTGGTTGGTTTGTGGGGAAAGTGTTGTTGAAAAGAATAGAAGTTGACTTTCTGACTGGTGTTTCTTTTGCAGGTTTGGAGAGAGCCCACATGGGCATGTTCACAGAATTAGCTATTTTGTACTCCAAATACAAACCCGAAAAAATGAGGGAGCATCTAGAGCTCTTCTGGTCCAGAGTCAACATTCCAAAGGTAAAGACATCATGCCATTTGCAGTTCGTCTTCGCTTTGTTGGTTGCATGTCAGAGCAGTTCCACGTGTACAGCAGATTTTTATGGGCCACACATCGTGTTTGTTACAGGTTTTGCGGGCAGCAGAATCTGCACATTTGTGGTCCGAGCTTGTGTTCCTGTACGACAAATACGAGGAGTATGACAACGCCATCCTCACCATGATGAGTCATCCCAGCGACGCCTGGAAGGAGAGCCACTTCAAGGACATCATCACCAAGGTGCGCCAACGGAATCACAGACTCCAGTCATCGCAAGCACTTTCTGATCCTTCAAACGTGCAGTTGGTCTCGAACAATCAATCACATTGGAGACGTGCACTTGCAGGTCGCCAACATTGAGATCTACTACAAGGCCATCCAGTTCTACCTGGACTACAAGCCGCTGCTGCTGAATGACCTTCTCCTGGTCCTCACTCCACGCATGGATCACACGAGGGCTGTGGCCTACTTCGTCAAGGTAGGCATTGCAAGTCACGCTCTTCGGTTCCAAAGGCCTGGTTGTGTGAATCGGGTGGCTCCTGTCTGACCTGCGGGAACTGAGTGTCGACTCGTCTTGCTGCAGGCGAACCACATTCCGCTGGTGAAGCCGTACCTGCGGTCGGTGCAGAACCTCAACAACAAATCGATCAACGAGGCGCTCAACAACCTGCTGATCGACGAGGAGGACTACGCCGGGCTGCGCGCCTCCATCGACGCCTTCGACAACTACGACAACATTTCGCTGGCGCAGCGCCTCGAGAAGCACGAGCTGATCGAGTTCCGCCGCATCGCCGCCTACCTCTACCGCGGCAACAACCGGTGGAAGCAGGCCGTCGAGCTCTCCAAGAAAGACAGGCTCTTCAAGGTGCGGGCGACAGAATCCGCTCGAGACAGAGCTTGCTTCCCGTGGACCAACTGCGAGCTGTTCTCATGAGTGATGTTCGCTTCTCGTCTGGTTCATCTACGGTCTGACGGTTGTCATGGTGCAAAATTGTTGCCTTATTTGCGCAGGACGCGACGCAGTACGCGGCCGAGTCGCGCAACACGGACATCGCAGAGGAGCTGCTCGCCTACTTCCTGGACGAGAACAACTTCGAGTGCTTCGCCGCCTGCCTCTTCCAGTGCTACGACCTGCTGCACCCGGACGTGATCCTGGAGCTCGCCTGGAAGCACAACATCATGGACTTCGCCATGCCCTACATGGTGCAGGTCATCAGAGAGTACACCAGCAAGGTGGGTCCAGCGGCTCCCGTCTTGATTGCTGTTTCACGGAGTGGAGTGTTCTTGGTGTGGAACCCCTCAAGTCTTTCGTGTCCGATCTTGCTGTTTGCAGGTGGATAAGTTGGAGCAGGCAGAGTCTCTGAGAAGCGAAGAAGAACAAAAATTGGAAGACAAACCACTCGTGTTGAGTGAGTATTTGGACCCCTGTCCAGTTCTGTCACAATTCTTGAGATTGCGCTGGTTGTTGCGCACCAGCGACTGCGAGTCTCGTGCAAGACGTGCACAATTCTGCTGTCGTTTCAGACGAGCCGCAGCTGATGATCACGGCCGGGCCCGGCATGGGCATGCCCCCAGCGCAGGGCTACGCGCCGCAGCAGCAGATGGCTCCCGGCATGTACGCTCAGCCCGGCTACGGCCAGATGCCTCCTCAAGGCCCGATGCCCGGATACGGCATGTAAAACTACAGACTTTAGCTCAATCAAGTTCATCACGTGAATGGCTAAAAAACCAAATGCTGCACTGACGAAACTCCTCTCAACTTGGCGAAGTGTACACGACGACAATTTTGGATCAGATTCAGTATTGCTGTGGCTGACTCAACCGTGAAGCCGGATGAAGAACAAATGGAAATTTGCAATGGTAAAATGTTTTCAAGCACGCAGGAGTACCTGAGCTGAAGTTGTTATCCTAGTCAGTAGAGAGCGCGGCAGTTGGAGGCAGGTTTGGTGAATGTGGAATGAATGCAACACGGTCATTTTGAAGCGAAGTTTGTTTTTGCATTGAGGTGTTTGTTTTGAGACAGCAATGTTTCTACGATGGAAGCTAACGTTCCAAAAGTTAATCTCTGTCCACGCAAGAGTCTGCAAACAAGTTAGGGTTGTGTACATTTTGAAGAGCAAACCTCGCTTTCTTTTCAAGTCCACTCTCATGAAAGAGCAAAAAGTATTTAACTGGAAAGTTAAAGACCTTCGATTGAGCGCGGAAGCAAACAATTCATTTACCTTGCCTAGAGATCGCACGGGAATCTGTGAACCCAAACGTAGGTAGTTGTAACACGAAATGCAAACGTCGAGACCACTCCCGAACACGGACTATGAATACTGGCATGAGACCTCACGATTGTACAGGTTATTTATAGAGCTTACAACTTTCACCATTCACTGTTGAGTAGCAATAGTGATCATCATTCATGTAGGCGGTGCGTCGAATCATCTCTGAGAAAGTTGGAACTGGGAGAAACGTCGGCAACATATCAGGTTTCGGTTGAGTGGGGGAAGAACACGGCAGTATTCAGTGTTGCAAGAAAAATCGTTAAATTATTAACACAAAGACGAAGTGTTTGACCAAAGTGAAAAATCCGCACCACTTACGAACGTGTTTTGATCTGTAAATGTTGGAACTTTCAATTTGTTTTGCGTGAAATGTCGCGGGGGGTGGAGAAGTTTCACTTTGAGTCGGACAAGTTTTCGCTTTCTTTTTTTTTTTTTTTTTTTTTTTTTTTTTAATTTATTAGGGGGTTTAAAAAAAAATGACAAGGTTAAAAGAAAATATTTTATGTACCGGGAGTTAAAAAATTGGGAGTGAAA
>JAAUXT010101029.1_pt1 | contig 12903 bp, 15 predicted proteins | sample 7278171 | NCBI WGS metagenome assembly JAAUXT01 (sample SAMN14350112, study PRJNA611818) | marine sediment metagenome | isolation source: surface marine sediment (1.8m) | place: French Polynesia: Moorea | collected 2018-08
CAGCATGACAGCCTGTCTTTTGTCCACCCCTTCCTCATCAAGCCCATACTCAGTGTCAATGTCTTGAGGGACTTCATGCCCATCATTGTCGTCAGTGGATTCTTCATCAGTGATGTCCTTTTTTCTTATGGCAAAATTATGAAGCACGGAGCCAAGTCGACTTGCTGGTTGCCCGCCATTCGCTGGATCACGTGACTGAAGCTGCTCTGATGTCACGCGAGCCGCGTCCCGAAACTCCATTCTTTTTGCCGTGTTTCGGGGACTCTCCACGCACCTCCGAGAAACACAGAATTCGGTGCAAATAGAATGGCCCCCTGTACGAAGCAGTGTGGCAATGAGGTTGTATAGATGTGTTCATACTGAAGTGCATGTGTGCCACAATGATTGCAGATGGGTCCCAACCCCAAACATGCGCTGGCGTATGGTGCGGAATGTCGTAAAAGCTGTGTGTGATGTGCTGGCGCACGCGGTGTGGCAGAGGGGTTGGCTTTATCGTTCTGACTTATCTCACAGTTACGAAAGAACAACCCCAAGCTGCTCACAGGACAGCTTCTCAAATCACCCTGCTTCTCATGAGTACTCTCACAGCTGAAGCTGTCGCACAGTTTCAGGGCAAAGCGGGAAGGTTGAAACGTACGGGCGAAATACTCACAGGTAACACTGTTGACGCACTGCAGGGCCTGAGTGATTCCGCTGCCGTGTCTGTATCTCGCGCGAAGAACGCCACAAGCCCTGCAATTGGATTTGTCTCGATTTATCGCGGGCCCGGAACATATCGCAGGCCGCAGTTCTGCGTTGTTTCACAGCGCTCGTTCTGGCGACGTGTGTGGCCGCGCTGTCCCTGCTCCAATCGTGACCCACAGATAGATATCGTACTGGTCTCGTCTCACACCACAAACTCGTTTTTTTTTCGCGTGGACGGTCGGCGGAATGCTGGCCTTGTCCGCAAACGCTTCGGTCGTCGTGATGTTCAGGCGCTCGGAGTCTCGAAACAGCTTCGTGTCGTGATGTACAGGGAACAAGCGGCGGAGCCTGAACTGTCCGTCCATAGACCACAGAGACCAGTGAAAGTCTGAATGAAGACGATGTGTTGGACTGGGCAGGGTCGATGTCCCAACACACTGACGGCACCACTTGATGATCTGAACATCCTGTGCTGAGGTGTCACCCAATTCCCGAATGTGGAGATTTCCATCAAGTTGAGAACGTTCCACTGAGGACAAATAAATCAGCTGGTGTATTTTACCACGACCCATTAGAAATCTACAGACAGCCCCAGGAGACCACTACCCTTGTCTCTCATGTGCAGAGAGATCAAACTTAGTTTTCAAGGCCACACAACACGGAAAGGCATTCGTGAGGGTCAAATCTCAGTCCAGACGCGTGTCGTCACTGAAAAGCGTTCTTGTTCTGTTTTGTAGCTGGATAACGCGGACGAGCAGGCAGCACAGGTGCGGCGCGAGCTCGACGGGCGTCTGCAGGTCGCCGAGGACAACTCGCGCGTGAGTAGCCGCGTCGCGTCGCGTCGCGTCGCGCAATGGACGCAGCTCAATCCACATTCGTTCAAGCGTCGCCCGCGTCGAGACTCCAACGGGGGAGTTCAGGAAATCATAGAACGGATCAAACTTCACAGCCGCTTTCTTCTCTCATTTATCTTTGAGTTTGAATTCTGATGAATCTGTCATTGCGCTTGTTCTCATCTCTTCTCCTGTGTTTTGATTTGACAGTCGAAGGTAAAGGTGTTTCCTGCTAGATTCAGTGTGTGCACTTCCAGGCAGTCAGTTTAGCTGAAGCGACACGCACATGAACGATGTTTGAGAAAAAGCCCATACTAATGTAACATACACCCTCCGTGTCTTGAGTTGAGGAAGGTCAGATCGAGTGCTGCCAATGTTAACCATAGCAACGAGAGAGCGTAGACGTCGTGTGCATGAATCGCTTTAGTTCTAATGCGCGTGACGTGGAATGAAGGTGTGTGTGTGTGTGAAGCGTGTGCTCCCGGCTCGACCGTTCGTCTCCCCCGACCGTGTAGCGATGGTTGTGAAACTGGTCCCCGTGTAACTGGCCCCCATGTACTCGTACACGTATCTCTAGCTGTGGTAGAGACCGATACTGACCGAGCGTGGCGACTCCGATGCTGTCGTTCTTGGCAACCGTACTTCCTGTGTAGGTTTTAGTTTCTGGCCACCGGAAATGTACAACAGGCAGTCAAAATTTCAGGGCAGGAATTAAGTCTTGTACTCGCAGTTTACTTGCTGTTTGACAAACAGACATCAAATCGTCACGTCGATCTGGATCATATGCTCAAACCCGTCTCAAAAGACCGACGCGCACACTGCTTTGTGAGCAGCAAAGTGTGCGACACAAACGAGGAGCCTTGCTTCGTGAACGCGATGCAAAACTCTCCCCGGGAAGGACGGGTGCACACATCTGTTTCTCCAGGGGAATTCCAACCCTTGAAAAGTCATTCGCGGTTTGAGCTCTTTTGGTTGGGTATTCGCCACCACAACAATCACAGTACACAACTTGCAAAACCCCAAAGGGGTCTCCAGGAGGGCTGTTCGATTCGCACAAGACGTGTCACGCGTTGCCTTCTCACACACGTCAATCGGCGTTCCACCGCCGGCGCTTTGACGCGTTGAGGACGCAGCGCGCGACGCGTCCTGTGCGAGCCCGGCGCGACGTTTCCGATGCGTGTCCCGACAGAGGCGGCGGCTGCCCAAGTTCGTGGTGAAGGAGATGGAGTCGATGTACGTGGAGGAGCTGCGATCCTCCATCAACCTCCTGATGGCCAACCTCGAGAGCCTCCCCGTCGCCAAGGGACAGGACTCCAAGTACGGCCTGCAGAAACTCAAACGCTACAATCGGTACGTATTGGCCACGCGCTGGGTGCGATCCAGTGTCGTGTGCGATTTTCGGGACTTCTGTTTGTCCAAGACCGAATTAAGAACTTTTCCCAATCGATTATGCAGCAGTTTGTCTTTCACGCGTGTCAACACCGATAAGTGTACTAGTTTTTCTATCGCAGGCCTCACAATCAATATTCGACGATGTCCAAGATGGAAGTGGCCGAGGATAACGAACCATCCCTGTCCAAAATCGACGTGGTGCTCTCTTTTACTCTCGAGGTGAGTCCGCTTTCTGCCAAAACTGATCAGGAGCCTCGCTTCCTCGACCTTTGGTGTTGTTGACCAGGTCTCACAGCCCTCCCCCCCGGGTCAGGGTCGCTGCTGGCGCTCTCTCCGTGATCCTTCGGGTCGAGGCCCACGACCTGGTCTGATGCGCTTCTCGCACTCTGAAACTGAAAATCTGGTAAAAAGCAGACGACTTTTGCTGAGTGGGAAGGTTTCGTGTGGGTGGTTCACGTTGAGAAGTGATGGAGCCGTTTCGCGGGAGGAGCTGACGGGACGCGTCCCCTTCCGTCACGAGGCGAGCGCGACGCGGCGCACGGAGCCGTGAGATGCAGGGTCACCTCGAGCTGCGTGCAGCGCCACTTGCGATTGCACCGCGTGACGCATGCGGCGTGAACACGGCCCGCGGAGAGTGCAGGCACGAGTCGTGGGCGCGTGTGGTGGTTTGACATTTCCCATTGTTGCTGCTCTGGGTGAAGAGACGACCAACTGCGTGCAAAATTCACAACTAGTTTGCGATCTCCTCAAAAACAAAAATGCAAACACATTTGAATTTAGAAAAAGGAACATCGATTCGTGTGGGTGGATCCAGAATCTGGTCAAACTGGGCGACTGTTTATCTTGAAAATAAAAAAAAAACGAAAGTTTGGTGATGGCAGCGCACAAGAGGGTGTGAAGAATTTTCGAGAGGGGAGGGCCCCGTACCCCACCCGTTCAGCAGGGTAATGTGACTACGTGAGTGTACGATCCTTGGAAGCGTCGTAAGAAACTTCCGCTTTCAAAGTTCTCAGAACTGGAGTGTTTGGAATGACATTTCATGAACGTTTCAAAACGAGGAATTGGACACCACAGACATTGTCAGAACAGTTCCAGACAAAGTTTAAAAGTCAGAGAGTCAATGAAAGGGCATTCGTTCATTCGTTCTTTCTGGGAGAGTCATTCTTGGTCTTGGCTTCTTTTTCAAGCCTGGCGGAACGCAAAAGGGTCTGAAACAGTTTCGGTCTTATCACCAGCAGCGTCGCCATTGTGGGCGCACGATCAAGAAATCTGTTGTGTGTAAATCTGGGATTTGAATATCTGTGGAGAACAGGTTGCCATGACGACTGTGTGCAGATAAAGGGGAGTCTGTTCCCCGGTGTCAGTTATGGTTGATTCGATTTTCAAGGCAAAATGACAGCCGGAGTAAGTACGCCTGCAAGCCGAGTCGTTTACACTGTATCACATGAAATCCTAATGAAAAGAGGAAAAAATGTCTGATTTCCATAATGAATGAGGCAGTCTCGCTGCGCCTCGTCTCGGCGCGCCTGCGCAGAGGAACAAGTTGCGTCGTCCAATGGCGGCGCTCGGAAACTGACGGGGTAATCAATACTGCGTAACAGTGGGCTTTGTTGAGGGCCAAAACGCATTGCGATTTCTCCGGAAAGTCTGCAAGGTGTTTACTTAAAGGGCAAGTCATGTCTTGAGATCTTTGCAAAGTGCAGTGCTCTTGTTGTGAGCGGAGGAAGCGGTTTGTGGGCGTCACAGTGGGTGTGCAGCTCAGAATACATCAAGGGTGAGAAACGGTCGAGATTTGACTCTGAAGTCAGGGGGTGGAACCACAGGGGACTGGGTGCGAGGCTGACTCCGACCTCGAAAATAATTGTTTCACAAGTTTCACTTTCCAATGGGAAATTTCTCAAACCAGAGATCACCCCTGGCGGTCGGGCTCCTGTGAAAACCATCCTGGGTGAGTCTCTGCAATTGGTCCAGCTGAATCGTGCCTGGAGATCCACCACAATTCGAGTTGTTGACGCAGAGTTGGCGCACGACACACTTGAGGACGACGCACGGGCGCGTTTGTCCCTTTTTGCCTCCGCGAGGCGCTCACGAACTTGAGCGACAGGCCACGGCTGTCGGCGGGGCAAATGGGTGGCATTTTATTATCGGATAAGGAAGGCCTCCCCTCCTGCGCTTATCCATCTGCCGGGGAATTGACGTTATTGCGTATTTACACAGTCATACAACACAGTCATATGGAGCAAAGCGAGTTTTTTCCTCCTTTTTGGGTTGCAATGATAAAGATGTATTGTTCGGATACCAAAGGCAGATCTGAGGCCCAGTTGAGGGTCCATTGATCAAAGCGAGCGACGTCGCGGGGGAAGTTATCAATAAGAGCGGCCCGCCTCTCCTTCCGAGAGCCGCCCGCCGTCCGGTCTCGCATTGTCGCTCGAAACAAAACGCTCGCAGACCAACTTCACAGCTGATTTGCTGGTGATTGAACACACGGTGGTGCAGTTGCACTGCTCATCGCCACCGTGATCAGTCGACCACGATGAGGCAGGGACACCACGTATGAAACCTGCCTGAACGGTGACTGTGGGCGCTCAGAAGCGAAGCTCTTTCCATTGCACAGCGAACTGAAGGACTTGGCGACCCGATCTCCGCCCCCTCTCCTTGCACTGAGGACTTCGGCACAAAGGCTGATTTGGACAGTTTTGGTTGGAGTACGTCGTTCAGTGCTGCTGGAATTTTCAATGAAGTCCGATTGTAACGCCAGATTGGACTGAAATTTTGAGTTGGCGTTCGTTCGTTCTCCCGCCCACCCGCTGTCTCGGGGGAAAAGAAGATGAATTAAACGGCTCAGTCCCACTCGTCTCGCGACGTGCACCTCACTCCGGCGGATCCACGACGGGGAGGCAGCCTCGGGGATACAACGCCACCTCAAAGACACAGAACAAACGTGTCAAGTTGAGACCAGTGGCTGCGGCTGAAAAACGAGGCAGACCTGTGCATGTTCGGGGGTCCTGGGTATGCACGTTCCTCGGCTCCACCAGAATTCAGGGCTGGTGCCTGGGCCGCCAGTGGGCGCGCTCCTTCGACTGGACGCTGACTGCACTGCAGTGAGCAGAATGGAAGAGAGCCTGTCCAGGTGGAGAGGAATCGGAAAACGGAGGCGCAGGAAACCTGATCAGCACAGGTCTCTGCTCGTTCCCTCGTGGCAACTGCTGACTTCTGGTCTTCGACTCACTGGAAGCGGTGGGAGGGGACACAAGTTCTATGCCGCATGTTCGACGAAGAGAAGAACAGTGGAGACTTTGCCATCCCGTGAAGACGAAATGGCGAGACCCCGAAACCACGGGTGTCTGGCCATTTCAAGTCCCACCTGAAACGGCCAAACACGGACAAGGTTCCAGTGGCATTTTAAAAGGGTGTTTGGTTTGTTTAGGTTGGACTTCAAATGGTTAGGCACCCGTGTCGTGTCTGGGTCGGCTCGTGTCTCCTCCTTTCGTGTCACCGGTCCTGCTTCTCGTGCAGCGTTTTCAGGTGGGAAAGAGCCCCTCCTGACTCCCATGGTCAGATCCGGTGGGAGGCAGAATCTTCCCTCCCGGAGACATCACAGAGCGTTCCCTGGTGACTCGTGATTGGTTGTTCCTTCTGTTTCTGGAGAATTTGACTTTCAGTTGGAGAGGTCACCGAGCGCTCCACGTGGTTCTTGGATTCTGCTGCCTCGCGGTGCCTCGTCAGCCTTGTCTTCTCCCTGAGGAAACGCGGACAGTCACCACTCGGTCTCCTGCCACTTGTGTCACGGGGGCCGCCCGAACCAACAGGAAGAATCATGCCGAACTCGAGCGAGTTCCTTCTGTGTCCCACGAGCGGCAGACAATTGAACAATTCATCCGTCGTGGCGGCGGCCGTTCCGACAAGGTGCTCCTGCAGTGATTAATAATCGCGGCTGCGCTCCGTGCGTTGGAAAACGCTGACTTGCCACGATCCGTCATCTTTATTTCATTTGATCTGAAAGTTGCATGTTGCGCGGGACGGGTCCCGCATTACGCGTTGATTCGGCAGGTCGCACGTCGCGGTGGGTCGGATTGTGGGCGGTGGGGGGGGGGGGGCTCATCGTGCTGCTTTGAAATATGATGATCGAGCTCTTTGCTCCCTTGTTCGAGTGAATAAAGATAAAGATTATTCTCCGCAGATACAGACCTGTTCCGCAGTTCACGTGACGGAGAGATGCTCTATGTCGGTGCTTTTTTGGGTGATTTGAGGAGGTTGCACCATGTTGAAGGTCGCTCAATTTTGAGCGACTGAAACAGATCACCTTTTGGCAGCCAGTACCAAAACCCATGTACTCGTACACACCAGTTTCTTGGTGAAGATAAATTTTAAGTTTGCATCTTTTGGGTGTTTTTGAATTTGTATGGGTCAAAGATAATGTACCAGTAAGGAGAAGACATGTTTGAATTTTTAGGGTTTTGAGGGTAAAAAGTTCAAATTTTTGGGTTGCTAAATTTAAGACCAGACTGCACAAAGCAAGTGATTCTTAGAAAGTATGAAGATTTTATCAATAATATCAAAAAAAAAATGTAGTTTCTTGATTTAGTGTTGGACTGGTGTTGTTTGTTTTTTTATTTTCAAAAATGTACATATGGTTTTTTGAGGTGGGGCCAAAGTTTGGGTATATATTTGGGATTTTGAGAAAGTATTCAAAATTGGTAAATATTTTCATAAACTTTGTGTGCAAATGAGCAATGAGTTTCAATGTTCAGATAATTTAGGTGTATTCTATGTAATAAAAATAACGTAAATATTTATTGAAATTGATCCTTTGTGCATCCACTCACAGAAAAACATTTTGGTTGCTTTGGTTTTAGTCACTGTGTTTCAGTGACTGTGTTTGGGTCACTTGTGTTTTTTGGTCGTTTGCATTCTGGTTTCTCAAATCACCGGGAGCTCCATGGGGCTAGCTATTTTTTCCAACACGAGAGACATTGCACGAATCATCTGATAATGATCCAGGAACACTTTTTTGCTGGTTCTTTGTTTTTGTGCGCATCAACAGTGCATCTTACTCCCAAAAGGCTGTCAGTTTCGTGTCCTCGACAAGTGTGAGATTGTGTTTGTCTTTGGCGTGTCTGCAGGTTCGCCCGACGGCTCCAACAAAACTGTCGCTTGTTGAGCGTGTCGCAGTCGTCTGTTCATCATTAGGCGTCGGCGACACAGCTTCGTTTTTGACGAAGCCGTTACGCGCTTCCGCCACATGTTCTGCAGACTTGCAGTTGCTTTTTGTCTAATCGGTTGATCTAAATTAACCAAGGAAAAAAAATAATCTTCATCCAAATTTCGACTCTATTCTTCCTTGATTGGAACCTCAATTGATTTGTAGTCGAAATTAGGAAACAGTTCTGGGCGCAAGATGATCTCGTTGGCTCAGGCTGCAATAAACTTGGACAGACAGTCCTGTCGGTGCGGTTTTCTCTTTTGCCAGTGCGACCCGCCCTGACGGTGGATGCGCGTGAGCACAGTCACGGTTGGTGAAAAACAAACAGGGTCTTGGGGCCAGGTGTCTCTGTCTCACAATCCAAGACAAAACAACCCACTCCAACCCACTCCTCACCAAGTGCAAAAACTGAGGGAGACTCATTGTATCCTGTTTCAGTGCTTCGTTGATGCTGCCGCCGCGCGTGTTCAACACATTTTTGTTCTCGTTTTTCGCCGCTGCTGCGGTACAGGTGGTGGTGATGGAGGTGAAGGGCCTCAAGTCGCTCGCGCCCAACAAGATCGTGTACTGCACGATGGAGGTGGAGGGCGGCGAGAAGCTACAGACCGACCAGGCGGAGGCGTCCAAACCCACGTGAGTCCGGAAAGCGCAGGGGACGGGCGGGCAGGAGGGAGGGAGCAGGGCAGCAGAGAGTGTGGGTGCGTGACATGGTTGGAGTCAGTGGGTGTTGCGTGGGTGCAGGGTGCGTGAATTGGTGTTGGGTACACGTGTTGAGAGTGTGGCGTGGTTGCGTAGTGAGATGTGAGTTCGGTTCAGGGTGGGTTGGTGAGTTGATTTTGTGGATGTGGTGGATGCAGGGTGGTGGTGTGTGTAGGTGTGGGGTTTCTGAGTTGGGGAGGGTTGGTGAGGAGAATGCGGAACCTTGCTGTGCAAACTGACGGAGAAAAAGCCACAGAGCTATCCACAATTCTGTCTGGTCCGGGTGTTGTGACATGAAGAGCGTGGGGGGAAACGAGAAAGCTCCCAACTGCAACAAAACTGTTCATCACAAAGCGAAGCGTACCAGCAATGTGACAATCAAACTGTCAGAAACACAGCGAATGGAATCGTCGAACTCTCGAAACCGATCTACTGACAAAGGCTGTCAAAATTGACTGAACACACACACACGCACGCACACAGGAACGCGGTCTTTGATCAGCGTGACACAGATGGATCGTACGCGTCACCCGAGACTCTGTTCTCGACGCGACGCCTGTTTCGAGCAAGGTCAATACCTCGAGATCCGAGCAGTGTCCCAAATTTCGTACCGCGTTTGGAAGCAACTGAAACCAAAACTGCTCGTTGTTTACCGGTGCTCACGCCAGGTTTGGCGTCTTACATCATCAAGGGGGTAGCGAGGACCTGCGCTGGAGCCAATCCACTGTCAAACTGGACGAAAGCTCGTACGCAACGCCGTGTTCGTCACCAACGTGCATTCAGACTTGGGTTGTTTGTGATTCATGTGCGCGAAGTGAGACACAGACACACACGCACAGAGGTTGTTTCGACAAATACCCGCAGGGTGTCACCGTAGCAGTGCAATGTAGCTCGTTTTCTCCCTGTTGTAGGTGGGACACCCAAGGAGACTTCTCGACCATGTATCCGCTGCCCACGGTCAAGGTGAAGCTCTACACGGAAAGCTCAGGAATGCTCAGCCTCGAGGACAAGGAGCTGGGGCGGGTGAGTGTCGCTTCCTCTTCTCGCCTGAGGGTTCAGCGGGGTGCGTCCAGCGTGTGTGTGTGTGTGTGTGTGTGTGTGTGTGTGCGTCCAGTACGGGGACGGGGGCGGGGTTCGCTGCGGGACGTGCTGACGCGGGCACGGCGTCTTTGGTGCAGTTCTCGTCACGGATTCGAGATCACACGGCTTTGTTGTTCGCACCGGAAGGATTGGTACGGAGTCCCTGTGAAGGACGATCGGTTTGAATGGGAGCAGTGGGTGCAGAACCACAGGATCTGGCAGCCACACAAACGCTGGAACAGAGTCAGAGTTGTCGGGTTCGCCCTTGACCCGCTGCGATTCTCGCTGCGCAGGCTCTGCCGCGTCTCCGGGATGCTTTGCATGTGTCGCGAGGACTCCATTTGCATTTGAAGCGTGGTGTAGAAGATGGATTTTGAACGAGTGACGTCCTGATAAAGACGCGCTCAACTCCGCCATTCGTCTTGTCACTTTCGAGTCCGCAGTTCTCTTTGCAGAAAGTGTCGTGTTTCAAATTTAGCAATTTGCATAGCAAAACAAGGCCTCGGCCAGGAAAGCCCCGAATTTTGATGATTCTGTTGGAGCACGAAAGGAATGAGGTGGAAGCAGTGTAAATTTTCTTCTCAAATTCCCCTTGGAAATGTCCGGATGTTGTGCACGAGCCTTGAATGGGCAGGGTGACCCTGATTTTCGATGTGTGACTTCAGTTCCAAGAAGGATCTCATTCCCAAGAGAAAGGAGAAACCAGCTGTTTGAGCTCTGAAGGAAAAACCAGATTCCGCTACCGCACGAACAGGCGAGCAATTAGTTGTGTGGCTGAGAAGGGGAAACGGGTACCCGTTCAATTAGGATGTGTGTTCCGCGGGAACCCGGGGCCCGGAAGTCCGGACCGATCACAGCTTCCTGCGCGAATGTCGTGACGTTTTGGAGAGGCCGACACGCAAAGCGGCCGTGCCAACCGCACTTGCACGGGGATGCTGAAGTTTGCACATCTCCCACCAGCGTGCGACGTGCCCGTCAACGGATTGACCCCTCTTGTGTCAACACACGAATTCCCAAACACATGAGCTGAAGGAAAACGCTTTCTGGCGTCGCAGTTTTAGTGACTGCACCTTGCCTCGCGAATTCCGAGCGCGGAGCCGCGGTGCTTCCCTGATCCGTATCTGCGGAGGGGAACGAGGCTCCGTCCGGCGCGCGGCGGGCTCCGTCTCCTCGCGCGCATTCACACACAGCGCCGTCATGTTCAGCGAGACGTGGGATCGATAACCGAACCGTTTCCGCTGAAATTGATCAGAGGAGGCTAATTCAACTAATTGTCTATTGGGGGAAAGGATCGTTTCCAACGCAGCGCCCAGAATCAATAGGCCTCGTGGAGTCTCCGACGTAAGGGGATCGGGGCCTTGAGAAAACAGACGTGCGCCTCATCGAGTGGAAGAGAAACTCGACAAGGCCAATTCCATCCCGTCTTTGTGCCAGACCGCGAGGAAAACAGAACAAAGGCAGCTGAAGTAAAAAACGCTGCCTTTGTTGGAGTCTGTTGCGTCAGAGGTGCGTCTGAAGCAGTTGTACGTGGAGACGTTCCGAGCCCGCGGTGCAGCCCCGCCGCCTCCGCCGCGCGGCCGCCGCTCCGCTGCCTTCCGCGTCCCGGGGGACGAATTCCAATTGATTAGCTGCATGTTGCTAAAGACAAGCCTCTTCACCGGGAGCCAGGCTCCGTTCACACCGGACACGTGACGTGCCGCATGGCAGTACAAGTCAGTCGGCTGTGCGACGAAGCGTTCATTGGTGCGCACTTGGAAGCTGCGCTTGACGCATGCAGCGTGGGCCCAGCCTCAGGGCGAGCTTTTCTCGGAGTGTGACGCCTCCGATCGAAGAGAGCCTGATCGATCGATATTGAACTGGTGCGGATCAATGGAAACAAAGATTGCCCGATCACAGCCCGATCCCCGCGCGCGGAGCGTCAGGCTCCCTCTCCGTCCCACACGTCATGTTTCAACAACAGAGCGAACGACGTGCTGCGCGTCACGTGCACTGCAACGTTTCGTGGGGCGTGTGACGCAGCTCGCCAATCCGACCCCAGGTCCCGTTTCACAGAGCGAACACGAGAAACGTGACCCGCTGACGTCGTCCTGTTGTTCTTGTTCCGGAAACTGGTCACAACGACCAGCTCGAAGAGCGGTTTGTTAGCATCGTGCGGTTTTGGTGCATCTCAGTTTCGCCCGTCTTCAACCAACAGTCGTTTATCGGGCTTTTGTTGTGGTATTACGAGGCACTGCCAAAAGAAAATCGATTTGAGCTGCTTTATTGTCCAGGCTTGAAAGAAGTTTGAGCACAGTGTTTGCTGTGTTGAAGAAAGAAGGCACTCGATTTGGGAGAGCTTTTGGTCGGACTGGTATTTTGCTTTGCGGCAGAGTCCAGAAAGAGCGAGGCCCTCGCGTTTTTACAATTGGACTGAATCTGCTGGTGTTGTTTGTGTGTGTTGGAACAAGACGTGAGTGGTGCCGAGCGTGGGCCCACGGTCCTCCAGACGCAACTCCCACCACACTCCGCTCAATGGGTCGGCCTTGTGTATGGCTCTCAGGAACAGTCCGACCATAAAGGCGTTTATGGCGCTTGATTGGAAGATAAACTTGGCTGGAAGTGTTGCCGCTGGGGCTGCGCGGAACTGGTGTGCGCGCTGAACTCTGCGCATGCGGAACACGTGAGCTGCGCCGGTGTCGGGTCAAATTGCGAGGTGGTTCGTGTGAGCTGCGCCTGGCCTCTGTGCGTGTGTCCATATGTGCATGCGTGGTGTACCTGGACATTTTCAGCCATCTTGTCATGTGTCTGGACCATTGACAACACGCATCCTTTCGTGTTGCTTGTTTGAGACTGCGTCTGGCTCTGGGGTCTATTTTTCGAATATTTTCCTAGCGAGTTAGGAACAAATTTTGTTCCTAACTCAAAGAAATTTCCTAAAATTCTGGGAAAATTCCTAATTTTGTTCCTAAAGTGCCAGGAAGAATTTTTCGAAAGTTAGGAAAAAAATTTTTCTCAAAAAGTAGGGAATTTTCC
>JAAUXT010054314.1_pt1 | contig 12899 bp, 20 predicted proteins | sample 7278171 | NCBI WGS metagenome assembly JAAUXT01 (sample SAMN14350112, study PRJNA611818) | marine sediment metagenome | isolation source: surface marine sediment (1.8m) | place: French Polynesia: Moorea | collected 2018-08
CACCCCTCAACCACCCCTAAAAACCCAACTCACTTTTCCCCTCACACCTCCACCCAACCTCCAAATTCCACCCCACCCCACCCCACCCGACCTTGTGATGCTCCTTCATCATGTAGAACACGCCCTCTGCGATGCGTGCTTCATCCACCAGGATCCAGTCGTCGACGGCGTCACGGCACAACGCCAGCGTGACGGCGCCGTCCTCGACGCCGCCCGCCGTGCCGTCAGACAGCGTCTCCGCCGACTCCTCCCACACGATGCTACCCGCGCGCACGCACTCGTACATGACCTTCGAGTTGCGTGGAGAGCACCCGATTATCTGAAATATAAGGTGTGCGTGTGTGTGAGTGAGGTATGCGTGCTACACCTCCAACATACACGGAAACCTACAAAACGTGAGAATTATATTCGTGTGCGTGAGTGAGGCTTACGTGCAACTTCTCCCGCACGCATGGACTCGTGACGTCAGAATGGCGCAAAGCGCACCTCATGATCTGAAACTCGTACATGTGTGCATGAGTGTGTGTGTCGAAGGTTTATGTGAGTGAGGTATGCGTGCGTCCCTCTCATTGCACCCAACCCAACACTCGCAACCCAGCGCTCACCTGTACTTCCGGTTTGACGGACTTGAGAAATCCGGCTATTCCTGAGATGAGTCCACCCCCTCCGACCGGAACCACCACGACGTCTACCTCAGCCAAGTCTCGGTAAATCTCGAGCCTGACGAGACAAAAGAAAGGCTGGTGTTGTGAGGTGAGGAGGGGTGTTGTGGAGAGGAGACTCCAGTTTGTGAGAGAGGAGAGACAGACAGAGAGAGAGAGAGAGAGAGAGAGAGAGAGAGAGAGAGAGAGAGAGAGAGAGAGAGAGTGAGTGGCAGAGTGGGAGTGAGAAAGAGAGAGAGAGAGAGAGAGTGAGAGAGACTGTGTGTGTGAGAAAGAGAGTGAGTGAGAGAGAGTGTAAGAAAGAGAGTGAGTAAGAGTGGCAAAAACAAGACACAGACCCCCACGAAGCCCATCTCCTATGACTGTACTCAGGTTTGAAGAGGGAGTGGGGGTCACACCAGCAGTATAGACTTGCAGATACGAGAACCTAGACGTGAGTAGGCTCATGAGTAGGACACTACTCACCCGACCGTGCCCTGCCCGTGCACCACGTCCATGTCGTTGTACGCAGAGAGGTACGGGACACCCGTCGCCTGGCAACCAAAACAGAATGAGGTCAGACAGGAACAGGGCGCCCGTCACCAAGCACCGGAAACATGCTCAGGTCAGAGGTGCAGGTCGCCATGCAACCGCAACAGGAAGGCCATGGCAGTAGCGTTGATTTAGAAACTTTTTTTCTGTTGAGCAAAAACATTGATGTGCATGCAGAGCAAAACTAAGCCAGCTCTAAACTCTTCGTTTGAAAGTCTGGTGGACCTGTGCCCCAGGAGAACCCTGGATCTGCTCCTGACGAGTGGCTCTGACACAAACATGCACACGTGGCATCAGAACCTCTCACCAAAGTTGATCAAAATGGTGCACACAGTTTGGAAGCAATTTGTCTGCCAGCCGACGTGGGGATCAGATGATTAAGATTCAGCTTCTTATGATTCATGAACAGTTCCATCTTCAATGTCGTGTCTCATGGAAGGACCCTGTCACATCCAACTCCCAACACGATATGCACTCAAGCTCAACATTCAATAGAAACTCTACAACCAATCATTGAGTATATTTTTAGTTTTGGATTCTCCATGCCACTTTCCAAGTACTCTCATTTGCATAACAATACCTCCAGCCAATCAGAGCCTCAGAATACCCATTTTTGTTATGCATGAGTGCACATTCTGAATGGTGCGGTCACAGTCTGTGTATCTTCTCTGGAGTGACATGATGAGACTTGCCATTGTGTTGTGCGCTGAAGAAAGGACCCAGGATCCTGCCATGAACAAAGACGAGTTGTGCTCCTCTAACAGCCTTGTACCCATAATTGTTTCGTAACATTCCTTTGTGTCTGAGAATATGTGGATCACAAGAAACTGGATCTGCCACAAAACAATAATTAGAAACTCAATTGTTCAGAGATTAATACTGGTCTTTCTGAGGTGGCACATTTCCTCAACCATTGTTTCCCCATCAATACCTGGTCTCAGCAGAAGAAGAGGTCTGACTTGAGAATTTTGACCCAACTGTTGGGTGGGTAAATGCTCCAAACTGCATACAAATTCAAGATTTGTCGAGAATAGACAATCTCACAAGAGAAACTTGCTTTCTGTGTGATCAAGACTTGTGGTCGATTCATTTGATACCCGTAAAATTCTTTTCTTCCATCACTGTATCGATTTGACAAAAGGAGCCTGGTTGTGTCTCAAAAACAATTGTCTTTCAACTCGGTGGATTGAAGTGTGAGTAACTTTAACACTTATCCGACCAGAAAGGGATTCAGTGGACTTGCTTGTTTGCTTTGCAATGGTGATTTGGTGGAAATTTAGCAGCTGCAATGACTCAAATGCAAAAACAAACAAGTAAGTCCGGTAAACGGACCCGGATGATGGTCGCATCACTTCTGGTGGGAGGTTACATTCCAAAGTGTGGACAGACGCATACATGAATGCTAAGGGTTTTTAAGCCGTCAGCGGCACCTAGATGGCCGGCTACGCGACCATCAAATACTGTCGGGCTCCCTTCAGTCTGGTGTTTTATGTTGTCTGTGATCAGGGTCAAAAACACTCGACTTTGTGACTTCCTTGCAATGATTCTCATTCGTGATTCTTTTTCCAGATTGCAAGCAGGGTCACTAAAGCGGAGTAGCTGCTTGGACTTACCTCAGGAGGGATTTGTTCATTTCCTTCTGAGAAGTGTGATGCTGAAAACCTTGTTCATCTCATTCGGCACTGCACACGCACACACAGGACAAGCACAAGGCGCACACGCACACACACACACGCACACACGCACCTGCGCCGTCTCCCGAGCCTTGTTCTCCGCGTCGACGCAGTCCGCGCCGAACGTGATGACGTCAGCGCCGAGGAGACGCAGCGTCGCCAGCTTCGCGGCGCTCACCGTCTCCGGGACGAAGATGCGCAGGGGGACGCCGAGCCGAGACTGCGCATGCGTCTGGGGATCGAGAGACAGGGCACCAGTCACGAGGAGAGAACGGGAACCAGTCCAGAGGTGAGAATGGAAACCAGTCAGAAGGAGAGAACATGGAACCAGTGGGGAGAAGGGAGTGGGGACCAGTCAGGAGGAGAATGGGGACCAGTCAGGAGGAGAATGGGGACCAGTCAGGAGGAGAATGGGGACCAGTTAGGAGGAGAATGGGGACCAGTTGGGAGGAGAGAAGACAGCGGACGCCAGTCACAAGGCTCGGACGGATCCAGGAACCAGTTGATCGGACCGACCCCTCCAACCACTTTGCAAGAGGCGGCTGTGAAATCATTCATTTGAAAACGCAAAAAGTTTCAACAGGAAGAGGTCAACGGCACAGTCTTGGTGGGGAGTCTTGGATCACAGACCTCAAGCCTATTTGGATTCCCCTCCCTGAGTCCCGCCCTTTGCTGCAGGCCCTGTGCACTCAACTCACACAGGCGATGGCGAAGTTTCCGCTGGAGGCGGCGATGACGCCACGACGCCGCGTCGCGTCGGGCGTCGCGTCGCTCAGGAGACGCAGCTTGTTGAAGGCGCCGCGCACCTTGTAGGAGCCGGTCACCTGCTCGCTCTCTGTTGTGGGGAAAACAAGAACAGCTGTCGGTGTGGACACCTGCTTACTCTCCACGAGTGAAATAACGGAATTGGATTGGCGAAAATTGGCTTTTACGAGATGTGGTGAAGTTTCAGCCCGCGAGTTTTCAGCTCGACAGAACCTGGGATCTGGGCCCTTCGAGTTGAACGGAGCCTGGTCTTCCACTCGAGAGAGGGCCGAAAGAGAGAGGCTGTGTCCTGAGCACTTGGCACGCCACAACCAGGCTCTTTCTCAGTTGGTCCAAAGTCCAGGTCCCTTGCCATCCCGAGCAAGGTAGATGGCCGTGACACAAGAATTGAATATTTTGCAGCCCAGATTTTTTGAAATCCAGCAAGTTTGACCTCCTAGATTCACCCCAGGCCAGCGATTTTGTGACATGTACTTCGGTCATGCAGGTTCTCAGCCCCAGGGTATGCCCGAACCCGGAACGTACCCAGCTTGAGGTAGACGCGCGCCCCTTCGCTGAGGCTGCTCAGGGGGTGGGAGAGCGCCAGCGGGGTCTTCCACACGTCCCCCTGCACCCGCCGGTACGCCGCCTCCACACCCTGGCGAACTTCCGCTACGTCCACCCTTTTCAGGGCCCCAGCACCCTGCCGGGACTCCGCCATCGCAACTGCTTCAGCTTCCACTACCTGACAAACTGATGCAAAGAAAGACCTTTGAGATCAACCAAGGCGTTGTGCCTTGTTCAGATCCGAAAGGGGACGGGCGCTCCTGTGGCGGGAAATTTCTACCGCATTTGCCAAACGAGGCAAAAGGAGGGAGTTTCTCGAAAACAGGAAGAATTGGTATTGCGACCCTTGTGTGTTGTTATTCTGCACTGTTCCAGACGGAAACGATGTACCAAACATGAGGACAAGAAGACTAATGGTGGAATAGTCACAAAGCTTGCTTCTATTGACGGGAACGAAGGGAGGAAGGTGAGCGATAATTGAGATAATTTAGTACTTTTCAGTTCAGAAAGGTTCAGACAGACCCTTCCAACGGTTCTGATTTCAGGCAAAAATAAAGTGTTGATGTGTCGTCAACAACCTGATAGTAAAGGGAAAATGGGACCTGAGATCTGCATATTTTTGGTGCCGGGGTGGAGCCAGGATTTGATCCGGGGGCGACCCCTCAAGATGCAAGTCCAGGGGGGGGGGGTCAACTGCACGTCCAGACACCAGTTGACGCAAGTTCAGGGGCGTGATCTTTTCTTCTTTTCTTGGGGGGGGGGGCGATGCACGCGGCCACTGGATCCGCCCCTGATGCAACTCTGAATATCGCATAAATCATCGTGTTGGCAACAGTGGCAAAGTCCATACCTCGTGAAATGAGCAAAGCAAGAAGAGTTAAGCGGCACAACGGTGAACTGCAAGTGCAAACAGTTGGAACGCGTTTTTCCAACCAGGGCCTGAGGTGATTTGTCCAGTAGCTGTGAAATTTATGTCCCAGGCATGAAAGTGGAGCGCGTCCTACTTCGCGCCCTGTTTTTCAGGCAATTGATCCAAGTCACATGACGTGACCACAACATTACTGTGGGATTATTGTGTTGTGGGAAGTGACACCTGCCACACAGGCGGGTCCGAATAAACTGACATCCGAAACCCATTCCAACATCAAGCAACTTTTGCTTCACTTCACCTGGTTGTCTGAGCAACGCATAAAAGCTCAATTTTGATCAAATGTTCACACACGTGTACGATTAATCCAACGTCCATGGTAAGATATCAGGAGATCGGAACAAGCGGCACCCACCTGTACAGTACGTTCACTGTTCAACTCACATGTGACCCCAGTGCATTACAATGCACTACAGTGTCGTCTCACAGTGCTCGTTTAGTGGCCAAGACGATAGCAAAGCGACGTGATAAGGTAAGGCTGGCGTGCCGCCACAAAGAAGGGGTCAGGGACTGCGTACGGTGGACAGTGGCCCCAATGAGAGTGACCCTGGGGAGGAAAGGAACTCGTGGCTGTCGTGTTGGTCAACGTGGACGCTTGTCATCTCGGGGATTTTGCACATCTACGAACATTTTGGTGCAAAACTCACAGGTCAGATGGGTTTCACTGGGTTGTGCTGGTGAACGTAATTTGATGTCTCGTGTGGAAAGAGTAGGTTTTCAGTGACCATGTCCTCAGTCTGTGGACGGGGCGGGACAGGCGTTTGTGGGCCGGACCCCACGGTCACTAAACACTGAAGGAGAGGTACCGTATTCACCCGTGTGTCAGACGCACCTTTTGTCCAAAGTAGGAGTTCGTTATGAATATGGGTGTGAGTTTCATTGTTTCAATAAGGTCTCCTCAGCGCCCCAATGTGGAGTGACATGAACTGAGAACCACCAGCGGGCTAACCTCAGAAATAAACAATGTGGATGCTGAGAGCGAGACAAACCATGAGTGTCCTGAACAAGTGGTTCCAAACAGGAGATCCCACGCTGTAGTATTGTACCACAGCATCCACTACAGCAAGAGAAAGGGGCTGCATCCCCAACCTTTCAGACTCAAAATAAATTCTCCTCAATAAAAATGAAAATGCCTCAATTTTGACTGTGACAGCCATATTGGATTGAGCAAGAGAGGGAAAAACCAGTCACATGATCATGTGATCACCCTGTAGGGGGATGCAGGCTAAAGCCAGCAAAATAGTAATATTGTACTATTTTTTATCTTTTTCATCCTTCTGCAGCAGGTGTGCGTGCGCGCAGTGTGTGTGTGCGTGTGTGCGTGCGTTTGTGATCGAGTGTTCACCTGTGGGATTGTGCTTGCGCGTGCACTGATCATCCGCTTATTCTTTCGCAGGACGTGAAAGAAAATGGCGGACCACTCGGCCTGCGGCGGCGTCGGCGCCTTGCCCGCGGCGCCGTCCTACCGACTCCCGTTCCTGCGGCGTCTCGCGTACGGTCTGGGTCACGTGCTCAACGACCTGTGCGCCTCCATGTGGTTCAGCTACCTGCTCGTCTTTTTCCACTACGTCATCAACTTCAGGTGTGTGAGGGAGTGCGAGTGAGGGTTTGCGTGCTTGAGAGTGTGCGTGCTTGTGAGAGTGGGCGTGAATGTGTTTGTGTGTGTCGGTGTGAGGAAGTGTTCGGATTGCACGGGAGTGTGTGCTTGTGTGAGGGTATGCGTGCGTGAGGGAGAATGTGTGTGTGACTGTGTGTGTGTGTGTGCGTGTTTGTGTGCTCTGTGGCAGCGTGAAGGCTCTGGTCCTTGGACACAAGCTCAGAAGTGTGTTGTGAGACAATGTGTGCGTGCGCGCATGTATGCGTGCGTGTGAGTGTGCATTTGGCAGAGGATACGCGTGCCTGAGGGAGAGTGCGTGTGCAGCTCCTTGACTTTACCTCCCTCACCTCAACACCTGTGTTCCCGTCCGTTTCCACAGTAACGAGATGGCGGGGTACCTCATGCTGCTCGGGCAGGTCGTGGACGCGGTGGCGACACCTCTCGTCGGGCTCGAGTCGGACCGAACCAACGGATTCTGTGGATACTCCAAGCGCAAGAGCTGGCACGTGGTCGGTAAGGACGCTGCGCCGGAGCCAATCAGAGGGCGGCAAGTGGGGAGCCATTCACATGGCGGGATGAGTGGGGTGGAGGCTGGTCCAATCATGGAGCAAGGCTGCGTTTGAAGTCAACCTGAGTGAGGGACCAGGGAACCATAGGGAATGACGCGAACCAATCACGTGTCAGGGCGTGGGGTGAGCTGAGTCAATTCAGAGAGGGTTGGAGGCCTGGCAGGCAAACACAAGGCGGGTTCTGTTCTCAGCGCCACATGGTTTGCGTGTGTGTGTGTGTGTGTGCGCGCGCGCTGAAACTCCCTCCAATTGCTCACGATGTGCGTGTCCTTTTCATTCCCGTGCATTCAGTGTGTGCTCAGGTGTGTGTGCGTGCTCGTGTGTATGTGTGTGTCCTCGCCCAGGCTGTAACTCTATTATCGCTCATCATTGCAGGCACGGTGTGCGTGGTGCTGTCCTTCCCGTTCCTCTTCATGCAGTGCCTCGGGTGCTCGCACAGCGACATGTGGGCGCAGTTCATCTACTACTCCCCCTTCGTCGTCATCTTCCAGATCGGATGGGCGGCCACCCAGATCTCACACCTCTCACTGGTGCCCGAGCTGACCACGAGTCAGGGCGAGAAGACTGAGCTATACTCTATCAGGTGGGTGGGAGCTGGGTGGGGTGGATGGGCGGCGGGCACAAGCCACAAGTCAGGGCGAGAAGGCTGGTATACCCCCATCAAGTGTGTGAAGTGTTGGGCGGAGGGGTGGGTGGTGGGTTCGGAGAGTGGTGGGGACGGAACAGCCAGATCTCCCACCTCTCGCTGGGGCTTTACAATTCGGATGGGCAAACTAAGGTCTGGGCGGGGGCGGACGGGTGGGTGGGTGGGTGGAGGTAGTTGGGCTGGATGGACAGACAGGGGTTTGAACGTGCTGGGCGGCAACCCAGATTTCACAACCTCTCACTGACACCCGAAATCACTGCCAATCAGGTGGGTGGCAAAGGCGAGAGATTGACATTGTGGGCGGAGGTTTTGGGCGGAAATATGCTCATCTGGGTGGCACCAGAAAGCTCTCACTGGCGCCCGTTCTGGCTGATCTCCAAATGAGATTGGGCGTCCTTTTACCCGATCACCCCATTTTCACCTATCCGTTGCCATGGAGACTGTTTTATGCAGGACAGCGTTCACGACGCTGGCGTTCCTCAGCGTGTACGGGTCGGCGTGGATCCTGCTCGACACGTCCAACGATCCGCAGCCAGAGACGTCGCTCGGGCCACACGACGCCGACAGATTCAGGGTGAGTGTGTGGGGAGGAGGGGCCTGTGGGTGGGAGGTGTGCGTGTGGGGAGAGGTGGTGTGCGTGTGGGGAGAGGTGGTGTGTGTGTGTGTGGGGGGGAGGAGGTGTGCATGTGGGGAGGAGGTGTGCATGTGGGGAGGAGGTGTGCGTGTGGGGAGGAGGTGGGTGTGTGGGGGAGGTGGGCGTGTGGGGGGAGGTGTGCATGTGTGAGGGAGGTGTGCATGTGTGGGGATCGAGGGAGGTATGCGTGTGCGGGAAATGGTTTGTGGGGAGGAGGTGGGCATTTGGGGAAGAGGTGTGTATGGGTAGGTGTGCGTGTGTGTGGAGAGGTGTGCGTGTGTGTGGAGAGGTGTGCGTGGGGAGATGTGCGTGTGTGGGGAAGAGGTGTATGTGTATCGGAGGTATTCGTACGGCGTGGAAAGAGTGGTGTGTGTGTGTATATTGCTCGGGCCCAGCGACGCGAGCATGTTTCGGATTCAGGAGGGGAAAGGTGTGCATGTGTTCGGGTACATGTGTGTGTGAGGGGAGGTGTGCGATTGTGCATAGGAGTACTTGCGCGCGTGAGTGAGGTGTGTGGATGTAGATGGGAAGTGTGCGTGTTCACCTCGCACGACGCATCTCCAGTTTCACATGCGTCAGGTTCCTCTCTCCCTGCAGATCCTGGCTCTGGGCGCCGTCGGTTTGGGCCTCGTCTTCACCGTGCTGTTCCACGTGGGGACGCAGGAGCGTCCGCGGGAGCCGCGCGCCCTGGTGGTGGGCGACGGAACTGCAGTGGCACCCGTCCGATCCAGCGTCCTCAGGATGACCTGGAAGGACTGGTTCAAGGAGCCGCAGTTCTATCTGGTGAGTGGTCAGGGATCCGGGGAACCCACTGGTGGGGTGATTCTCAAGAGTGGGGAGAACCCGTGGTTGGAGAGACCACAGGGGTGGTTTGCTCCCCTTGGGCGGGGAACCAAGGGTGAGTCAGGTGAGGGGCAGCCGCTTTGGTGGGATGATTCTCAAGAGTAGGGAGACCTCAGGGGTGTGGAGGACTCAGGGGTAGAGTGACATCACATATGGAGAAACCCAGGGGTGGTTTGCTCCCCCAGGGGCAGGGAACCAGGGGAGAGGCAGGTGAGGGCCAACCCGCAGGAGTGAGGGGGCGCGCTGGCATTGCGGTAACTTCGAAGTCTGGGTTACGCCTCGGTGGGAAGACTGCCAGGGGTGGGGTACCCACCAGGTTTTGGGCGATCCCAGGGGCAGAGACACCCAGGAGTCAATTTGGGTGTGGCAACAACTTGAGGTCGAGGGGGCGGCCCCCGGCGGTGGGCAAGCTGTTTCGGATTGGGTTTTGCTCATTTGCGCACGTACGAGTGCATATCTCTCTCCTTGAGGTGCGACTCAACACTGACCAGGCTTCTTGTTTTCCAGATGGGGCTGCTGTACATGTTCACGCGGCTGGTGAACAACATCTCGCAGGTCTACATCCCGATGTTCGTCACCGACTCGGTCGGGCTCAGCAAGGTGAGACGCTGTGGGCGAGTCAGAGGGTACCCGAGTGAAAAGGGTGCAGTTCCAAGGTACCTATCCACACCAACAGGTACCTTGTGACACGGGGTCAGAGGGCACCTTGTACCTTTCGACAGAGACGATCGCAGAGTAAAAAGGTCTTGTGTACTTTTGACTCTTGAGGTACCTTTTTAATCCCGACAACGCGTAACCCAGCGCTCATTGGCTGTTGCCGAGCAACGCCATCTCAATTTCGCTTTCGTCAGTCCCCACAGATGTCTGTTCTGTGGTGCTTTCGCTTGTGATATTTTCGTGAGAAATGAGCCAAATAGTGAAGACGCTTTCTGAGCACGGTTGGGGGTTCACAAGAACCAGCGCTCAGTACTCCCTCAGTACTCACTCAGTACTCACTCTCAGTACTCGCTCTGTTTCAGGAGTACATCGCCATCGTCCCCCTGGTGATCTACATGAGTAACTTCCTCTCGGCCTTCGGGATGCGACGCCTCAACAAGACGCTCGGGCGCAAGGTCAGTCCGTCCGCCGCCACCTTGGTCTGACGTCATCGTCAGTGCGCGGAAAGCTGGGCAGAAAACACAGTCGGCGTTGGCAGGCAACAAATTGGAAGAAAGAGACGCCATGCGAAACGCTGAATCACGTTTTTGCTTGGTCAAACAGATAGACGAAAAGAAGTTGAGTGTACGTTGCGCGAGCACAGAAATCTCGTGCGCACACTCGAGCATACACTGGCCACAAGTTGCTTCGCCTATTTGAAGCCCCAGTTCGTGGCCTAGTTTCCCTTGTCTATTCTAACTCCCAGTCCGACTGTTTCTTCTCGTAGTTGCGCGGCCCTCCGTCGCTGCTCAAAAACTCACACTGGCCGGGGACAGCCCGAACGCTGCAGCCAGATGAACACGTTTGTTTCCTTGGCAACACACAGTTTTAATTGACGTTGCACCGGGTCCCGTTGCAGGTGACGTACTTCGTCGGGTGCGTGTTGGTGCTGGGCGCATGCGCGTGGAACTACTTCGTGCGCAGCGACACGCCCGGCTGGGAGATCTTCGGCTCGTCGGTGCTGCTCGGCGCGGGGACGTCCACCATCCTCATCACGTCGCTGTCCATGACCGCCGACATGGTCGGGACCCGCACCGTGAGTCGCTGTTTCACACACACACACACACACACACACACACACACACACATAATACACACACATACACGTTTGCACACACGCACACAGGCATACCAGACACACACACACACCACCACCACACCACACAAACACCACACCAAACACACACACACTCACACACACACACACACACACACACACACACACACACAAAACAAAAGCACCCTCTGTTTCTCTCTCTCACACATACACACGCACCCTCTCTCACGCACACGCACACCTCTCGTCTCGTCCGCAGGAGAGCAACGCGTTCGTGTACGGCGCCATGAGTCTGACGGACAAACTCTCCAACGGCGTCGCCGTCGTCACCATCCAGAAGCTCCACCCCTGCAAGTGAGTGCGCACGCATACATCACACGCACACACACACGCACCTTGTGTCTTGTACAAGAGAGCTGTGCTCTCGTCAACACAAACACAAACACATGCATCCACACGCACGCACACACACACACACACACACACACACACACACCTTGTGTCTTGTGCAAGAGTGTGTTTGTGTACAGCTCTCGTCAACACAAACACAAACACATGCACCGACAAACACGCACTCCTCTCTCAAACACTGACACACGGCACACACACACACACACACACACACACACACACACACACTCAAAGAGTTGTGGCCACCATCCACAACTATAACCCCGCAAGTGAGTGCGCGCGCACATGCGCACGCACACCACCACCACACACGCACTCTCTGGAACACAGAACACCCAAACCACGAGAAAAGTGGCTGAATATGGCCAAACAAAACAGAAAGAGACACAGAGGTCGGTGTGTTTTGTTGGGCATAATTCTGGACGCTCATTGGTCGTCATTCCACGTTGCTTCCCAACAGCGTTGCCGAGGACGCCACTGCGTAGTAACAGGTACAAACGTCTGATTCCGTTTCCGTATGCTAGCGTTCCTCGTTTTGTTGACGACACGCACAAGAGTGACGCAACCTCCTTCAGTTCTCAAGCTGCTTTCGGCCAAAAACAGGCTGCGAGCAACGTGCACACACACCTACACATGCGCATATTCTGTGTGTACTGGCCCTCTGCACGACCTGTCTGTCTGTCTGTCTGTCTGTCTGTCTGTCTGTCTGTCTGTCTGTCTCCCTCCCTCTCTCCCTCCCTCTCTCCCTCTATCTCTCTCACTTTCCCTCTCCCTTTCTGTTTGTCTCTGTCTCTGTGTCTGCCCTCTCTCTGTTTCTCTGTCTCTCTGTATCTATCTGTCTTTCTTTCTTTCCCTATCTCTCCCTCTCTCTCTCTGTTCCTCTCTGTCTCTCTCTCTCTCTCTCTCTCTCTCTCTCTCGCTCTCTCTGTCTCTCTGTCTCTGTCTCTCTCTGTGCCTCAGGCAATCTGGCTCCCTGCGTGACTTGAAGGTGCGAATGGAAAGGACTGCAAAGTGAATAGTGGGGCTACAATTCTCTGCCCCCCCTGCATCACCCGACACATCCCCCTTGGACAATTGTGTAACTATGCGAGTGGGTTTGGATGGTCAGGGGACTGCAGTGTATGGCTGACCCCTGGAACACAACTCTTGAACTCTCTGATGCTGACCTGTAATCGGATGTTTTCAACCCGCAGGGATATTTTCTGGGCGGAGAGGTTGGTTTTCACGTTGATTATCAGCCGCGGTAGCGGTCTGATATTGGTTTGCCCCTGTATCCGCATCCGTCCGTCTTGGGCAGACAAAACCTCCGTTTTACCCCTGTTCCAGTGATCACAGACTGGA